>Ga0116227_10016595_pt1 | contig 10528 bp, 10 predicted proteins | sample S1TSphgellanicum_FD_89693 | JGI IMG/M metagenome (GOLD analysis project Ga0116227, IMG submission 89693) | Host-associated microbial communities from peat moss isolated from Minnesota, USA - S1T2_Fb - Sphagnum magellanicum MG | ecosystem: Host-associated > Plants > Peat moss > Unclassified...
AAGATGAGGGGAGACGCGCCGTGATCGCGCCGGATGGTAACAATCTCGACCTGCTCATGAACGTCCCGCTCACCGTAACGGCTGAGCTCGGGACGTGCAAGATGCTGGTGCGCGACATCCTCAAGCTCGGGACGGGCTCGGTCGTCGAATTGGATCGTCTCGCGGGCGGCCCGGTGGATCTGCTCGTCAACGATCGCCTCGTCGCGCGCGGCGAAGTCGTGGCGATCGACGAAAATTTCGGCGTTCGCGTCACCGAGCTGATCGAGAAGCCTTAAGCGGACGCTGCGGCTTCCGCGAAGTCGTGCAGGCGCGTGCGATTGCGGCCGGCTTGTTTGGCCGCGTAGAGCGACGTGTCGGCCTCGTCCACCAAGCCCTCGAGCGAGAGGCCGGTACGGCCGCGAGAGACGGTGACGCCGAAACTGATGGTGATGCGAACCGTGCCTTCGCGCACCGTGAAGGCGTAGCTCTCGATCGCTTCGCGCAAGCGCTCGACGAGCGTCACGGCCTGTTCCGCTTCGGTGCCGGGCAGCAGGATCACGAACTCCTCGCCGCCCATGCGCGCGACCGCATCGCCGCGGCGTACCGACGCTTCGAGCAGTCGCGCCACGTCGCGCAAGACTGCGTCGCCCGCGGCATGACCGTAGGTGTCGTTCAAGCGCTTGAAGTGATCGATGTCGGCGACGGCGAGCGCGAGGCTCTGGCCCGAGCGTTCGCTGCGCGGTAACTCGCGCTCGCCGACCTGGTGCAGGCCGCGGCGATTCAGCAGTTGCGTGAGCGGATCGAGCATGCTCTGTCGCTGGAGATCGTGCAAGAGCCGCGCGTTGAGGAGCCAGATGAAGGCCATCGGTGTCGCCGAGCTCGCGATGAGGTAGATCACGTAGCTGAAGCTCTCGACCGTCGGTGCGATTTCGAGCGGTGTCCGCGCCGTTGCGAAGACGAGGATCAGGCGGACGGTCTCCGTCGCCGAATACACGGCGAGAAAGATGCTCATCGCGATGCGCGGCAAGCGCGTTGCCGCATCGTCGCTGCGCAAGAGCAGCCACGCGGTGAGTGCGGTCTGCACGGCGAGCGCGAAATCGAGCACCGCGAAGTTGCGTGCGGCAAAGGCGGGATCGGCGTACCCGGTTCCGCTCCAGATGATGTAGAACGGCAGGCAGATCACGGCGAGCACCACCGCAACCCAACGTGTGCCGCGATACGCGCCGAGAAAATCGACCATCGCCGCGTGCAGAAAGCCGTAGCGAATCAGCGGAATCTCGAGACCCGCGATGTTGCTCAGCCAGGCCGGTTCGTGCGCGCGCGCCACGTTCATGATGAGCCCGAGCGAACCCAGCAGGTAGTTGCCGAACAACCACCGCAGGCTGCGTTCCTTGCGACTGAGGGACAGCATCCCGCCGAAGATCAGCGCAAACGCGACGAACTGGATTCCCTGCGTCAATTGGACGGCATCCAGGAACATGCGGTCGATCCGTTCGAGCGAGGGCGGCGGCTCCGCCGTATTTTCTTGGCCATCACGAACGTCGTCCTGCACCCGGCGCTCGATTAACCGACTTGTTACGCGGCGATCGAGGGGACGTAACATTGCGGCCATGCGCCACGCGTACCGTGAACGCATGGACGGATTGCTCTCCATCGCCGGCCGGGCGCACGCAACCCTACCGTTGGACGTGCTCGCGGCGCTCACGCTCCTCTCGATCGCGCCGTTCGTGCTGGTGCTCACGACGTCGTTCGTGCGCATCGTCGTCGTGCTCTCGCTCGTCCGTTCCGCGATCGGTGCTTCGTCGTTGCCGCCGAACACGGTGCTCACCGGCCTCGCGCTCGTGCTCACGCTCGTGATCATGACGCCGACGTTCGAGCAGATCGATCGCGGTGCGCTCGAGCCCTACGCGGCGGGTACGCTCTCGCAGCACCAGTTTCTCGATCGCGCGGTCGCACCGTTGCGCGCGTTCATGTTGCGGCAAACGAAACGGCGCGATCTGGGTGTGTTCGCGCGCGTGGCGCACGAGCCGCCCGACGAAGATCCGGCCGCGGCGCCGCTCACCGTGGTGATCCCGGCGTTCGTCGTCGGCGAACTGCGCAGCGCGTTCGCGATCGGCGTGAGCCTCTATCTGCCGTTCGTCGCGATCGACCTGGCCGTCGCGGCCGTGCTGATGGGCCTCGGGATGTTCATGCTCAGCCCGCCCGTGCTCTCGCTGCCCTGCAAGCTGCTCTTGTTCGTCATGATCGACGGCTGGGCGCTGGTCTGCAACGGGGTCGTGACCTCGTTCAGATAGAATCCGGGCGCGATGCGGATCTCCGAACGGCTGCGCTCGCGCGCCCCGTTCTTCTCGTTCGAGTTCTTCCCGCCCAAGACCGATGCCGGCGTCGCCTCGCTGATGGACGCGCTCGCGACGCTGCGCGCGCTCGACCCGGCCTATGTGTCGGTCACCTACGGTGCCGGCGGCTCGACGCGCGATCGCACGATCGAGATCGCCAAGCGCATCAGACACGAGGTCGGCCTCGACGTGCTCGCGCACGTGACCTGTTCGGGCAGCACGGCCGACGAACTGCGCGCGCTCCTGCGCGACCTCGAAGCGGCCGGTATCGAGAACGTGCTCGCGCTGCGCGGCGATCCGCCCAAGGGCAGCGAGGCGTTCGCGCCGGTCGACGGCGGCTTCCGCTATGCGAGCGATCTCGTCGCGATGCTCGAGCGCGAGTTCGACTTCTGCATCGCGGGCGCGTGCTATCCCGAGAAACACCCGGAAGCCGCGAGCCTGCACGACGATCTCGATGCGATCGAACGCAAGGTGAATGCCGGCGCGCGGCTGTTGATCACGCAGCTGTTCTTCGACAACACGCGCTACTTCGAGTTCGTGGCGCGCGTGCGTGCGCGCGGCATCACGGTGCCGGTGATCCCGGGCATCATGCCGATCACGAACTACGATCAGATCGAGCGCTTCACCGCGATGTGCGGCGCGACGATTCCCGCGGGCTTGCGGCGCGAACTCGATGCGCGTCGCGACGAGCCCGAAGCCGTTGCGGAGCTCGGCGTCGCCTACGCCACGTTGCAGAGCGTCGAACTGCTCGATAAGGGTGCGCCCGGCATCCACTTCTACACGCTCAACAAGTCGCCGGCCACGCGTGCGGTCGTCTCCGCGCTCTACGCGTCCGGCTTCGGAAGCGTGCCCGCCGCCAGCCGGTGAACCGGTCGCGGCACGCGCGCGCGTGTCTCGTCGCGCTCGTGCTCGCGCTCGCGCTCGGTGCGTTGCTGCGCGCCGGCGCGTTGGCGCAGACGGCTCCTGACGCGAGCGCGCCGGATCCGCTCGACGGCACGTGCACCGTGCGCGTTGCCGCCGTCGCGCCGCTCGACGCGACGCGATCGTTGCAAGCGGTCGTGCTCGAACCGACGATCCACGGTTCGGGGACGATCTCCGGCACGGTCGCGGCGTTCAGCGCGGCCGGCCGGCGCTACGATTTGCGCTTCGAGAACGCGGCGATCGGCTCGGATGCGCCGCTGGTGCTCGCGTACCGCTTCCCCGTCGCGGTGGCGATTACGGGCGCCTACGTCGCCACGCTCGATACGCCGCAACCGGGGCCGTGCAGCATCATCGGTCCGTGGACGAGCGCCACGGTGCCCGATGTCCCCGCGCAACACGCGCTCGCGCTCGCGACCGAGGCGGCGCCTGCGGGCGTCGCGGTGACCGATCCGGGTAGCGCCGACGAGCTCACGTGCCGCTCGCCCGAGCGCCCCGCGCACATGCTCGAGAGTGCCCGGCCGGAACTCGAGTTTTGGCGCGGTGGCGGTTCGCTGCCCGAGGGCACGATCTCCATTCGCGTGCTCGTCGGCCCCGACGGTCACGCGCTCGACGTGAAGATCGACCACGTCGACGGCACGATCGAGGAGACGTCGATCGGCACCGCCATGAAGTCGTCGGCGCTCGTCGCGGCGATGCACTCCACCTATGCGCCCGAAACGTTCCGCTGCCGGCCGATCTACGGGATCGCGTCCTACGTGATGAGGATCCAGCCGAAGCCGTAACCTGACGGTCATCCCCGCGTCACACCGCGTCGCCACGATGGCGATGTGGACGCGTTCGAGGGTCTGTTGCGCGAGGCGCTGCTGGTAACGGCGATCCTGACGTTGCCCGTGCTCGTGATGGCGACCGCGATCGGCGCGGTGGTCGCGGTGCTGCAGGCCGCAACGCAGGTGCAAGAGCAGACGCTCACGCTGCTGCCGAAGATCGTCGCGGTCGGGCTCGCCGTCGCCCTGTTCGGCAAGTACGGGATGTCGCTCTGCGCGCAACTGCTGCTCGACGCGGTCGCGCACATTCCCGCGATCGTTCGCGGATGACCGTGACGGCGCTCCTGGTGTTCGCGCGCAGCGCGGGGATGGTGTTTCGCGCGCCGGGTTTCTCGCATCCGAACGTTCCGCCGCCCGTGCGCGCGGGGCTCGCGCTCGCACTCGCCTTCGCGATCGCGCCGCACGTGCACGTCGCGCGTGCGCTGGGCGGCCCGGCTCTCGCGCTGGCCGTCGCCGGCGAAACGTTGCTCGGCGCCGCGATCGGCACGGGCGCATCGCTGCTCTACGACGGCGCGTATTATGCGGGCCGGTTCATCGACGACTACGTCGGCGTGCGCGCCAGCGTTCCGTCGGCAAACGTCACGTCGGCGCAGGCGTTCGGACGGCTGTGGTCGTCGGTGTTCCTCGCCGGCTTCTTTCTGCTCGACGGCTACGTGCCCGTCGTCGATGCGTTCGCGCAGAGCTTCGATCGCATCGCGCCGGGCGCGTTCGTCACGACCGATGCGTGGATGCACGTCGCGCTCGCGTTGCCGGCGACGATCGTTCGCGCCGCGCTCGCCATTGCCGCGCCCGCCATCGCCGTCATCCTCACCGTCCAGTTCGCGCTCGCCGGCGTCGCGCGCGTGGTGCCGCGCTTCGCGTCGTTCTCGCTTGCGTTTCCAGTCGTCTTCGCTGCCGCGTTGATCGTGACGATCGTGGGCCTGCCGCTCGTGACGCCGCTCTCCGCGCACCCGTGGCTCGTGCTGCCCTGGACGGATCCGTGAGCGACGCGGGTGAGAAGCGCTTCGATGCGACGCCGTCCCGGCGCGATCGTGCGCGGCGCGACGGCAACAGCGCGCGGTCGACGGAACTCTCCGGCATCGTCGCCTTCGCGGCGGGCCTCGGCGCGCTTGCGGCCGTGCTGCCGTTGATCGCGACGGCGGCGGCGCAGGCCGTGCGCGCAAACGCCGCGCGACCGCTCGCGCCCGATGCGCGCGCAGCGGCCGTCGCGATCGCGTGGGCATGCGTACCCGCTGCGGCCGCCGCGCTCGGCGCCGTCGGCGCGACGCTGGCACAAACCGGCGGATTGCGCCCGGCGCCCGTGCGCTTCGCGATCGCGAAGCTCGCGCCGCACCAGGGCCTCAAGCGGATGTTCGGCGGCGAAGCCGCAATCGGTGCGGCGCGCGCGCTGCTGGCGCTCGCGATCGCGCTCGCCGTGACGGCGCCGCTCGCCGCGCACGTGGTGGCCGTCGCGCTGCGCGCGTCGTCGCCGCTCGATGCGGCAAATGCGGCGCGCGATGCGGCCTTCACCGCCTGCGTCGCGTCGTGCGGCGTTGGCGTGCTCTTCGCCGGCGCCGACTATGCGCTCGTGCTGCGCCGCTGGCTGCACTCGCTGCGCATGACGTTCGAGGAATTCAAGCGCGACATGAAAGAGCAGGACGGCGATCCGCAGTCGCGCTCGCGCCGCCGTCAGATGCATCGCGCGCTCGCGCGCGGATCGATCCAGCGTACGCGCGAGGCCTCGTTCGTCGTCGTCAACCCGACGCACGTGGCGGTCGGTATGCGCTACGCGCCGCCGGCGGTGCCGGTGCCGGAGATCGTCGTGCGCGCGCTCGACGACGCAGCGCTCGCGGTGCGCGCGATCGCGGAGCGCGATGCGATCCCGGTCGTCGAGAACGTCGGGCTCGCGCGTTGGCTCTTTCGCGTGGGTGAGCCGGGGCGGCCGATCCCCGCCGAGACGTTCGTGGCGGTGGCCGAAGTGATTGCGGTGCTGGTGCGCGCGGGCGCGCTCGACGCATGAAGCTCAACGGCGCCTTCGCCGCGGCCGTGCTGTCGATCGTCGGCATCCTGATCGTCCCGCTGCCGCCGGCGCTGCTCGACGTGCTGCTCGCGCTGAACATCTTCGGCTCGGCGCTGGTGCTGCTGATCAGCTTGCGCGTCGAAGAACCGTTGGAGTTCAGCGCGTTTCCGCCAACGTTGCTGCTCGCGACGCTCTTCCGGCTCTCGCTCGACGTGAGCGCGACGCGCCTCATTCTTACGCAGGGGCACCTCGCCGACGGGGTCGGCTCGATCGTGCCCGCCTTCGGTCAGTTCGTGGTGCGCGGCAACATCGTCGTCGGACTGATCGTGTTCGCGATCCTGATCACGATCCAGTTCATCGTGATCGCGACCGGCGCGCAGCGCGTCGCGGAAGTGTCGGCGCGTTTCACGCTCGATGCGATGCCCGGCAAACAGATGGCGATCGACGCCGACGTCCACGCGGGTGCGCTCGACGCCGACGGAGCGCGCCGCAAACGCGTGCGCGTGCAGCGCGAGGCCGACTTCTACGCCGCGATGGACGGCGCCGGAAAATTCGTCAAGGGCGATGCGATCGCGGCGCTGATCATCGTCGCGCTCAACCTCGTCGGCGGCGTCGTCGTGGGCATGGCCTACCACGGCATGAGCCCGCTCGACGCACTGCAGACGTTCGCGATCCTCTCCATCGGCAACGCGCTCGTCACCACGCTGCCGGCGTTCCTCATCTCGACCTCGATGGGCCTGATGGTCACGCGCGTCGCGGGCGAAGGCGCGCTCGGTGTCGACCTCGCGCAGCAGCTCATCGCGCGGCCCGACGCGCTGCGCATCGCGGGTGCGCTGATGGCGGTGCTCGCCTTCGTTCCAGCGTTGCCCGCGCCGGTGTTCGGCGCGCTTGCGATCGCGGCGTTCGGCGGCGCTGCGGCCGCCGGGAAGCGGCGCGCGGCGGCGGAGGCGGCGCAACGGGCCGCACTCGAACGGCGCCGCAAAGACGCGATCCGCCGGCCCGAGGCCGCCTTCGCGCTCGTCGGCGTCGATGCGCTCGCGATCGACATCGGCACGGAGCTGTTCGATCTGCTCACGCCGCCAAACGCCGACGCGTTGCTCGATCGCATCGGCGACGTGCGGCGCGCGCTGGCGGGCGAAACGGGCATCGTGATCCCGGGCGTCCGGTTGCGCGACGATGCGTTGCGCTCCGACACGTACGCGATTCGCGTGCGTGATCGGGTCGCGGCCGAAGGGCGGGTGCGGCTCGACCGTCTGCTGGCGGTCGCCACCGAGGCGACGCTCGAGCAGCTCGGCGGCGAGCCGGTGATCGAGCCGGTCTACGGCCTCGCGGCGCGTTCGATCGCCTATGCCGACCGCGATCGCGCGCAGGCGCTGGGCGCGCTCACGTTCGACGCGATCTCCATCATCGGTTCGCACCTCTCCGAGACGGTGCGCGCGAACGCGAGCGAACTCTTCGGGCGTCAAGAGCTGCAGACGCTCGTCGAACACCTGCGCGCGACCGTGCCCGCGATCGTGAAAGACGTCGGCAGCGACGCGTTGCCGATCGTCACCGCGCATCGCGCCTTCGCCCTGCTCTTGCGCGAGCGCGCGTGGCCGCGCGATCCGGTCGCGGTGTTCGAAGCGATGCTCGACGCCGCGCCGCACGCGCGCGAGCCGCGCGACATCGCCGAAGCCGCGCGGCGCGTCATCGTCCCGCAGCATTTCCGCCGCGAGAGCATCGCGCGCATCCGTCCGCTGATGATCGCGCCCGATCTCGACGCCGAACTCACGCGCATGTGGGGGAACGACGGCCTCGCGCCCGATCCCGCAACGGCGCTCCATCTGCGTTCGGCCGTCGAAGCGTTCGTCGCCGACCCGGCCTTCGCACCGCACGCCGTCGTCACGACGGCGGCGCTCCGCCCGCTGCTCGCCGACTTCTTCGAGCGCATCGGCCCGCGCGTGACGGTGTACGCGTTCGCGGAGCTGCCTTCGTCGGTCGCGGTCGAACCGGCCGCCGTCGTCGGCGCCGCGTTCTAGGGGCGACCTACGCTTCGAGCGCCGCCTTCGCGCACGACGAGCAGCGGCCGCTGATCACGAGCGCGCAATCGACCTCGGCGAAGCCGTGCTCGTTCGCGACGCGGTGCGCAAGGGCGAGCGCGTCGTTCACGTTGACGTTCGCGACCGTGCCGCAGTGCGTGCAGACCAGGTGGTGATGTTTGTCGAGCGCGGCTTCGTACTTTGCTGCGCCGCCCGCGTGGCTGAAGAGCTGCACGAGGCCGATGCTGCGCAGGATGTCGAGCGTACGATAGATGGTGCCGAGACTCACGCCGGGCAGTTCGAGGCGAACCCGTTCGAGGATGGCCTCAGCACTGAGGTGCTGGCCGTCCTCGAGCGCGCGCAGAATCGCCGCTCGTTGTTTGGTCAGACGATAGCGCGATTGCAGGAGTCCTGCATCCACACCCTTGGTATCGTGCACGAGCCCTCCCTCGTGAGAGCGTCCGTTGCGTTTGACGCTCTTTGTCGGACCTGCTACGATTCCGGGGTTCTCCCCTTCCCTGAAACAACGGTATGTGGAATAAGCTCAAGAGGCCCGTCCAAGCGGTCCTCCTCTTGGCCGTCGTGGGGCTGTGCATCTGGACCGTCGTCCCGATCCAGCAGAAGATCCACCTCGGCCTCGACTTGCAGGGCGGCGCTCGCGTATTGCTCGAGTTGCAGCCGACCAAAGAAGTTCCGACGATCACGTCCGACATCCAAAACCAGGTCGAGACGGTCGTGCAGAACCGCGTGAACGGCCTCGGCGTGTCCGAGCCCGTCATCTCGAAGGTCGGCGGAAACCGGCTGCTCGTGGAACTGCCGGCGGTCAAGAACGCCGATGAGGCGGAGCGTCTGCTCAAAGAGACGGCCGTGCTCGAGTTCAAGATCGTCCCGCCGCAAGTCAGTGCGAAGGCGAACGCCGACAAGAAGTACGCGAACGACCCGAACGGGGCGTACAAAGATTCGGGCGCGGTGGTGTACACCGGCGCCGAACTCAAATCGGCCCAGCCGGGCTACGGGCCGGCCGGGCAGCCGCAGGTGAACTTCCAGACGAAGGACGCTGCGAAATTCGGTCAGCTCACGAAGGACAACCTCGGCAAACTGCTCGGGATCTTCCTCGATAAGAAGTTCGTCTCCGACGCGACGATTCAGGGCATCATCACCGACAGCGGTGAGATCTCGGGGACGTTCACCGACGACGACGTCGCGCTGCTCGCGAACGAGCTCAACGCCGGCGCGTTGCCCGTGCCGACGACGATCATCGAAAAGGACGACGTCGGCCCAATCCTCGGTCACGACGACCTCACGAAGTCGCTCTACGCGTCGATGGTCGGCCTTGGTCTCGTGCTGATCTTCATGGCGGTCGTGTACCGCCTGCCGGGTTTGCTCGCCGACGTCGCGCTGGTCGTGTACGTGCTCGCGCTGCTCGCGTTGCTTGCTGCCGCGCACGCGGTGCTCACGCTGCCGGGCATCGCCGGCTTCGTGCTCTCGATCGGTATGGCGGTCGACGCGAACGTGCTGATCTTCGAACGCCTCAAAGAAGAACTTTGGGCGGGCAAGTCGCTGCGCACCGCGGTGAAGATCGGCTTCCGCCGCGCCTTCAGCTCGGTGTTCGACAGCCACGTCACCACGATCGTCGGCGCGGGCGTGCTCTTCGTGCTCGGCACCGGCACGGTGAAGGGCTTCGCGTATACGTTGTTCTGGGGCACGGTCTTCTCGTTGTTCACCGCCGTCTTCGTCACGCGGTTTCTCGTCGACGTGATCGTCGAACGCGACCTCGTGACGAACCAGAAAGCGTACGGCGCGTAAGATGTTCTTTCGCAAACTGAATTGGAACGTCGTCGGCTGGCTGAAGATCGTCTCGATCATCAGCTACACGATCATCGGCCTCGGCATCGCGTCGATGATCTATCACTGGACGACGACCGGCACGCCGCTGCGCCTCGGGCTCTCGTTCACCGGCGGGACCGATGTGACGGTGAAGTTCACCAAGCCCGTCGACCGCGACGCGATCGTGCGCGCGCTCGTGCCGATCGGCATCAGCGACGCGCAGGTCAACACGCTCACGAAGCCGGGCGAACCGGTCGGCGAGCGCTACACGATCGAGACGCAGAAAGATTTCGCCAACGGCTCGACCCCGTTCTGGCAGGCGCTCGGGACGCTCGCCCCGGTCGATCGCTCGGCCTCGGAGATCTCCGCCGTCGGGCCGTCGCTCGCGTCGGAGTATCTGCTCAACGCGCTCAAGGCGCTCGTGATCGCGATCGCGATCCAGTTCCTCTACATCGCGTTCCGCTTCGGCTGGAACTACATCTACGCGCTCGTCACGATCATCGCGCTGGTGCGCGACTCGCTGATGATGATCGGCATCTACTCGCTCGCCGACAAGCGCGTCGATGATGCATTCCTCGCCGCCGTGCTGACCGTGATCGGCTACTCGGTCATGGATACGATCGT
>Ga0116227_10016597_pt1 | contig 10528 bp, 9 predicted proteins | sample S1TSphgellanicum_FD_89693 | JGI IMG/M metagenome (GOLD analysis project Ga0116227, IMG submission 89693) | Host-associated microbial communities from peat moss isolated from Minnesota, USA - S1T2_Fb - Sphagnum magellanicum MG | ecosystem: Host-associated > Plants > Peat moss > Unclassified...
CCGATGGACGGCCCCGCCGCGTTGCCGCATCATCGAAGCACGGCAGGTCATCGTGCACCAGCGAGGCGCAGTGCAGAATCTCGATGCTGGCGGCGACTCCCGCCGCGAGCGTCGGTTTGTCTTCGCCGCAGGCGCGAGCCACCGCCATACAGAGCCGGGGGCGAATGCGTGCACCGCCGGGAAATACCGCATAACGCATGGCCGCGGCCAAGAGCGGTGGACCGTCAGCGTTGACGGCCAGTCCGAGTGCGGCAGACAACGATCGCTCAATTCGCGTCATGGCATCCACGGTAGCTTCCTCACGAATGTAAATATTATTTGTCACATGAAACTGTAAGGTAATATAGACACTGAATTGTGAAGGGTCAACGTTTATCGGGAGGCTTAAGGCGTTGCGAACCTCTCGGATAGCGGTAATCGGTGCGGGCGTCGCGGGATTGGTCGCGGCGATGGACCTCGCGCGGCAAGGCTTCGATGTGACCGTCTTCGAGCGCGCCGCCACGCCGGGCGGAAAGATGCGCGAGTTGACCGCGGCCGGCCGGCCGATGGATGCGGGCCCGACGGTCTTTACGCTGCGCGGGATCTTCGAGTCCCTGTTCGCGGACGCCGGCGAGACCTTGAGCGATTATATAAACCTGATTCCCGCCAATGTGTTAGCGCGACATGCTTGGAACTCACACGAGCATTTGGATCTGTTCGCCGATTTACAGCAATCGGCCGATGCGATCGGCACGTTCGCGGGTAGCCGTGAAGCCCAAGGCTTCGTGCGATTCGCGGCCCAGGCGCGCCGCGTCTATTCGACCTTGGACGCCTCTTTCATGCGCGCCTCCCGTCCGTCGACGCTCGAACTCGTGCGTCGCCTAGGGATCGGCCGCCTCGCGGATCTGTGGAACATCCAGCCCTTCGTCAATCTGTGGCGGAGCACCGGGCGCTACTTTCGCGACGCGCGGCTGCGGCAATTGTTTTCGCGCTACGCCACCTACTGTGGGTCATCGCCGTTTCATTCGCCGGCGACCTTGATGTTGGTGGCACATGTCGAGCAGGCCGGTGTTTGGTATGTCGAGGGCGGCATGCACCGCCTGGCGGTGCAATTGGCCGCGGCGGCGATGCGCCGAGGCGCGAAGTTCCGCTATGCCACCGAAGCCACGCGGATACAGGTCAAGCACGGCCGCGTCAACGCCGTGCAGCTTGCCGGCGGCGAGCTCGTCGAAGTCGACGCGGTGGTGTGCAACACGGACACCAATGCGCTGGCCGCCGGACTTTTCGGAAGCGATGTGGCGGGCAGCGCCGCTGCCACGCCCCCCGCCTCCCGCTCGCTCTCGGCCGTCACCTGGAATTTGGTCGCGCGCACCACCGGGTTCGAGCTCGCCCACCATTCGGTGTTCTTCAGTGCCGACTATCAGGCGGAGTTCGACGATATCTTTCGCCGCCATCGACTGCCGGCGGCGCCGACGATTTACGTCTGCGCCCAAGATCGACGCGACCCGGCGGGCTCAACGTCGAGCTCATCGCCGGAGGCCGCGCCCATGGAACGATTGCTCTGTCTGGTGAATGCACCGCCCACCGGCGATTCCCATTTATTTTCGCGAACGGAGATCGACGCATGCGAAACCCAGGTATTCGAGTCGCTCGCCAAATTCGGGCTGTCGGTGCACGGCCGGGCGGGTGCCACGGTGACGACCACGCCCACGGATTTCAACCGTTTATTTCCGGCGACCGGTGGAGCGCTCTATGGGCCGGCGTCCCACGGCTGGAGGGCGTCCTTCAAGCGTCCGGGCTCCCGCAGCAAGATTCGCGGCTTGTATCTGGCGGGCGGCAGCGCCCATCCGGGTCCGGGGGTGCCGATGGCGGCGACCTCCGGGCGCCTGGCGGCGGCGTGCATTCAGGCGGATTACGCTTCGATCGCGCGGTAGGCCCAAGCGGCTATGCGTGGTGGTACGTCGATGCGTTGAGTGACGACGGCACCCGCGGTCTCACGCTCATTGCGTTCATCGGCAGCGTGTTCTCGCCCTACTACGCCTGGGCCCGGCGGCGCGGCCGGCACGATCCGCTCAATCATTGCGCCTTCAACGTCGCGCTGTACGCGGCGCGCGGCGGACGCTGGGCGATGACCGAGCGCGGCGCCGCGCAGGTGCATCGACAGACTTCCGAATTGTCGATCGGAACCAGTTCCATGCGCATGACCGGCGATGCGCTCGAGATCACAGTCGATGAAATTTGCGCGCCGCTGCCGCGGCGCCTGCGCGGCTCGATCCGCGTGCTGCCGAGCGCGCTGTGCGCTCAGAGCTTCAGTCTCGATGAGGCGGGACTGCATCGCTGGACCCCGTACGCCCCCCGCGCGCGCGTCGAAGTCAAATTCACCGAACCTGCCGTCGAGTGGTCGGGCGTCGGCTATTTCGATTCGAACGCCGGCGATGAGCCCCTCGAAGACGCGTTCGTCTCCTGGACCTGGTCGCGAGCCAGCCTGCCCAACCGCACCGTCGTTCTGTACGACGTGAAAACCCGCCGCCCGTCCGATCGCACCCTGGCGCTGGAATTCGCGCCCGACGGCGCCGCCCATCCGATCGAAGTTCCCCCCACGTTCGCCCTGCCCCCCACCGGCTGGCGCCTCGAGCGCAACACGCGCGCGGACTCCGGCCAAATAGCGCACGTGGTACAAACCCTGGAAGACGCCCCCTTCTACAGCCGCTCGCTGCTCGACACCGCGCTCCTCGGCGCGCGCGCGCCCGCCATTCACGAGAGCCTGTCGCTCACGCGTTTCAGCTCGCCCTGGATCCAGTGGATGCTGCCGTTTCGAATGCCACGCATTACGTTTTGATGCCGATTGGCACTCGGACCGTGAATTCGGCCGTCAATCAATCATCGTCTGGGGGGATGGGGAGCCTGAGGGAAACGAGGGAGAGCAGTTTCCCTCAGGCTCCCCATCCCCCCAGACGATTCATAGCCACCGATTCACGGTCCGAGCGCTCCTCGGCATCAAGATCGTGTCGTCGCCGTCAGATGGCCAGCGCGAACTCGTCGGCGTCATGTCGTGTTCACCGCCTGACCGTGCACTTGCGCGTGTTCGCGCCTCTCGAGTCGCTCGAACAAATCCACCAGCCACACGACGCGGTCTTCGACGCGCGGCCAGCGGGCGCGCTCGCGCCGCGACTCGGCGGGGAGCGGCGCGAACCCGGCGTCGATGATCGAGTCGAGCAGAAAATTCGCTTCGGCCAACTCTTCGCTCGGGAGCGCGCCGGCGCCGCGCTGAGCCGCCAGCATGGCGCCCGCCAACAAACGCGCCTTGCGCCGCCACGGTACGACCGCGCGCTGATTGACGGAGTCGTAGCCGCGGCGCGCCACCTCATGGCCGATTTCCGCATACAGTAGCCGCGCGGCATACATGCCCGGCCGGCAGGCCGCCGGCAGCTTGGCGATGCCCGCATCGGCGCGCAGATATAGCGCTTCGGCCGCGCGCAGCAGCCGGTCGATCACCGACGACAGGCGCTCATCGAACACCGGCTTGGCCAGCCACGCGTCCGGCTCGATATTGGCCGCGCGCATCCATTCGAGCGGCAGGTAGATTCGGCCGCAGCGCGCGTCCTCGCCCACGTCCCGCGCAATGTTGGTCAACTGCATGGCGACGCCGAGATCGCAGGCACGCGCCACCAAAGTGCGGCTGCGGACGTTCATCACCATGGCCATCATGGCGCCGACCGTGCCCGCAACCCGCACGCCGTAGGCTTTGAGTTGCGACAGGTTTTCATAGCGGCGATTGGCGGCATCCCACTCGAACCCTTCGAGCAGCGCGCACGGAAAGGCCTTGGGGATCGAGTGCCGCGACACCGAGTCGGCGAACGCCCGGTCGGCGGCAATGTCGCGCGGTTGGCCCGAATAGAGCGCATCGAGACGCGCGCGCAAATCGGCGAGCGCGGCGCCGCGATCCTCCCCAAAGTCGATGGCATCGTCCGCCATCCGGCAGAAGGCATACAGACCGGTGGCCGGCTGGCGCACGCTCTTCGGCAGTACCAAGGACGCCGCGAAAAAAGTCCGCGACCCACCGCGCAGCAGTGCGCGGCACGCCGCCACATCGGCTACCGACGAGAAAGGATTAGCGGGTGAAGAAACTTGCATCGGGCACTACTGTATCAAGAACTCGCGCCGAGGAAAGCACTCCCGGCACTCCGGCGCCGGGGTGCGTGCCCGCACCGACCAGATAAAGGTGCTCGATGTCTTCGCTGCGGTTATGGGGTCTGAACCAGGCGCTCTGCGTGAGTTCCGGAGCCAAGCCAAAGGCCGCGCCCTGATAGGACAATAACCGGTCGCGAAAATCGAGCGCCGTCATGATGCGCGAGCTCACCACGTGCGATTCCAATTCCGGCAGCAGCGTCGCGCTCAGGTGCGCGGCAATCGCGCGCCGATACTTCTCCGCCATGACATGCCAATCAACGTTGGCTCCGAGGTGCGGAACCGGAGAGAGTACGTAGAAGGCATCGCAGCCGGGGGGCGCGAGCGACGGATCCGTGGCCGTCGGTCTGTGCAGATACAGACTGAAATCCTCGGCGAGGACTTTGCGCTTGAAAATGTCGTTCAGCAGCTCCTTGTAGCGCGGGCCCAGCAAGATCGTGTGATGCGGCACGTCCGGATACTGTCGGGAGGTGCCGAAATACCAGACGAACAGACTCATGGAGTACGCCGCGCGTTCCAACTTGCGCGCACTCCAGCGCCGGTGCGGGCCTGCCGGCAGCAGATCCCGGTAGGTGTTGGCAGCGTCCGCATTCGACACCACGATGTCGGATTCGAGTTCCTCACCCGACGTCAGGCGTACGCCGCGTGCGCGCCGATCCTCGAGCGTGATGGCGGCGACGCGCGCCCGGTAGCGCACCAGATTGCCCTGGCCGTGAATCAGATTGACCAGCCCATCGACGATGCTGCCGGTGCCGCCCATGGCGAAATGCACACCCCAGCGCCGTTCCAGAAATGCGATCAAACCGTAAATCGATGTGGTGGTGAACGGGTTGCCGCCGACGAACAACGGATGGAAACTCAAGGCGAAGCGCAGGCGCGGATTCTCGACGAAGCTCGATACCAGACCATAAATGGTGCGGTAGCTGCGCAGACGCAGCAGCTCGGGGAGCAGGCGCAGCATACCCGTCAAGGAATCGAACGGCACGTGCCCCAACTGCTCAAAGGCGATGGCGTAGATGGCCTCGCTCGCCTTGAGAAATGCGCGGTATCCCGCAAGATCCTTGGGCGCGAACGCTTCGATCTGCAGCGCCATCGCGCGATCGTCGTCGGAGCAGTCGAGGATCGCGCCGTCGTCGAATTGGATGCGGTAAAAAGGATTGAGCGCGCGCAACTCCACGTCATCTTGAAGACGCCGACCGCACAGTTTCCACAGATCCTCGAGCAGGAACGGCGCGGTGATGATGGTCGGTCCCGCATCGAAGGTGAAGCCGTCCTGACGGAACACGTAGGCTCGCCCGCCCGGGGCATCCAGTTGTTCGAGCACGGTGACCCGATAACCGCGAGCACCCAAGCGGACCGCGGCGGCGAGGCCGCCAAATCCACTGCCGATGACGATTGCGTGCGGCTTCCTGCCCCGGCCCAAGTCTCCCGTGTCATCTCTCATGGGGAGCGAAGTCTACCAGCACGGCGCGTGACACCTGCGCCAGTTCACGCTACCGTTCGGGTGGACGCACGCATTCCCACGAAATCAGGACCTTCAATGTCAGCGCTCGATCTGCAAGACATCAGCCGGTCGGTGGTCAAGCTGCGCGCCCTGGTGCCGGAAGATGCATTTACGGCCGGGATCTTGGGGTCGGAGCGCACGGGCAACGGCATCGTCATCGGTGCCGACGGTTTGATCCTGACCATCGGGTACCTCGTGACCGAGGCCACCGATGTGTGGCTGACGCCGGCCGACGGTCGCGAAGTGGCCGGGCACGCGCTGGCGTACGACCAGGTCACCGGCTTCGGCTTGGTGCTGCCGTTGGAAAAACCGCCACTGCCTGCGATTCCCTTCGGATCCTCCGCGCTGCTCGAGGTCGGCGATGAAGCCCACGTGTTGAGCTGTCAGGAATTCTCCAAACCCCACACCGTGCGGGTGCTGGCCCTGCGGGAATTCGCGGGCGCGTGGGAGTATTTGCTCGAGAAAGCAATATTCACGGCGCCGCCACATCCGCACTGGTCGGGTGCGGCGTTGATCGACGGCCGAGGCGGCCTGGTCGGCTTGGGATCCTTGCTGGTGCGAGAGATGATCGCGGGCGAAGAAATGAACGCCAACATGTTCGTTCCGATCGACCTGCTCAAGCCGATCCTTCGCGACCTCATATCGCGCGGCCGCGCCGACCGCCCATCGCGGCCCTGGCTCGGCGTCTATGCGATGGAGGCGACCGACAAGGTCTATGTCAGCGGCGTCGTCGAGGGCGGCCCCGCGCAATCGGCGGGTTTACGCGAAGGCGATCTCATCGAGCAGGTTGCCGAACAGGACGTGGCCGGGCTGCCGGACTTCTATCGGCGCGTGTGGGCGGTTGGGCCTTCGGGCAGCGGGGTGACGCTCACGGTGATTCGCGGCGGCTCGCGGCTGCATTTGACCGTACGGTCGGTGGATCGGGCGGATCTCCTCAAGAGGCCCCAGGCACATTAGCCGCCTGGGGTGATATGCGGCCAGGTCAGGCGGTGGCCGCTTGTGGGTCTTGGTAGCGGCGGCAGATTTTGAGGAGCAGAGCGGCCACCTGGGCAGGCGATTCTTCGTGGGCCAGGTGCCCTAAGCCGGCGAGGCGATGGATGGCGGTGTTGCGGACCCGCTGTTGCACATCGAGCGCTTGCCGCGGCGGGATGGTGAGATCGTGATCGGCGACAATCAGTTCCAAGGGCACGGGCAGGCGCGGCAGCTCGCGTTCGAACGCATACAAGTCCCAGTTGCCCATCATCGTGATCGCGCCGGCGAGGTGGCGCGGGTTTCGCACCAAGCGCGCGTACAAGTCGATGCCCTCGGCATTGAGGGTCGATCCGGTGCCGGCGATGAGGCGCGCCACATCCGCCGTGCTCGTGCGCCGGGCGATGAGCCGGGGAAGGAAGGCGGCGTGCGTGAGCAGCCGCGCCATGGGTGAGAACAACAGGCCGGCGGCGCCGCGCAGCGGCAGGAAGGCGCCGTTGAGACCGATGATCACGCGCGGCGCGATCCGTTTATCGAGCGCCATCTTGCACAGCACGACGGCGCCCGCGGAATGACCAACGCAATAACTCGGGTTGACCCCCATCGCTTCGAGCAGTGCCGCCAAGGACTCGCTCATGCCGGCGATCGAACCAGTCGCGCCGTTCGCCGGGTCGGTGAATCCATGACCGGGCAGATCGACCGCGATCACTGAATAGTGATGCGCGAGAAGCGGCAGGATGTCGCGCCATGAATGGGTCGAGGCGCCGGTGCCGTGGACCAGCAACAGAACCGGTCCCTCCCCCATTTGCTGGACGTGCCAGCGTAGGCCGGCGGCAAGCACGAATCTGCTGGCTTTCGAGTGCGGCCAGGTGGCCTTTTCATCGTCCCACAACGCGCTTCGTCTCCTCAAAGATCCTATTTTGGTCCTACTTGGCGAGCAGCAGATCGCGGGCGTGCGCCAGCACGAAGTCCTTGAACGCCGCCGCGGTCGGCGACAGCCGCTTCTTCGCCAGATGCGCGACATGCCATTGACGAATCACCGGCGTGCCGCGCACATCCAACACCACCAGACGATTGGTCTGCAACTCCAGCTCGATCGTGTGGCGTGAGATGAAGCTCACGCCCATGCCGGCCATCACCGCCTGTTTGATGGTCTCGTTGCTCGCCATTTCCATGCCGACCTTGTACTGCTCCTGACGTTCCTCGAAGAACTGTTCCATCGCCATACGGGTGCCGGAGCCGGGTTCGCGCACGATGAAGGTCTCCTTGGCCACCGTCTCGAGCGTGATGCGGCGTCGTTTCGCGAGCGGATGGTCGGGGGCTGCGATGATGACGTGCGGGTTTTGCGCAAAGGGCTCCGCGATCGTGTCCAAGGTCTCGGGCGGACGCCCCATGATGGCGATGTCGACCTCGTTTGACACGAGCTGCTCGATGATGGAATTTCGATTGTTCACCGCGAGGCGAATATCCAGGGTCGGATAATCCTTGCCGAACCGCGCCAACAGGCGCGGTACGAAGTACTTCGCGGTGCTGACGACGGCGAGATTGATTCGCCCGCGGCGCAAGCCCTTGAGCGCGTCCAACACGTCCTCGGCGTCCTTCAGAGCGCGCGAAATATCGCGGGCGCGGGTCAAGAGTTCCAGGCCCGCTTCCGTGATGAAGAGCTTCTTGCCGATCCGGTCGAACAGCGGCAACCCGGCGCTCGTTTCGAGTTCCTTGATATGCATCGATACCCCCGGTTGGGTGAGATGCAAATGCTCGGCCGCCTTCGAAAAAGAACGACTCGCAGCGGCGGCCTCGAACACACGCAATTGGCGCAGCGAGACGTGTTGAATGGACATATTTCGATACCCTCGACGCTATGAGCGACCTATAAGCTGAAGGTTATCATTATTGGCAGTAATATTGATTATCGCTTATGGGAAACAGGGTCTAGAGTCCGGCCCCTACTTCAGGCCCTCACATCTTGTCAATAACCTCAGGAGTATCCTATGGGGAGTCAGGCCGAGCGATATAAATCAGGCGTTTTGCCCTATGCAAAAATGGGTTACTGGGAACCCGACTACGTACCAAAGGACACCGATGTCATCGCCTTATTCCGCATCACGCCGCAGGACGGCGTAGACCCGATCGAAGCCGCCGCGGCGGTGGCGGGCGAATCCTCGACCGCCACCTGGACGGTGGTGTGGACCGATCGATTGACCGCTTGCGAGAACTACCGGGCCAAGGCCTTCCGCGTGGATCCGGTCCCCGGGGCTGTCGGGCAGTACTTTAGCTATATCGCCTATGATATTGATTTGTTTGAAGAAGGCTCGATTGCCAATCTGACGGCATCGATCATCGGCAACGTCTTCGGCTTCAAACCCTTGAAGGCGCTGCGGCTCGAGGACATGCGCATTCCGTTCGCGTACTTGAAGACGTTCCAGGGTCCCGCGACCGGCATCGTCGTCGAGCGCGAGCGCTTGGATAAATTCGGCCGCCCGCTGTTGGGTGCGACCACCAAGCCGAAGCTGGGACTGTCGTCGAAGAATTACGGCCGCGTGGTGTACGAGGCCCTCAAGGGTGGCCTCGACTTCGTGAAGGATGACGAGAACATCAATTCACAGCCGTTCATGCACTGGCGTGATCGGTTTCTCTACTGCATGGAGGCGGTCAACAAAGCCGCCGCGGCGACCGGTGAGGTCAAGGGTCATTACTTGAACGTGACCGCCGCCACCATGGAGGACATGTACGAGCGGGCGGACTTTGCCAAGGAACTCGGATCCTGCATCGTCATGATCGACCTCGTGATCGGCTACACCGCCATCCAGTCGATGGCCAAATGGGCGCGCCGCAACGACATGGTCCTGCATTTGCATCGCGCTGGGCACGGCACCTACACTCGCCAGAAGAACCATGGCGTGTCGTTCCGGGTGATTGCCAAGTGGATGCGCATGGCGGGAGTGGATCACATCCACGCCGGCACCGTCGTCGGCAAACTCGAGGGTGATCCTAATGTTATCGCGGGTATATACTCTGTTTGCAGAGACAGCTTTACCCACAAGAACCCCGAGCAAGGCGTGTTTTTCGATCAAGATTGGGCCTCGTTGCGTAAGATGATGCCGGTGGCCTCCGGCGGCATTCACGCAGGGCAAATGCATCAGCTGATCACCTATCTGGGCGAAGACGTCGTGCTGCAGTTCGGCGGGGGCACCATAGGCCATCCGCAGGGGATTCAGGCTGGGGCGACCGCGAACCGCGTGGCGCTCGAAGTCATGATCAAGGCGCGCAACGAGGGCCGCGACATCTGGAATGAAGGACCTGAAATTCTGGCCGGCGCCGCCAAGTGGTGCTCGCCGCTGCGCGCCGCACTCGACACCTGGAAGGACGTGACCTTCAACTATCAATCGACCGACACCGCGGACTTCGTGCCGACGGCGACGGCCTCTTAAGGGGAATCCGATGCGTATTACACAGGGCACCTTCTCATTCCTGCCGGAACTGACCGATGCGGAGATCCGCGCGCAAATCGATTATTCGCTCGAGCAAGGCTGGGCGATCGGCGTCGAGTACACGGACGATCCGCATCCGCGCAACTTCTACTGGGAGATGTGGGGCAATCCCATGTTCGATCTGCGGGACGCTGCCGGCGCCATGACCGAAGTGTCGGGGTGCCGCAAGGCGCACCCCAGCCACTACATCCGGGTGAACGCCTTCGACTCGACCCGCGGCTTCGAGACCACGCGGCTGTCGTTCATCGTCAATCGTCCGAAGCACGAACCGGGGTTCCAGCTCAAGCGCAACGAGGTGGGCGGCCGAGCGATTCAATACACCATTGAGAGCTATGCCACCGAGAAGCCCGAAGGCTCGCGTTACGAGTAGCCATTCACCGTGAACGACGCCGCCGCC
>Ga0116227_10016598_pt1 | contig 10528 bp, 6 predicted proteins | sample S1TSphgellanicum_FD_89693 | JGI IMG/M metagenome (GOLD analysis project Ga0116227, IMG submission 89693) | Host-associated microbial communities from peat moss isolated from Minnesota, USA - S1T2_Fb - Sphagnum magellanicum MG | ecosystem: Host-associated > Plants > Peat moss > Unclassified...
ACCGGTAGCGGAGGCTCGCCGCGAACCCGATTGCGAATGGCAGTGTGCTGAGTACGGTGACGAGCAAAAGCTTGCCTCTCGTGTCGGCCCTGCGGATGCCGTCGAGGTTGTTCAGCTTCCCGAGCGGAACCCAGTCATGGATGCCGATGAACAGCACCACCAGTCCCTGGCAGACGATGAACGAGTCCAGGAGGAATTGCAGCATCATGATTCCGCACTGCGCAACGCGATCCGACGCGAGAATAAAAGACCTCGACCCCGGGTGCAATTCCCTCCGGTGTCCCGGACGGGACCGCGGCTCGCGGGTGCGGTGCCTCGCATAGGTGCCTTGACAATTGTTGTCCAGGCAACTAATATACGATGCATGGCGGAAACAGTCACCGACGCACCGATTTACGATCCGGAAACCATGGGGCTTCGCGACCACCTAGGGTCGCTCGTGTTTCAGGCTCGTATGGTTATGACCGCGACGATCGACCAGGAATTCGCGGAAGACCCGGGTTTGGCGGCGCTCGAAGTGACCGCCGCGCAGTTTGGGATCTTGGCCTTCGTGCTCAAGCGTAACGTGAATTCCGCCTGTGAGTTGTGCAATCAAATGGACTACGACCGCGGAGCCATGAGTCGGATGATCGACCGCCTCGAGGCGAAAGGACTGCTGCGGCGTGTGCCGCTCGCACATACGCGCCGCGGCGTGGCGCTCGAGGTCACGCCGGAAGGCAAGGCGGCCTTTCCGAAATTGGAAGCGGCTGTGGCTCGAGTGTTGAACCGGCTGCTGCGGGGCAGTTCGAAATCGCAAGTACGTGAGGCTGAGACTGTGTTGAAGAGGATGTTGGCAAATGCTTGAACGCCGATTGTCTCACCCTCACAGTTGCCCAGGCATTGGTTGTTCAGGCAGCGAGAATGACCACGGCGGCTCAGCGACATCTGCCGCGAATCACGCATTCGAAACGAAGGGGAAGAACTTGAAACAGCGAATCGACAGGTATGCGGCGCGCCTCACCGCAGGTGTGCAGAGCTTGGGAAGCGGTCTCGATCCGGAAGTCTTGATGCTGCCGGGCGGCAGCGTGGTTGCACTGGCGCTGTGGCTTTACGAACATCGTCCGAAGACCCGGGCTCACTGAGCGAAACGTCGGCGCGGAGCCCGTGAAATCCGAGCGCCAGAACCGCAGCCAGCGCAGGTTCGGGGGCTTGCTCCTCGCTGTCATGCTCAGCGGGGCGGTCGGCGCCACCGCGGCCGGCGCCACCGTGGCCGGCGCCACGGGGGACGGTGCCAGCGTCGATTCGGTTTACGCGCGGGCCGCGAGCGCGCTGCTCTGGAGTGATGCCGGGCGATTGACGGGGCAGGCGAGCGAACTGATTGCCTTTTTGAATGACGTCGAAGCCCTCGGATTACGACCCGCCGATTACGGCGTCGAAGGGATTACCGGGACGGCCGCGCAATTGGGCCCCGAATCGGACCCGTCCGCTTGGGCCGCCTTCGATCGCATGCTCACGCAGGCGGCGCTGCGGCTGCTGTCGGACCTTCATTATGGACGCGTCGATGCGCGCGCCGCGGGCTTCGAAATCGCGCAGGCGCGCGGGGATCTCGATGTCGCCGCCGCAGTCGCAGCGCTCGCGACTGTGCCGCGCGTGGCCGATGCCGTGGCGGCCGTCGAACCGCAGTTTTATCACTACGTGCTGCTCAAGCTCGCCTTGCAGCGTTACCGCGCGCTCGCGGCGGATCCCAGCCTGACCGTGCTCCCGCCCCTCGGCAGGGGCCGTCTCGAGCTCGGCGATCACTATGCGGGCGCGCCGGCTCTGCGCCGCTTGTTGATCGCCGAACGGGATCTTGCGGCCGATACGGACGCTGCATCGGCCGGCGCCGCAAACTCCACGGCGACGCCGGATGCGACGCTGCTCGATGCCGCCCTGATTGCGGGCCTCGTGAGATTTCAGGCGCGCCATGGGCTCGAGGGGGATGGGGCGCTCGGCGCAGCGAGCTATGCAGCACTGACGGTCCCGGAAGCGCGGCGCGTGCGGCAGATCGAGCTCACGCTCGAGCGCTGGCGCTGGCTGCCGAAGCCGGCGACACCGCCCATCATCGTCAATATTCCCGAGTTTCGGCTGTTCGCGTTCGACACGACCGCCGATCTTGCGCAGAGCATTCTGCAGATTCCCGTCATCGTCGGCGAGACCAATCCGGCGAAGCGCACGCCGGTGTTCATGGGCGCCCTCGAGACGGTCGTGTTCCGGCCTTACTGGGACGTGCCGCATGACATCGCGGTTCGCGAAATGATCCCCAAGATCAACGCCCAACCGGACTACCTCGCCCGCAATCACCTGGAACTCGTGCGGGGTGCCGGTGACCACGCGCAGCACGTCGACGCCTCGCCCGACAGCGTGGCCGCGTTGGCCAGGGGCGAGCTGCGCCTGAGGCAACTCCCCGGCGACGACAATTCCCTGGGCTTGATCAAATTTTTGTTTCCGAACGTGCATGATGTCTACATGCACTCGACGCCCTCCCGGGGGCTGTTCATGGCGTCGCGGCGGGCCTTCAGCCACGGCTGCATCCGCGTTCAAGAGCCGGCCGGATTGGCGGAGTTCGTGTTGCGCAACGCGCCCGGCGCGTGGACGCGCGCCGACGTCGAAGCGGCCATGCAGAGCGGCAAGGACGATCAGCGCGTGGAGCTCGAGCAGCCGATTCCGGTCATGATTCTGTACGGTACGGTCCTCGCGACGGAAGCGGGACCGGTGCAGTTCTTCGACGATATCTACCGTCACGACCGCAAGCTCGAAGCCTTGCTGGATCTCGATCCGGTCGCGCGAACCGCAGCGGCGCTCAGAGCCCCCGCGCTCTGAGTCGCCGTGCGGTATATTATCAGGCGATCCTCGCGGCTTTGATCACCCCGGCGATGACACCAGCAGTGAGACCTCCATGGACCGTCGCGAATTCCTGCTTGCGGCCGGCAGCGCCGTGACTGCCCCGGTCTCCGGCGAGGCGAACGCGCCCGCAGCGTCCGCCGCCGACGTCGCTGCCGCGACCCGGCCGGCGGGCATTGCCGAGCTCGCGGCCGAGCTGCATGCGGGCCGGCAGAGCTCGGTCGAACTCACGCGCCGATATCTAAAGAGCATCGATGCGGCCGACCGGCAGGGACCGCAGCTGCGGTCATGCCTCGAAACCAATCCGGACGCCGTCGCGATCGCCGCGGCCTTGGATCATGAGCGCCTCGCCAAGGGGCCGAGGGGTCCTTTGCATGGGGTGCCGATCCTCATCAAGGACAATGTCGAGACTCAGGATCGCATGATGACGACGGCGGGTTCGCTCGCGCTCGAGGGCTGGTACGCGCCCCGGGATGCACCGCTCGTGGCCCGCCTGCGTGCGGCGGGCGCCGTGATTCTCGGCAAGACGAATTTGAGCGAGTGGGCCAATTTTCGCTCGACCCATTCCTCGAGCGGCTGGAGCGGCCGGGGCGGCCAGACGCGAAATCCCCATGCGCTTGACCGCACGCCCTCGGGCTCGAGTTCCGGTTCCGCCGTCGCCGTGGCGGCCGACCTATGCGCTGCGGCCGTCGGGACGGAGACCGATGGATCCATCGTCAGTCCCGCGTCCGTGAACGGCATCGTCGGTATCAAGCCGACCGTGGGACTGGTCAGCCGCAGCGGCGTCATCCCGTTGTCCCGCAGTCAGGATACGGCCGGGCCGCTCGCGCGCTCGGTGCGGGATGCCGCGATCCTGCTCGGTGCCATGTCCGGTCCCGATCCGGGCGATCCGGCGAGCGTTGCGGTCGGCGCTCGTTTCGAGACCGACTACGTGCAATACCTCTCCGACGACGGGCTGCGCGGTGCGCGCTTGGGGGTTGCGCGGCGCTTCTTTGCCGATAACGCGCCGATCAATGCCTTCCTCGAGCATGCGCTCGGGATGCTGACCGTGGCCGGCGCCGTGCTCGTCGATCCGGCGGATCTGCCGAGTCACGGGACGTGGGGCGACCCGGAGCTCGAGGTGCTCTTGTATGAGTTCAAAGCCGATTTGAATGCGTACCTCGAGCGCCTGCCGCCCGGCCTGCCCGTGCACTCACTCGAGGAATTGATCCGGTTCAACGACGCGCATGCCGCGCGCGAAATGCCGCTGTTCGATCAGGAGCTGCTGCATCAGGCACTGGCGAAGGGCGGCCTCGACGATGCTGCCTACGTCAAGGCGCGGCAGGCCTGCCTTGCAGCAACCCGCACTCAGGGCATCGATGCGGTGCTCGCGGAACACCGACTCGACGCGATCGTGACGCTGACCTCGGGCCCCGCCTGGTTCATCGATCCCGTCAATGGCGATGGGGACACCGGCGGGTGCTCCTCGCCGGCGGCCATTGCCGGTTATCCGCACATCTCGGTGCCGGCGGGATTGTATCGCGGGTTGCCGATCGGACTGTCGTTCTTTGGCACTGCATTCAGCGAACCCAAGCTTCTGCGGCTGGCGTCGGGTTTCGAACATGTGGCCGGCGGGTATCGGCGGCCGCGCTTCGCCGCGCAAGCCTGACGGGGTCGGGGCACGAGCCCGCGTGGTCCCGCCGCAAGCCTGACTGCAGCGTGGCGAGGGTCTCGAACCCCCCTGACCATCCATAGCGTCACTGGCGGCAGTGCAACCGGCGTGAGTTCATGGAGACGACCGCGCTGCATGCTCCGCATCGGTCTATTCATACAAGAAAAAGTTGTTATCCGGATCTGACAATAAACAACGAAAATGTTATTTTCTCCACTTACAAGGGTCGGACTTGTTGCCTCGCGACAACGTTCTGCGTACGAGTACTTGCTTACCTGGGATGGCCTCCGCCGACTCTGCGGCGACGGTCTGTTGAAACTTTGCTGCTGAGTTGGGTTTTTGGAGCATCGCAAACGATCTTCAGGACTTCCGCGCGAACCCACCGCGGCGTTGCGAGCGGCCCCGGGCATAGAGGCTGGTTTCGCGCTCCGTCGCATTGAGTCGGCAACACCAAACATCAATACCTTAGAGGGGATTCATCATGATCAATAAGGCTATGACCCAGAGGATCATCCTGGCGAGCGCCATCGCCTGCGCCACCACGGCGACGGCGCAGACGCCGCCGCCGAAGGGCCAGGATTCGGACGAACTGCAGGAAATCGTCGTCACCGGCTCGCTGCTGCGCCGGACCGATATACAGACGATTTCACCGGTCCAGATCATTTCGGCCGATGACATCAAGAATGCGGGCTTCACCTCGATGGAGGAGGTCATCCACTCGATCTCCGCCGACAACAGCGGCAGCCTGCCGACGGCGTTCGGCAACGCCTTCGCGGCGGGTGCCTCGGGTGTCGCGCTGCGGGGTCTCACGGTGAACTCGACCCTGGTGCTGATTGATGGCCGCCGCGCCGCGCCCTACGCGGTCGGCGACGACGGCATCCGCAACTTCGTCGACCTCAACACGATTCCGATCGAGACCGTCGAACGCGTCGAGGTGTTGAAGGACGGCGCCTCCTCGCTGTACGGTGCGGACGCGATCGGTGGCGTGGTGAACGTCATTCTGAAAAAGTCCTTTCAGGGCGCGCAACTCTCGGCCGAGGTCGGGAGGGCGCAGCATCCGGGCGGTGGCGAGAAGCGGCTCACGGGGTCGGCCGGCGCCGGCGACCTGTCGACCGACAAGTACAATGCCTACATCAGCTTCGAGTTCGAAGGCGACGACCGCATTCTTACAGCCGATCGGCCATTCCCGTTCAACACGTCGAACCTGACCTCGATCGGCGGTGACGATTTCAGGTTTGGGACCCCGGGCACGTTCCAAGGCACGACCACTGCAATCGTCGCACCGGCGACGCTGCCGGCCGGGGTCAATGCCGGCAACACGTCGGCGAACAATCTGCTGCTCTCGACGGTGCAGGCGGGGGCTTTTCAGCCGATCGCTGGAAAATGCGGCGCAGGCACGTCCGCGGCGTCCGCGCCCTCGGCAATTTTAGGATTGACCGACAATTACTGTTTGCAGAACCGCAACCTGTACGATGACGACCAGCCGGCGCAGCAGCGCATCGGGGTGAGCACCCGCTTCACGGTGCAGTTGAACGACAATACCCAGGCGTACCTCAATGCCACCTATTACCAGAGCAACGTCTGGGTCGATGATCCGCCGGCGGTGATCAACAATGCCACGCCGGTCAACATCAACAACATCGCGCTGCCGCCGACGCTGGCGAATGGTGCGTTGAACCCGAACGATCCGTTCGCGGCGCAGGGCGAGTACGCACAAATTTACTACGCCTTTGGCGACATTCCGAACTCGGCCTCGTTCAAGAATCACAACGCGCGACTGGTCGGCGGCCTGAAAGGCACGATCGGAACGTGGGATTACGACACGGCGCTCGTGGTCAACCACACCTGGCTCGACTCCACCTACAACGGGCAGGTCACGGCGGCGGGCATTTTCAGCGCCGTCGAGAACGGCACCTACAATTTCGTGAACCCCGCCGCGAACAGCTCGGCAGCCATCAGCGCGATTTCGCCGACCAACCGAATTCTGTCGACCAGCGACGAGGACCTCATCGACTTTCGCGTGACCCACGATATCCTGACCCTCCAGGGGGGTCCCCTCGGGGTGGCGCTCGGCACAGAGATGCGCTACGAAGCGCAGTTACAGCCGCAGCTGAACCCGAACAACGCGTACGAAGGGCTCGGCGTCGCCACGGCGTCCGGCACGCGGAATGTGGAGGCGGCCTACGCGGAGTTCGATGCACCCATCATCAAACAGTTCGAGTTGGATGTCTCGGGACGCTACGACCATTACTCGGATTTTGGCCAGACGTTCAATCCCAAGGCCGGCTTCAAGTTCACCCCGATCAAGGAACTCGCCTTCCGCGGCACGTTTTCGAAGGGCTTTCGGGCGCCCGGTTTTCCGGAAAACGGGCAGAGCGAGTCGGGCGGCTTCGTCAACATCACTCCCTCGACGAGCTTCCCGGCGTACTTCTGCGCCCCGACGTACCACAGTGCGGCGTACTGTCAGCAGTACAGCCAGCTGAACGTTTCCACCGGCAATCCGGGGATCCAGCCGGAACATTCGAAGAGCTATACGTTCGGCGTCATCTTCAACCCGCTGCAGCAGTTCAACCTGGCGGTCGATTATTACTACATCCAGAAGACGAACTTGATCTCGGTCCCGAATTACTCATTGCCGCTCAATGCCTACCTAAACGGCCAACCGATTCCGGCGGGCTACACGGTCGTGGGCGACGTGCCCGATCCCGCGTTCCCAAACTCGCTGCCGCGTCCGGTGACGGTCGAGGGCGCTTACGTCAACGCCAACTCATTGGCGACCGACGGCGTCGATCTCGAGGTCGGCAGCAAGTGGGATTTGGGCGCCTACGGTCACCTCAAGAGCGAGTTGTCGGTGACGAAGATCTTCAGTTGGAAGATCGATTTCCCCGGCCAACCCTCGCAGCAGTACGTCGGCACGGAGTCGCCGTATAACCTGTCCTCGGGCGCGGGCACGCCCCGGTACAAGGGCTCGTGGTCGAACACCTATGCGTTCGGTCCCAACACCTTCTCGCTCGACATCTACTATGTCAGCGGCATCATCGCCGAGGGTATCGACCTCGGTTTGGTTCCCTGCATCTACGCGCCTTTTTGCCGGGTCGCGTCGTTCACCTACGGGACGATCACGGATTCCTTCAAGGTCAACGACCACCTGACCGTGTCGGGGGCCATCGAGAACGTGCTCGACAGGCTGCCGCCGCTCAATGCCGCGAACTACGCCGGGGTGAACTACAACCCGACGTACGACCAGGCGGGCATCGTCGGCCGCTACTTCAAGCTCGGCGCCGCTTACAAGTTTTGAGTCCGAACCCCCGCGTGCCAAGCGGCACGCGGGGTTCGCTTGGCGGATTTCGCTCCAGTCCGCGCGGTGGGTAAGCGCACAAGCGGGTGAAATTCGCCGCGGCGATCAGCGCGCGCCCGCGTGTTGCGCATAGCCTCCGCCCTGTGGACACGCCCCCGTAACCACTGGCTGTGACCAAAAAACAACGAATTTTTTCCCCGTAACCACTGCCACCTTGGAAATTTGTTTGGTATGTTGCGTCCATGACAACGGTCTGTGGCGTCGTCGCATCGTTCGGCTGTCAAGGGATTCAAAGTGTGTGAGGAGGGGTGATTTGACCGCGGGCAACGCGGCGGCAAGCACTTCTTTTGGCCGGCACTTGCGCAGCGCACCAAAACCGTCGATCAACATTTACGGGTTCGCAAAAATATTAGGGGTCTTAACGCATGCCTAGCAAATACGTTAATCCAGCGGTTTCCGCGGTGGTGTTCGTCGCGCTCGCAGGCGCGGCAACGGCGCAAACCGGGCCGCCCGCGCCGACCGGGGCCGATCAGGGCCAATTGCAAGAAATCGTCGTCACGGGTTCGCTGATCAAGAGGACCAATGCCGAAACCGCCGAAGCCGTCACGATCGTCAAGATGGACGCCCTCAAGGACATGGGCGTCACCTCGGTGGAGCAGGCGCTCGCGATGGTGACCGCGAACAATGCATCCCAGGTAAACACTGCGTCCAACGTCGCGGCCTTCAACGGCGGCGCCTCATTTGCCAGCCTGCGCGGCTTGGGCGGAGCGAGGACCCTGGTGCTGTTGGATGGCCAGCGGCTTGCGAGCAACGTGAACTTTGGCGGCTCAGTCGATTTGAATACGATCCCCTTCGCGGCCATCGACCACATCGAGGTACTCCGGGAGGGCGCCTCCTCGGAGTACGGCTCAGACGCCATTGCGGGTGTCATCAACTTCATCACCAAACAGGATTACACCGGTGGTGAGTTGAACCTCAACTACAACAAGCCGCAGCACGCCGGCGCCTCTTCGGACAACGCCGATGCCACTTATGGAATCGGGAATCTGGCAACTGACGGTTATAACGTCTTGATCGCGGCGAATTACGCCCAGCAGAAGGAATTGACGGCAAATCAACGGGGTTTTGCCAGTACGGGATACAATCCTTCGGAAAGCCTTGCCAACTTCAACGGACCCTATGGGCCCTGGCCGGGAAGTTACCAAGACGCCAATGGAGACCTTTGGCAGGTCGGCTATCCGGCCTGCGCCGGCAATCCGCATCTGGCTGCGGTCGCCGGCAGCTGCCAATACGAATACTCAGGAGCAGTGGACTTGATTCCGGAGTCGAAGTCCGAGTCTGGCTTGATCTCGATCAGCAAGTCACTGCCGGGCAATAACACCCTGAGTCTCCAATATTTCTATGCGCGCTTCGATTTGCAGCTCTGGGGTGGTCCTCAGGAGTACTCCTTCACCATGGACCCCTCATCGCCTTACTACCCGACCGCAGCCGAATCATCCTGCGTGGGAACCTGCACCGGGCCCACACCTGCGTTGGGCGGCCCCATCGTTGCCGGTTGGACTGACCCGAACAACAATCGCTATTTCGGAAATATCAACACGGAGCAACGGGCACTCTTGACGTTCAAGGGTTCAAACGGCGGTTGGGATTACTCGACGAGTTTCGACTGGAGCCAGAACAAGGGCGTGCAACAGGTCAGGGGCGGCGAGGCCAATTACGCAATCATTGCGCCGGGCGGGACCTTGAGCAATCTGATCAATCCGTTTGGTCCGCAATCCGCAGCCGGTCAGGCGCTGATCAACAGCGCTTACACGAATGGCGATCTCGAAATCGGTACCTTGTCCCTCTACGACCTCAGCGGTAACGCGACTCATCCCTTGGGCGACCTGTTCGGCGCGGGCCGTCCGGCGGCGTTTGCCGTTGGCTTCGATTACAAGGACGAGGAAATCACCAACAATCCGACACCGTTGGCAACGACGCTGTACACGGCGACTTATTTCCCGCCCTTCTCGATCAGCGGCAGCCGCGTGTCTGAGGCGGCCTACGTGGAACTGAATGTCCCGTTCAGCAAGGACGCTGAATTCACGGTATCGGATCGTCAGGACCGATACAGCGATTTCGGCACGACCAACAACGCGAAAGTCTCGTTCGACTATCAGCCGTTCAGCGTCCTGAAAATCAGAGGTGCGGCCTCGACCGGTTTCAGGGCGCCCAACCTCGTCAACTTGTATTCGCCGCAGACCTTTGGCGCGACCCAAGGGAACATGGACGGCCCGGGCTGCGCGACAGGGAACTACAACGCCGTGTTTTCGCAATTGAATTGCATTTCGCAAGGCTTGTCGTTGTCCGGCGGAAACCCGAACTTGACGCCGGAGACCTCGCAAAACTTCGATTTTGGCTTCATCGTCGAACCGATCGCCAATCTGGGCATCACGGTTGACTATTACCGGATCATCATCAAGAACTCGATCGGGTCGGTGCCCGCTCCGACGATCTATGCGAACCCCACGACGTTCGCGGCCGATTACGTGTTGAATTCTGCTGGGACGCTGAGTCCGGCATCGGAGGCCAACGTCCAATGTCCCACACATACGGCCGCAACTTGCGGATACATCCTCACCATCGCGCAGAACACGGGTGGTACCGAGACGGACGGATTCGATCTGGATGCCAAGTATCAGATCAACACGGATTACGGCAAATTCCGAGTCGGCCTGGAA
>Ga0116227_10016600_pt1 | contig 10527 bp, 5 predicted proteins | sample S1TSphgellanicum_FD_89693 | JGI IMG/M metagenome (GOLD analysis project Ga0116227, IMG submission 89693) | Host-associated microbial communities from peat moss isolated from Minnesota, USA - S1T2_Fb - Sphagnum magellanicum MG | ecosystem: Host-associated > Plants > Peat moss > Unclassified...
GCACCATTCAAGTTTCCAGAAGCATGATGATGCCATACGACAGTATTTATTGGAGAGGTACTCCCAGCATGTTAGGGACTGGGCTGTTGAGGGAGACTTGCCATTGCTTCTGTGGGACACAGAAGGTGACCATGCGCTGCCAGTGATGGAGCAATTGGGACACGGTGCTTATGGAGAGGTCCATAAGACATCATGGTGGGAACTAGACTGTGCAATGAAAACATCCCCAGAGTGGTATACAAAATTCAGAAAAGAGGCAGTCATTTGGACAAGCCTCAAGCACCCCAACATTACGCAACTGATCTGCTGCACAAAGGACAGGAAAGGGTGCTCCATAGTGATGGAGCTCATGTCTACAGACCTTCGCAAATTGATGGACAAGACAATGTCAGACCATCCCAACCGCAAGGTGCCATTCTCCACGCCAGTAGTAGTGGACATCATTCTTCAGATGGCAAGGGCCTTGAAGTACATGCATGGAAAGGGAGTGGCCCATCTGGATATAAAACCTGACAACATTCTTGCAACTCCGGCATCAGTCCCAGAGCTGGCAGATCTGGGTTATGTGGATGTGAAACTGGTTGACTTTGGGGAAGCCCAGCCATTAAGCAGATTAAGCTCCTCGACATGTACAATGCACACGGCAAACGTGGGAACAACACAGTATAGGGCACCTGAGCTGTTCCAAGTTCCAAACAACTGCTGCACAGGGGTATGTATATCAGAAGTAGTTGACATGATGAACACAGTGCAGATTGAACTAGGCCAGCTCAAGGAACTAGATAGATAGGCATCTGCCTCACTTGTCTCTACTATGGTTGTCCTAAAATGTGTACTACTCTTTGGGGTGCACTACACAGGAGTCCAAGGAATGGATAAGCAACCGAATTGATGCACTCAAAGCAGATGTGTACAGTTATGGCATAACTTGTGCAGAGCTTCTCACAGGGGAGTATCCATATCCATTTCCTGAATTTCAGAGACCTGATCTCTTGTCAACAATTTTGCAAGGGGTTAGACCACATTTACCACATGAGTACTGCCCAGTTCCTCTGCAAGATTTGATTGTCAGATGTTGGGATACACATCCCTGTAATCGACCTACCTTCTTGCAAGTATGTGAAGAGCTTACAGACTTGAAAACATTCATATTTTAATCATCAGACAGAGAAAAAATAGGAACCCAGTTATACCCACACATTAAAAAATTGAAGGCTTATTCAAGGAGGAAAGCTGTAATCCAGATCAATGTACATGGTAGAAAATTGTCCAATCAATTGATTAGCTTTCCTTGTGGCACAATAGAATGTAGTGCCCATGCACTTAGTTGTATATTCTGCTCAGAGAAAAAGAAAAACCCCTGTAAAGATTCTGTTCAGGTTTAGGATTTCATCTTTGAGGAACTTTCCCTCAAACTGCCCACTTATTTCGGGGCAGCCTGACCAGTGGGTGAAGATTTCATAATTTTTTACATTTGGTCCTTCATTTTGTAATCCATTTCACATTCATTCAGTGGAAGGCATATGGTGGTTTTTTACATTGATTGGGTGCAGAAGATGAGGTAAAAATTATTATAACCAGTAAGAATATGTATAATGTATGTCAAATGTAAGCAGCCTTTCTGACTTCTTGTGTAGATGCTTGTATAGCTCATCATCAGGAGACCTCTTAGATACCTTCGATGCTTATATCTCATTATAGTTAACAAGTGTCAATAGTCCAACAGGGTGTGCAAGCCACTTTGATTCTTCAAGGGGCTATCACATTTAGTCAGAGTTCTTAATTTCTTTCATACATACCAACTAGTGCACCTCCACCACTAGCTGATTTGTGGCAGAAGATGCTCTTTCAACATTATGTTTTCCATTTCATTATTACTGTTTTGATGGTCCTGGTTTTCCTTTCATGTGTTTACATTTGTTTCGACATGCCTTGTACTTTTTGGTGGATAGATTTTCATTCTTTTATATATATATACACGGGGTTTTTTTTTTTTCAACAACAGTACCCATATCTGTGAAAGTGAAAATGCCTGTGGAAAATGAAACCGTGCATAGAAGACTAATTTTTGAGGACAACAGGTCAAACACTGATGGGAATAGTTTTGGGACTTTTTAATACAATCCATCTATTGTTACATTACCTATAGTTGCCTCCATTAATTAGTTGCATGGTGCACCCAAAGTTTTTTGAAGAAGAGGAAGAAGAAACTTTTAATTTCTCCAAGTCAATTTTTTTTGGGAAACATTGGGCCCTCCTCAAAGTAGAAGACAAAGGTATTTTCCCTTTGACCCACCTTATGGTTTAAATACACAGAAATTCCACTTTGGGAAAATTATAACTTACTTATGACTCATGTTCAATACTAACTAATTCCCAAGAGGGCCAGCTGGAAAAAAGAAAAATTTCAAAACAGTTTGTCAAAATTTGAAAAATCGGACCCAGTTCAAAACACAGGATAACTTTGAAACTTACTAGGGTACTTAGCATACTTAAATAGTATTGTTAAAATTATGAAATATTTCAGATCACAGTTGCCAGACTTTGTTTTTTTTTTTAAATTAATTATCTTGACAAGATTTGTTGAACATCAGTTCTAGGCACAGTAATTTTTTTTGTAAAGTCCTTCCCGATCTAGCACCCAGTCCAGATTTCATCCACTTTTTTTGGATTTTCGTACAGTCTGAAAAATTAAGGGTCAAAATCGAAAACTAGGGATGAGAGGCGAAAACAGGGGAGGAGATTCGATTTTTATTTTCTTTTAATTTCGTGTTTGGGCACATTTTTGGAACTTTTTTTGACTTTTCTTTTTGGGCAGACTCAACTTGGGGGACTGTTTTCTGACTCTGTTTTTGGAAATTTTAGGGAGGCCGCATTAAAGTGACTTCTTTTGGATTTTTTTTAGCCCATTTTTGGTTTGGGCACACTTGAGAGAATTTATTTGAAGGTTTTTGGGGCCCACTTGTTTTGGGGACAATTTTTTTCTTTGGGCAGATTTGAGGACCTCTTTGGTTGAGCGCACACTTCAAGGATCTCTTTGGTTTTTTTCTTTTTTAAAAAACACCTTTGTCACTAGGCATTTTTAAAAGACCTCTTTAAACTCTAAACACTTGGGCATGTTAAAATAAATCTCATTACAAAGCCATTTTAGGCTTTTAAATATGAACTACCTAGAATGATTTTTAGGGTTTGTTCAACATGGGACCATATAATTGAACTCTTTCATGTTTCATTTCTTTCTCTACATTTGTTTGAGCTTCTCAGTTGCGCCTCTTTCAACTTGATTAAGGTTTAAGCTTACTTATATGCTCGTTTACATTTTTCACTCTTGCTTTTCACTTTTCACTTGCGCCTCTTTCAACTTGATTAAGGTTTAAGCTTACTTATATGCTCGTTTACATTTTCACTCTTGCTTTTCACTTTTCACTTGTTTGCTTTGACTTTTCCTAGGAGTTCTTATGTTTTCTTTTTTTCTTAAGGGTTTTAGTATGTTCTCTTTTTAATTTTAGGGTTTAAAAAGTTTAGGGGCTATTTTTAAGGTTTGTGGTTATTAGGGGTTGCTTTTAAGATTTTGGATTATTAAGGGTTGTTTTTAGAGTTTGGGATTATTAGGGATTTTTTTAAGGATTTGGATTGTTAAGGGTTTTTTTAAGGTTTGGGGTTATTAGGGAGTTTTTTAGGATTTAGGATTATTAAAGGTTGTTTTGGGGTTTGGGGTTATTAACAATTTTCTTTAAGGTTTATTAATTTTAGAGCCTACTTTAGGGTTTAAGGATTTTTTTAGGGTTTAAAGGTGGGTTTAAGAAGGGTTTTTCTTTTATATCATGGTTTCTTCGGATGGTGATGCTTTTCAAGACATCCTCAAATCCAATAGCTCTTCATCAAGTAGTCATGAAATTTTTTTACAGAGGACATGTAGGCAACATCAATTGGTGTTTGCAGCATTGGTGGCTAGTGCTAGCACAATGGAACTCCTTAACATGAATAAACTAGAGTCAAATGTTGGGCAATCAATTGACTAGGATGTGGGGGTTCAATATGTGCTCATAAAAATGCAAGCAATTCCAAATTGGTTCAACGTTAACAAACTTTAGTTTCTGTGCGCATTAGTGGTCTGCACCATCCAAGCCCATGTAAAGGCTACTAGTGAAACTCACATTTTGGTTAGGTGACCAACCAAATTAACCGGAAACAACAATTGCTCCAATTGTTCCAATTCATCTTATACATGAAACATGACAATATTGTCATGTATGACACATTTTTTTGGAATTGGAACAAGTTTGCTATATGTGATAATGTAATTTTCATTACATCTTGCATCAATTCGATGTTGAGTGATAATATTCAATGACCAAATCTTCATGAATAAATGACTATTGGTATGCAAATTCCTAAGTTCCAAGGTTGTATTAGATTCATTGATGGGACTCCCATCAAAATCCAAAAACCTTGGAATAATGTTGCCCATGGGTTGTGGTTCAATGGGCAGAAAAAGATGTATTTTATGAATAACATGGTGGTTGTGGACCATCATGGACTATTCATTTACTTGGATGTTGGCTACCCATGTTTCATTTCATGATGTCACCATCATGTGTGAGTCACGTCTATACAAAAAATTAGTTCTAGTTTTTTGTGCATATTAATGAGTATTTTGAGTATGTACTAAGGGACTTACATCTTTTGGGTGAGGAGATATTTGTTATGCATCAACTTGGGAGGTGTGAACGTGCTCTTGGGCATGACCAAAATATAATCAATGTTTATGACAATATGTTTGTTGGTTATAATGTCAGGGTGGAGTGGGGGATTGGGGAGTTGAAATGAAAATGAAGATTGTTAATGAAGTGCTTTGATTTCACCAAATCCAAATACAATCATTTATTCCACGTAATAATTATCTTTACAATCTTCTTGCTTAAATGTTGGATGAACTTCACATATGAAATCATTAGTGACTAGATCATGGACCCAATTTGTTATGGCTATGATGGGGATTTTTAACTAAAAAGTCTAAAATTTTTTAAACCTTTTCCTTAAATTTTGCATTTATCAAATTCCAATATCCTTAGCTTTTTTGAGATCGTTAAATTTTGATTGTTTCTTCTTCTTTAAACTAATGCCCATCTTGACTTTGATTAGGGTTCTCTAATCCTCATTGTTCACCTACACCTTTTGAGTCATGGTGGCAAAAATGGCAGATTGTGATTATAGCAACTCAATTTTCGTCTATGACTTGCCATTTGATATGCCTACAACATAAATAAGGATAGGGTTACATGATGGAGTAGGAGATGGAGTAGACCTTGGAGTAGATGGCTATAATAGAAGTTCATTGAACGTGGGAAGGGTAAGTGGGGGACATGATGTATCATCAATCACATTTTGCCACCTTTTGAAACATTCCACGTGGCATCTCCATTTATGGCTTTTAATTGGGCTAAGACCTGGTCACTTTGCAACACCATTTTCTCAAACCCCTCCTTATTATTTGTGCATATCTTCAATTATTTCAATTCATCTCAAAGATGGTCCTTCAATGTGTCCTTTTGGAACACTGAATCAGGATATGTTTGCTTATATTCATCATAAACCACTTTCCACACAAGGTTCAATTTCTATTGGATGATTTATCTTTTGTCTTTAAAATATATACCAAAATGTCGATGGTAGCTCATCACCATGCAAATGCTAATATGGAAAGATTACACAATGGCCCTTAAGTTTTTTCCTTCCTAAGGCCATTTTTACCTTTGGTTGATTAAATAAAACATCACCTTCTTTCAAATCACAAAGGAAAGTTTCATATTTATGTTCATTGCTTATTATTACACAATGAAACATCACCAAAATCTCTTTCAGTATCTCTTACAATAACATATTAAGACCTTAGAAGAATTCAAATTGTCATTATAGACTAGTTCAAAACTTAATCAACCATCTATCACAAGACTATCACATCTCTACAAGGCCATTAAATTTTTTGGGGCAAAATAATAGATAGGGATGCGACTACCATTTAATCATGTAAAATAATCCCAATAAATATCATGAGGTTGGAGAAGCTAAAAAAATCTTACATCTACTCCATTGATTTTTTTTCCCCTAGTTAATCAAGTTAGTACAAAGCTTTAATTAACATAACATAGCTTAGTTGCACTAGATTTGGGTTCAATTAGGGCCAAAATAAACTTTAATCTTAGAAATCACAAGTTAAACTATCAATTTAAAGTTTAATTGAAGCATCCTTAAAATTAATGAGGTCAAGATAGACCTACAAAGCTAAATCCATTGAATTAAAAAAACTATTTTAGAATATTCTTGCATGAATTCATTTTTATGCATAGTAATTTTTTTTCTAATGAAAAATCGCTAGATTTATATTTTGAAAAAACCTTGGCTACAACTACAAAAGAAAAAAAAAAAGGTTTTCCAATTTAAATCGCCTAAAAGCGTAAAATGATGACCATGAATAGCCAAATTTTGACGAATCATCAACTAGACTTGCCCCCTCAAACCTTAAATCCTTTTAGGGTGTTGCCAAAATGTGAAAATGGAGGCTATTGATGTTGCCAATGAGCCACATGCCGATAATCATCATAGCTCATATGCTCCAAACCCTAGATTGTTGTCGTTAAAATTTCACGCAGCATTTGCATCTACTCGCTAAAATGTTTGTTCTCTTAAGTTTGTTCTCTTCACTAGTTGACAACTTTTGTGATACACCATCGCTAATTGACTTTTCCTTGTGATGCACCATCACCATAGTTGTAAATAGCTATTGTTTAAAAGCGTGCACCATGCATCCAAAGTGTTTCAACACTGGGCATCAAATCTTTATGTTTGACAATCGAGAAACAACGTTCACATTCAAGTTCCACCTAAATTTTAACGGACCTCTTAATGGCAAAAGGGAAACATTTACTTCCTTTGCTTTAATAACTTGTAATGTAGTTTCTTGAAATATTTGGTGTGTTGTTATTATAATTGGTGTTAATCAAGGATTGTATAACTATTGTAGGAGCTAAGATTGAAATTTTGTTTGGAGCATTTGTCGGCATAATCTTAAGGGCATCCATAACACCATCTACTGGATTTCAGATCGGTGCATTTAGGTTTCATGAGATCTGTGATCACTTAAAATGCGTAATAGGACAACAACTATAAGGAAGCTAAAGGAGGATCTGTTCAAGGGGTACTTTTACTTAATAGTTATATTCAAGGGGTTAGATTCTTGTACCCAACTTGAGATTTTATTCCATTTGTAAGTATCTGTTCTATTTGAGAAAGGTTGCAAATTAGTCTTATTCCTAAGAATCCAATTACAACTTAGTTGATTGTGGACATCATATATGTGTCATATCTAAACAAACATTATCATTTCCAACATTGTTATTTCCAAGAGTGCATTTGCCATTTGAATGCACTATTGTTTCTAACATTATTATTTTCAATATTGTATTTACCATGAAATCTACCATCTGAGTGCATTATTGTTTCAAATTTGAAGCAGAAAATCAAATGTTGGACATTTTTGTTTAGAATTGTTCACCTTTATTGTTGTAGAATTGGAACCTTGATGTTAACATCTAAAATCAAAACTCAAGAAAATAAAATGTCCAGAGTTTATTCCGTATCCATTTTAGGTTTAAGGTTCACAAATCGAAGTTCCCATATTTGACTTCTTTCTAAGAAAACATCTATGATGCACCCTTAAACTCTTTAATAGACTCAACTATGAATCCAAAGGTGAAAACAATGGAAGGAGAAGGAGTTGGGGTATGCTCCTTAACTCATAGCACTTCAGGGGTAAAGGGGCGTGCTCAAGCTCTAAAATGGGGACTAAGATGAGTGACAAGCAGGTCAATTATTCACATGGACCTGGACAAACCAAACAAAAAGTTGATTAGTGTGTAATTGGAACATTTTTGGTGCACGAACGAACCACAATCATACATGGACTCACAAAATTCACCATGGCCCAAACTTGTGGGAAACCACCACCTTCCCCCTTATAATATTTTCTATGTTTAGTCACAAAGGCTGCATCCAAATGTCATTTTGTCCCAAGACTCTCCCAAGTTGGTCTTGAAATTCCCAAAATTGGGACTCCCACGACTTTGGAGGCCCATAACTTCTTGTGTAGACCTCTAATTGAGGTGATATCATAGCAAAGTTGTAGCCCTCATCAAGAGCTTTCCAAAAATATATATGGCACACCACTTGCACGCAAGTAAATCAAGGAAATTCTTGACTTTTAGTGATTGGAGTCAAATTGACATTTTGACTTCCGATCCTTCTTTTGACCATAACTTTTGTTTTAAGTACTCAAATGGGTCATGTGAGCCCATTTTAGACATTTATGTTTCAAGATTTTTGCAACGATATAAAGAAACCAATGAGTTTTGACCCCTGAAATTGCTCTTTGAAAATTCGTGAGTTCATGGGGACTCTAATTCCCAAAGTGAGAACCCACTTGGGAATGTGTGGGTTCATTCCTTCACACTCTCCTACATTCCCAAGAACATGAAATGTGACTTTTGGGCTTCACTCTCAGCTTGTACCTTTGCAATCCCTTACCCTAGTCGCAAGCCCAAAGCTAAGGTTGCAACATTGTCACTTGAGTCTATTAATCCAAAGTCTGCCATGTTTCTATTTGAATTTTAGGGTTTGCAAATTAGATTTCTTGTATTTGTTTGCTTTCCAAATTATGTGCATCTATTACTTGAGTCTAATAGTCCAAAATCTATCAAGTTTGCACTTTAGGTTTAGGATTTACAAATTAGAGTCCCACATCTGTCTTCTTAAAAAAAAACATCTACCATTTGATTATATTAATTTAGACTTTGTCAAGTTTTCATTTGAATTTTAGGGTTTGCAAATTAGAGTTCTTATATTTGTTTGCTTTCCAAACTGAATGCATCTACCATTTAAATTTGATAGTCTAGAATCTATCAATTTCCACTTTAGGTTTAGGGTTTACAAATTGGAGTCCCATATCTATCTTCTTTCTAAGAGAACATCTACCATTTGAGTCTAACAAGAATGCATCTACCACCTGAATTTGACATTCCACAATCTATCAAGTTTCCATTTGAAGTTTAGGGTTTGCAAATTTTGGAGTTCCCATATCTATTTTCCTAAACTTAAAAGTGTATCTGACATTTGAATCTGATAGTCTAAAGTCTATCAAGTTTCCACTTGAGGTTTATTGTTTGTAAATTGCATTTTCCCATTTCTTTGGTTTTTAACAATCTCTCTACCACTTGAGTTTGAAATTCCAGAATCTTTATCAAATTTCCACAATGAATCCAAAACTTCCACAATCCTATAAATTCAAGTACTTCTTTAATAGGAACCTTGCTATGGGTGAGCCTCTTTTAATTTCCAATCCTAATGTTGCTTCTTCTTCTCATGGTCTTTAAGGGTCATCCCTTCCTTTGTTTTCACCATGTAATTTTAATCCTTCAAATGGAGATCATGATGATGATGATGATGATGATGATGATGTTATGTCTTTGGATGAGTCTGGCCCCACACCTAAAATGGATCTACTTGTTGTTCCATCTAAGCTAACAGTCCAAAAATAAATAAATGATGTTTCTAAGAAATTTCAAGATTTTTAGGCTATAAAACTATCGTGGGTAGAGTTCTGTTTAGGATCAAATGGCAGTTTGCACATTGTCAAGTGTAGGATTTGTAATGAGGTGGAAGGGAAGGATAAAATATTTGCTATTAAGTTGGATTCATTCTGTAAACATGTAGGTTGGAGTAAAGATGAGAGGAAACATTGGAACTAATGTGAAGAAGGGGGATTGGTATCATTTTAAAGATAACAGGCATGCCAAGAACTATAAGTTACTTGGTTTTCATAGCCATGGAAATGATTCTACCCAACTTGCAAATGGAATGGTAGGAGAGAATCAGAGAAAGGTCCAATTTGTCACTATCTTACATTTGTTGAAACAAGGTGGTCCCATGCAATAATATGAAGCAATCAAGCCAATGTATGAATTCTTAGCAATGCCAAAAAATAGCAAAAAACATTAGAATGAAAACTTTGGCTGGACAATGGTAGAATTCATGCATTATGAAGTGATGAGGGCAACTAAGGCAATAATGGGGGTTATTCAATATGTTGCTCTGAATTGTGATGAAGTTTTTACAATTGATAACCAATCTTGGTTGTTTATTCATTGTTGACGCGCTCCCAAGTCACGGGGTGAATCCCATTTGAGGGTTTCACAAAGTCAAGTTGCGGAAAGTTGAGACTTGGTAGCATGCTCCCGGCTTCCAACTCTAAAGAGGGGTAGAGGGTCGAGTTGGGAGCCAAGGGATTAGACTACGAAAAGGGACTAGCTTAGCTCGTGTGAATCTGCATCCAAAAACCAACCAAATCGGGTTAGTTTAGCATTCGAGACACCCTTGGGTGTTGGGACTTGCCACGGGCACTTGGACACACAAGACTCACCACGGCCCGGATTCGGGGGAAGCCACCACCTTCCCCCATATAGTATTCTCTGC
>Ga0116227_10016601_pt1 | contig 10526 bp, 14 predicted proteins | sample S1TSphgellanicum_FD_89693 | JGI IMG/M metagenome (GOLD analysis project Ga0116227, IMG submission 89693) | Host-associated microbial communities from peat moss isolated from Minnesota, USA - S1T2_Fb - Sphagnum magellanicum MG | ecosystem: Host-associated > Plants > Peat moss > Unclassified...
CAAGGAGCAATTCCATGACGCATGTTCACTATCAAATCGTCAAACACGCCGATGGCTGGGCCTATAAGCTCGGAGAGGTTTTCTCCGAAACCTTTCAATCGCACGAAAACGCTTTGGAAGCCGCACGCATCGCTGCGGCAAGGCAACAGCTTGGCGGCACGACGCAAGTCATCTCTTACGAGGATAAGGATGGCGTATGGCACGAAGAAATCGCGCCAGGCGGGGACCGCCCCCAGGCCGACGTCATCGACGCAGCCCAATAATCTGAAAAGCTCAGCCTTGCGCGCCGGTCCAAGCCATTGGCGGCCAACCGTATCAGGCAACGCGGGGTGAAGACCTAGCTTAAAATACGTAGGGATAGAGATAGCGCTCGATAATATCTTCGACAAGAAAGATCAGCAGCAAGAGTACGATCGGCGAAATATCGACTCCGCCCAGATTTGGGAGAACGCTTCGAATGGGCCGCAGTAAAGGCTCCGTGACCGCGTTCAAACCATTCCAGATCGACCGCACTAAATCGTTGTAGATGTTGATCACATTAAAGGCGATGAGCCAGGACATGATCGCAACAATGATGATCACATAGCCATAGAGGTGCAAAACAAGCAGGATAACGTCGAGAAGCGCGCGCATGAGCTCTCCAAAGAGCTGAAGATGAGTGAGGAATCCGCAAATGGGCCAAATGGTCAAGCTCGTTTCAAGCTTGTCCTGGATTAAACGATTTTTTGAATAAAGATTTGAGCCATTTTGGCGAACCGCCCGCTATTTCTCCGCAGCAAAGTGAAATATGTTCCTCTTTGCAGCGCCTGATTGACAGCTGCGCGGCCAAAGACGTACACACCGCTTTGGAATGGGGCTGTAGCTCAGATGGGAGAGCGCTGCAATCGCACTGCAGAGGTCGTGAGTTCGAATCTCATCAGCTCCACCAAGCCGAGCCTCCATAGGCTCGCAGCAAGACAATGCTCCAGCGGGGCGGTTTCGACTGAACCTTTAGTTCCCGTGCGAGATCAGGCGATTCCAGCCGCTTTGGATCTCCGTCGATAGAATTTTGTATTTTGCCCCGGCGACATCCCAATTCACCATCGGCTTGACTTCAGCCCCATCCGGGCCAGACGCGGGGCGCGATGCGTCCAAGATATAAGCACCGCCAATTGTCAGCGCAGCGCCCAAAAAGATCCCCAAGATCAGCCGCATTTAAGTCTCCCATCGGCGATTATCCGCCGTAACTTCGAACGGGCATGAAGGTCAAACCCTCTCGCCTTCGCATAGTTAAAACCATAGACTAAACTTCGCAATGCAATACTAAAACATCGCAACGCAACGCGATACACTGCCGAAATGATGCAACTGCGAAGAGAATTACTTGCTTAATTATTGATTCAGCTCGATTTAGAATGTTGCCAACTCTACATATTTCTATAACCTTCATAGCCAACATTAGGAACCATCGTCACGTACCAAAGTTGTTTGGGCCGTCCGATGTTCGAATGGAGGGAAAATCGAATGGCAATGCGAAATCGAAAGATGGAAGACAACCGCGTTCGTGAAATGAGACATGGGCGTGGAAACGAAATGACCCATCGTGAGGATTATGCGCAAAACGGCGATTATCTTGGCCGCCGCCCAGGCGATGTTTCCGGCCGCAATCATTTCGATGAAGAATATTTCATTGATGCGAACGAGCCGGAAGCGGCCAGCGCGGTTCAAGTAAAATAGCGTATCAAATAAAATAGATGGCAAGACCTCGGCGTTGAACGCCAAAGGTTTTTCAACTTGCCGCCGGCAAATCAAACCTGGCCCCGCGAAGCATAGCTTCGCGGGGCCAGGTTTTTAAAGGCCGCGGGATTATTAAAACTAAAACCGGTAGCTGATACCGGAGCTCAGCAGGATCGGATCCGATCTGACACGTGCAACGACGGGCAAGAGCACAGGCACGCCTGGTACTACGCTAAAACCGTAGAGATTTTGCTGGAGCCAGACTTTTCTGAAATCGACAAAGAGACCTATGTGATCGGTCAGGGCATAATCCACGCCGGCCTGAGCGACGAACCCGGCATTATTGTCCAACGTCGGCGCTATAGTGGCGGGCAGCGCAATATCCCGGAAGACGATCGCATAGCCAATGCCGGCGCCGATATAGGGCTTTATTGGTCCGAAATCATTGAAGTGATAATGCGCCGTCAGTGTGACAACACCGCTCTGAGCTTTAACAAGCGTTCCCAAAGGCGCGAAAGTGCCCGTGCCCCTGAGACCAAGAACCGGCGGCCATCCACCTGCGACGGAGACCGCGATGTTCGGCGTCAGGAACATGCCTGCTTCAACCGATACTGAAACCGCCGAGCCGATAGAGCCGCCGCTGCCAGGAACACGCGCTCCGGCAATATTGGTTGCAAGGCCTGTATCGAAAAAGCTGCCGACGGCGCCAAGCCGGACGAAATAGGGCTGCCGGGCAGCTGCGACAACCGGCGCTGTGATCGTTGGAAGCGCAAGATCGGCGGCGCTCGCAGCTGTCATCGATCCCAGGCCAATCATCACTGAGCCTGTTAACGCCGCAGCGCGGGGCAGCGTGCACGCTTGTAACGCAGACTTGCGCCAGCGTTCGAAGCTACGAGGATAGCGAGTTGAGATGGTGCGGATTAAGAAATGCCAAGACAACTTCGCCCCCCGGGAAGATGAAATTTAGCTTGATCAACGGTTATACGATCAAGAGCGCAAATCTCTGGCGACTTGCTATGACGCGATACGCATTCCAAAAAGTCTGAACGCAGGTCCCTACCGCTTATCCTTATCGTTCAGCATTTCAGAGGTTTGAGAGTTACTCAAACTGCGCATATTATGGATACCATAAAACCGCACATGTTTCACATAACTTAACGGAATCCAAAACTTTCTGGAAAGATTTGATCGGCTGCCGAAATCCGGCGGACCATAAGGAGTCAAGAATGCTGAAAGCGTTTCGGGATTTTGCCATGCGAGGCAATGTCATCGATCTGGCGATCGGTGTCATCATCGGTACCGCCTTTGGCAAAATCATCGATTCCATCGTCAATGATCTCATTATGCCGTTGATCGGCGCGATTACTGGCGGTCTCGATTTTTCAAATTACTTCACACCGCTTTCGAAAGCTGTTACCGCAACGTCCTTAGTCGAGGCCCGCAGGCAAGGTGCCGTTCTTGCCTGGGGTAACTTTTGACCGTCAGCATGAACTTCCTGATTATCGCTTTTGTGTTGTTTCTCCTGGTACGCGGCATCAATCATTTGAAAACGAGAGTCATTGCAGAGGAGGCGGCCGCGCCCGCGGTCAAACCGCGGCAAGAAGTTCTTCTTGAAGAAATCCGCGATCTTCTTGCTCGTAAAACAGACTGAGTCCCGGCTTGTCAGGCGTAAACTTTGAGGACTTTCTTGCCGCCGCACAAGTCAGAGCGGGCGGCCGCCTCTGGAGCGACAAAGCGAACGGACCTGTCGACGCTTTCTATCTGTCATGCGGAAGCGAGCGGATTTGGCTGCATATAAAGTACCATTTCGAAGGACCTGGCGCCTTTCAAACCGAGATCATCGAGTTTGGGCTCGAAGGAAAACTCATCTTGTCGAGAATGAGCTTCGATCTTGCCGAGATTGATCTGATCAAGGCCTTTTTGCAGGATTATTTCTCGTCTGCGACGGAGAAAAAATTCGCACCCTTTAGCGCGGGCAAATGCACCAAGGTGATTTTCGCGAAAGATTGGATCGAGCGGGACAAGACGAAGCCCAAATAGGAATGACCAGGAGCAGCGTGTCAGCACTTTCAGAAAACTCAAGCTATAATCTCGCGCAGCTATGGCGGCTGCGGGCCGAAGCTGCCTCGGCGCCCTCAAGCGGTATCGTAGAAATCTTCAATCATGGCCTCGGGCGCGAAGACCTCATCCCGCTTTGGGCCGGTGAAGGCGATTTGCCAACGCCTGATTTCGTTACGCAAGCAATGGTCAGCTCAGTCCAAGCCGGCGAAACCTTCTACACCAGCCAGTGCGGGCTCCCAGAACTCCGCGAGGCAATTGCCCGCTATATGACGCGGATCTACATTCGACCCTTCACCAATGTGGATGTGCCTTTCACACCAGACCGGTTTTTCGTGACCATTGGCGGAATGCACGCTGTGCAGATTGCCGTGCGCCTCTTGGCTGGAGAGGGCGACGAGGTTCTCGTGCTCACACCTGCTTGGCCGAATTTCGAAGGAGCGCTCAAAGTAGCCGGTGCAAATGTCGGCGAAGTAGCGCTGCAAACCAAAGCTGAGGCTTCAGGCCATTTAATTTGGTCGCTCGATTGGGCCGCGCTGGAAGCGGCCGCGACGCCAGCCTCAAAAGTTCTGGTCGTCAATTCGCCGTCCAACCCGACAGGCTGGGTCGCGACAAAAGATGATCTGAAAGCGTTACTCGATTTTGCCCGCGCGCATGAGCTTTGGATCCTTGCCGATGAAATTTATGGACGTATCACCTTCAATGGAGAGCGTGCTCCCTCTTTTCATGATGTGATGGACGACAAAGACCGGATAATCTTCGTCAACACCTGTTCGAAGAATTGGGCGATGACCGGCCTGCGCATCGGCTGGCTGGAAGCCCCGCCCGCGCTTGGCGGCATCATCGAAAATCTTATCCAATATTCGACCTCGGGCGTCGCCGTCCCCACCCAACGAGCCGCCAGCGCAGCGCTCAACGAAGGCGAAGCTTTTTTCGCCGCGCAATTGAAGCGTCTGGCAGAAAACCGCGCTATTCTGTGCGATGGATTGGCTGGGATCGCGCGGATTCAATTCGCTGAGCCGCAAGGCGCATTTTATCTCTTTTGCACCATTGATGGCATTACGGACACACGCGAACTCGCCTTCCGCTGGATCGAGGAAGCGGGTGTCGGCGTAGCACCCGGGACGGCTTTCGGCTCCGCTGGCCGCAATTATGTGCGGCTTTGTTTTGCCCGTGATCCGATCCGAATCGCGGAGGCTGCGCGGCGTTTAAAGGCCTGGTTTCAAGCGGCGTAGTTCCAGGCAAGCATGATGCGCCAGATCGAAATGAATGCCTTCAAGCCGCCTTCTGCTTCGGCTGCACCTCGGCCGAATAATCGTCGATCAGAGCGCGGGAAATAGTGCCGGGCGTGAACTTATACGGGCCAACCTCCGAGACTGGCGTGACTTCGGCCCCCGTGCCGCAGATAAAACATTCCTCAAAGCCCGCGAGCTCCTCCGGCATAATGCGCCGCTCGATGACTTCCAGCCCGCGCCTCTTGGCAAGCTCAATCACCGTCTGTCGCGTAATGCCATCCAGGAAGCAATCGGCGATGGGCGTATGCACCACGCCATTGGCCGTAAAGAAAATATTGGCGCCGGTGCATTCGGCCACCCGGCCGAGCCAATCGAGCATCATCGCATCGGCATAGCCGCGCCGCTCGGCCCGATGTTTCGAGATCGTACAGATCATATAAAGCCCGGCCGCTTTAGCGCGGCTCGGCGCGGTCATCGGATCTGGCCGGTGATATTCGGCAATATCGAGGCGGATGCCCTTCATCTTCTCATTGACGTCGAACATACTCGGCCAATCCCAAGCCGCGATCGCCACATTGATTGTCGCGTTTTGCGCCGCGACCGCCATCATTTCGCTGCCGCGCCAAGCGAGCGGGCGCACATAGCAATCGGTGAAATTATTCTTTTCGACCACGAGCTGCTTGAACGCATCGAGATCGGCGACCGAATAGGGAATTTCGAAATCGAGCAGGCTCGCCGAGGTCTTGAACCGCTCCGAATGCTCGGTGGATTTGAAAATACGGCCGCCATAGGCCCGTTCGCCTTCGAATACGCAGGAAGCGTAATGGAGGCCATGCGACAGCACATGCAGCTTCGCATCCTTCCAGTCGACAAGCTGACCATTCATCCAAATGAAACCGTCACGCTGGTCGAAAGGCAAGACTGACATTGGGGCCTACTCCTCCGGGACCAGTGCTGGCAGACCATGGCTTTTGAGGCGGGGTCTTCGTAAAAACGGGCGGTTTTAACGCCAGATTAGGCGCTTCACCTTAGTCTTGACGCCTAACAACCTTCCTGAAATATGTCAATAATACTGACTTATAAATGGACATGTAAAAATGGGCTTCGTTCCGCCCCTTTTGGCATGCAACAGCTTTAGACTGAAGCGCTTCGATCTATACGTCCGCAGGTGATTTTCGTGGATTCAATTATATCCAAGAAGAATGGTTCACAAGAAGCACCCCGCGCCAAGCCGCACACCGGGGATGCCGAATCCGCGCCTATGTTCGACCTGATCGAACTCCTCTTTTTCGCCTATCGCGATTTCGTCCGCGATGCCGACCTCGTTCTCGAAAATTATGGTTTTGGCCGCGCCCATCACCGGGTTTTGCATTTCGTGAGCCGGCGCCCGGGCCTCACGATTGCCGAATTGCTCGACATATTGAAGATCACCAAGCAGAGCCTCAACCGTGTGCTTAAGGAATTGCTCGGCCAAGGCTATGTCGAGGTCAGCATGGGCGTAAACGATCGCCGCCAACGGCTGCTCTATCCGACTGCGAAGGGCAACGATCTCGCGCAGGAAATCGCGCGCTTGCAGTCGCGCCGGTTCAGCCGGGTGCTGGCGCAATTGCCAGCTGGCGCACGCGCCTCGGCCTTTGATTTCCTTCTTGCCATGGTCGATGCCGGAGAACGCGATAAGGTCGCGGCCTTCATCGCGGCGGGCGCTCCCGTGCCGGCTTCAAAGACAAGGACCAAAACGTGAGCGGAAGCGAGACCGCGGCGCCTCCTGCCGATGCGCCCGCCGACGATGCCGCGCATTTGCTCGTGGTGGATGACGACCGCCGCATCCGCCAGCTGCTCTCGCGCTATTTGACAGAACAAGGCTATCGCGTCACGACCGCTGGCACCGCTGCCGATGCAACGGCCTGCCTGAAGAGCATCTCCTTCGATCTCATCGTGCTCGATGTGATGATGCCGGGCGAGAATGGATTTGATTTCGCCGCGCGCCTGCGCGCCGACACCACCGATCGCGGGCAAGTGCCCATTTTGATGCTGACAGCCCGCTCTGAGACAGACGACCGCGTGCGCGGCTTCGAAACCGGGGTCGATGACTTTCTGGCCAAGCCTTTCGAGCCGCGCGAGCTTTCCTTGCGCATCGCCTCGATCCTGAAACGCACCCGGCAGCACAGCATGCCGGATACGATGATCCAGGTCCGCTTCGGCGATTTTACCTTCGACCTGGGGCGCAGCGAATTGCGGCAAGGCAATGAAATTATCAGATTAACCGATCGAGAACGCGAAATGCTAAGCCTGCTTGCCGGAAACGCTGGCGAGACCGTATCGCGCGAGACTTTGGCCGGCCCGGCGGCTGCGGGCAATGAACGGACGATCGATGTGCAAGTCAACCGGCTGCGCCGCAAGATCGAACGCGATCAGGCCAATCCGCTGCATTTGCAAACCGTGCGCGGTGCCGGCTACCGCTTGCTCATCGACCGCTAGAACATACCTATTGAAAGAGGCCTGACTTTTCAGATGATATCGCGCGTTCAACAGAAGGAAAGATCATGATCAAGGTTCAAAATTCATTGATCATGCTCTAACCGGGGCAAGGATATGACCTACCTCGCTCTGCCTGCCATGATTCAAAAGCCGAGGGCGCTTTGGCGCAGCTTCGCCCGGAAACTCGCAAGCATTTGGCCGAAAGGACTTTACGCGCGGTCGCTGCTGATCGTCATTTTGCCCATGGTGATTTTGCAATGTGTGGTGACTTATGTGTTCATGGAGCGGCACTGGCAGCTCGTGACGACTCGTCTTTCTACCGCGCTCACCCAAGACATCGCAGCGCTTATCGATCTTTCCATAGCCTACCCAAGCGAAGCTGAACTCGATACGCTTTCGCGCATCGCCCAAGACCGTTTGAAAATGGACGTCGAATTTCTACCGAAAGGTCCATTGCCTCCCAGCCTGTCAAAACCATTTTTTTTAACTGTCGATAAAGCGCTGTCGAACGAAATCCGCAAACAGATCGGCCGGCCGTTTTGGCTCGACACAGTCGGGCGTTCGAATTTCATCGAGATTCGCGTTCTGCTCGATCATTCGATCCTGCGGGTCGTCGCTCCGCGCAGCGCCGCCTATGATTCGAACTCCTATATTTTCATTTTGTGGATGACCGGCACATCGCTGGTGCTCATCGTCGTCGCCATCGCCTTTTTGCGCAATCAGATCCGCCCGATCCTGCGTCTCGTCCGCGCGGCGGAAGCCTTCGGAAAGGGCCGCAATGTCGAGTTCCGCCCGCGCGGCGCCCGCGAGGTCCGGCAGGCTGGCTATGCGTTCATTGAGATGAAACGCCGCATCGAGCGTGCCATTGAGCAGCGCACGACGATGCTGAATGGCGTCAGTCACGATCTGCGCACCATCCTCACCCGCTTCAAGCTTTCACTCGCCTTGATGGGCGGCGAAGAAACGGAAGAAGTGCAGAAAGACATTGAAGAAATGCAGCGCATGCTCGAGGCTTATCTGGCCTTCGCGCGCGGCGATGCTGGAGAGCCTTCCGTAAGCGTCGATATGCGGAGCTTCCTCGAAGAGCTATGCGCGGACGCCGAACGTCACGGCCACGATATCAAAATGTCCTTTGCCGGAGACCCGGTCGTCACCGTGCGCGCCGATGCCTTCAAACGCTGCCTCGCCAATCTCATCGGTAACGCCTGCAGGCATGCCAAAACGATCTCGATCGACGGCCAGCGCGATGCACGTTTCCTGACAATCCATGTCGATGACGATGGCCCCGGCATTCCCGCTGACAGGCGCGACGATGTTTTCCGGCCCTTCTTCCGTCTCGATGAAGCCCGTAATCAAGATGAAGGCATCAATGACGGCACTGGGCTCGGGCTCGCGATCGCACGCGACATCGCAAGCTCGCACGGCGGCGACATCACGCTCGGCGAAAGCCCCTCGGGCGGTTTACGAGCGACCGTGCGGGTGCCGGTGTAGCTGTTCGCACAAGGCTGTTCTTTCATGCGCGATATCCTCTTCATCATTGGGTTCCCCCTGCTCGCCATGCTGGCTGGAGCGAGTTTGGTCATTCAGATTGCCCTCAACGCGAGCCTGCGATCGGAGCTTGCCTCCTGGTCCTGGGCCGCGCTTGTCAGTTATTTTGGCGGCACGCTGATGATGCTGATTATCGTGGTGTTACAGCGCGGAGAGCGTCCGTCTGCGGGCACCGCCACTTCGATCCCGTGGGCGCATTGGACGGGCGGCTTCTTCGGCGGGATCTACATCATCTTATCGATCGTCTTGCTTCCTCGCCTCGGCGCCGCCGCGGTGGTTGCCTTCGTCCTCTCAGGCCAGATGTTGACGGCGCTGGTCTTCGATCATTATGGCCTGATGGGCCTGCCGCTCCACGCGGTCACGCCGCTTCGCCTGGCAGGGGCGGTGCTCCTCATTTCAGGCGTGGTGCTCATACGCATTTAAAATCTGATATTGAGCCAATAGCTCAGCTTGAATGCGATCCGCTTAAAGAAATTGAAAGATTTTGTGACCGGACGGCGTATTGTGAGGTGCCAGAAGAACCTATCTTATTGCCGGATTGCTTCACCTTTACCGGCAGAAACCGACAATCATGCACATGCCGCATTTGACCCGCCGTTTTTTGATGACCGGTGCCGCCGCGTCGGCCGCTCTCGGCTTGGCTGGATGCGGCACCGATACACCCGGCGCAACTGTCCAGGGCGCTTCACCATCCGCACCGCCGAATGCGCAAGCATCCGCGCTGGAAGATGCGCCCGCGGGCCATTATGGGCCGGTCACGAGCGAGCCCTTCCCCGTCCCTGGCATTAAGCTCGCGCAAATCGAGCCCGCGTTTTTACGCCGGGAAGTTGCCTACGTGACCGCCGAACCGCCTGGGACCATCGTCGTCGATCCAGCGCATCACTATCTCTATCTTGTCGAGGCCAACGGGCAAGCCATGCGCTATGGCGTCGGCGTCGGGCGGGAAGGATTTGGCTGGTCGGGTGAAGCGACAATCAAGAGCAAGCAGGAATGGCCTGACTGGTATCCGCCCAAGGAAATGATCGAGCGCCAGCCGGAGCTCAAGGCCAAAATGGCGACCTTGCAAAGCGGCATTGGCATGCACGGCGGCACCGGCAATCCGCTTGGCGCGCGGGCCATGTATCTCTGGCAAGGCAATGTCGATACGTTGTTTCGCATCCATGGCACGACAGAACCCTGGACGATCGGCAAGAGCGTCTCATCCGGCTGCATCCGCATGATCAACCAAGATGTGATCGACCTTTATGGCCGCGTCCCCGCTGGCACGCGCGTGGTCGTGCTGGGTCACGCGAAACCGAAGGTGAGCTGATCACCGCTGGCAGGCGCCGCAGTAAAAACTCGCCCGGCCAGATTGAACGATGCGCTTGACCCTGCCGCCGCAGCCGTCTCGCCGGCACGCTTCGCCTTCGCGGTCGTAGACGCGGAACGTGTGCTGGAAATAGCCGAGTGTACCGTCGGTCAGGCGGTGATCGCGCAAGGTCGAACCGCCGG
>Ga0116227_10016604_pt1 | contig 10524 bp, 6 predicted proteins | sample S1TSphgellanicum_FD_89693 | JGI IMG/M metagenome (GOLD analysis project Ga0116227, IMG submission 89693) | Host-associated microbial communities from peat moss isolated from Minnesota, USA - S1T2_Fb - Sphagnum magellanicum MG | ecosystem: Host-associated > Plants > Peat moss > Unclassified...
GTGATAATCGGTCCAGGAATTGGGTGCCAGTCCCTCCTTCAGCGTGGCTTGCACCACATTCACCCAGAGCTCCCCGCCGCTTGCTTCCACGAAAGGGAGTGCGCAATCCTCGTCCTTAGTGTCGGTGGTGGTGGTGGTGCACACAAGAACTTCGTTTAGTGTTGTTGTTGTGGCGGTGGTTGTGGGTATTTTCAGAGAGGTCTCTCATGGCACCACCACCACCACCACCACAACAACAACACTAAATGAAGTTCTTGTGTCGACCACCACCACCGCAACAATAACAACACGACAATAACAACAACAGAAGTTCTTGTTGCGTTTTATGGTAGAATAGTGGCGGCTGCGATTCTAGTTGTTCGAGACTAGATACTAGTGTCCATGCAGGCTAGATGGCTCCAGGCCGCCCTCAAGGCAATGCCTCAAATGCTGGACCTCTATTACATAGATAAAATGTTATTTTGAGAGATAAAAACTCAAGTGAACTCTAAGTGCTAAATTGGAGAAGGTGGAAGTAGGGGGAGGTAGGTAGCCAAACTTTAATGCACTAAAAATAGGAATAAAAAGGGGATTTTCTCTCAGCCATTAAGTTTTTTCATTAAAATTAATCATTAAATATACTTCATCATTAAATTTAACTATTAAAATTAATCATTAAAAAAATTTATGTAACCATTGAATTGAATCATTAAGTAAGTTTAATCATTGAATGTGCCCATTCAAATTTGTCATTAAATAAGTTTAACAATTAAGTTTAGTCATTATATTTGGTCATTAAATATATTTAGCCATAAGTTTAACCATTAGATTTAATCATTAAATATGTTTAACCATTAAGTTTAGCCATTGAATTTAATCATTAAATAGATTTAGCCATTAAAATCAGCCATTGTATTCAAACACTACATAACTTTAACCATTATGTTTAACCATTGGATTTAGTCATTAAATAAGTTTAGCCATTGGATTTAGTCATTAAATAAGTTTAGCCATAGATTTAGTCTTTAAATAAGTGTAGCCATTATGTTAGTCATTGAATTTAGTCATTAAATAGGTTTAAGCATTAAATTAATGATTAAATAAGTTTAGTCATTAAGTTTAGCTATTGAATTTAGCCATTAGATTTAACCAACTATTTTCCCACAATGTTATAACATGTGAAATAAAAACTTGACAAAATTTGACAATTTTTTATGGTGTAATCCATTGGTAAAGACTTGGTTTGTTATGGTGAAGGTGAGAAATTCAATTCCTAACACTTGCAACCTATGTGTATGTTTAGAGGCTATGGTGACTAAGTAGATTAAATAGGTTAGGTTAGGCTAGGTTAGAGTAAACTAGCTTAGGGTAGGTTAAGTCACCACCTTATGACCTACATTTTTTATTTATTTATTAACTCATTGACTTATGATTTGACCAATCAAATGATGACATGTGAAGCATTGAAATGACCTTACAACATGTCACATTTTACCACTAATAAAAAATTTTAATCAAAAGCACCATCTTGGGAATGGTCAATAGCACCACCTTAAGGTTGGTTAAAAAGACCATCCTAGTCATACTAGACTTGTTAAAATCAACTTGTCTTAAAAAACCAAAGTGGTTTTTTGACCCCCTGTTATTTTGGGGTACTTTTTGGTTTGAAATCCAATTTGAAAAACTTCGAATTTTAGTAATGAATGCACTTTCAACATAACCATCAAAGTCAACATAATTGCTAATGATAATTTGTGGTGAAAGATGTTGTTTGTGTTGGAAAATGCTTATCACCATACAAATTACAAAAATAATTTAATTTAAAAATTTCAACATTTATTTTTTCATGTTTTTGCCTAGACCATTTTCCCTTTGGCAATTAGATTATATTAATCTACCATAGTTTTTTGGTACATGAAGACCGGTAATCAACAAATCTCTTTTGTGAGTAGATGTTATGAATTTGTTTTTGGCTAGCTTGGCTCCTTTTGTGATGTTATTTGATTCCTCTTGCATTGTTACACAATTTTCTTGTGTTGTTACTTAGATCCTTTTGCATTGCTACTTAATCCTCTTATGTTGTTTGTTGAAAGCTTTCCAAAGATACTAACAATACAATCTAAAACATTCTAATTTGGTGGATTCGTAATTACAAAACAAACAAACATTGACCTTGCTTCATAATTAGATGTCAAATATGTCTAAACTCCTGAAACACCTTTAGTTTTTTTATTGTAGTGAAATAGGGTAGAAGAATGTTCATTTTTAATGGTTTTTTTCATGCTTGCACAATACCAAAGGATGGTAAGAAATAATATTTTTCCTTGATCATGTTTGGTTGTTGCTAGAGGAAGCTTGACATGGGTGGCACAACACACCCTTCATACTTTGAATAACCTAAATATTAACTGCAACATTAGGATCATTGAAGATAAAAAATGCCCATGCAAATGCATTACGACAATAGGAATTGAAAAGTTTTGGTTTTTCTATAGCTCTTGAAATTGTTCATTCCAAAGACTTTCAACAACTGCAAAGTTTTCATTCATGGTTTTTATAACTTATGATTTGTCCATAATGTTTGTTGATTGTTACATTGCTTCTTTTGTCACATGCTAATAAGTTATACTTCCCCCTTCTCAATAAACTATTTAAAATCACAACTTGAAAGAGTCCATTCATGATTGGGGGACTAAAAAGGAATGACCTGTTTTTAAAAGACTACAAAGGACAATTTTTTATTTTATAAACTTTACATTATCAAAGTTGTAATGGATTGTTTTATACCAATAGATAAAATGATGTCTTTTTAAATTAATAAAAATATTGAAAAATAATTTGCATATTATGTAAATGTCATGTGAGTCCTTTAAATTAATTATATCAAGTGTCCCAATTACATTTTATTTTTAAATTAATCAAAAGAAATGCATAAAGTCATACAATTGATTTCAAAAAAATTGTACCAAAAAAAATGTCTCTTTTTATGAAAGTACATCTTCAGTGGATGAAGTTGATGAAAAGTCAAATTATACAAAAGTTTCAAAGATTTGAAATTTTAAAGCAAAGTTCTCATTTTTCTAACCATTTGGAAAAAGAATTATGTTCAAAGGGTTCAAAATGTTTAACTTTAGGCGCAGGTCACATGTGCAAGAAATAATCTTGTCAAAAACCATGTTTGTTTGTCCATGGAAATTCATTTTGAGATTTTCTGAATTTTTTTATAGTTTTGGTTATAAACCAAAAAATTGATACCCAATTATGTATGCATACGAAAAATCACCACTTTCACATGAATTATTTAAATGGGTGTAATCACACTAACAAAAGCCATAGCAAGTGTAACCAATGTTTAGTTTTTCATGTTTAAAAGTGGTAATTTAATTTGAAAGTATAAGATTTTTTTATATATTAGGATTCATAATATATCATTGGCACATGTGAATTAATTTGAAAAATATCCGATGAATAATAAGCTTTCAAAAACATTCATTAACATTGTAACACGTGATTTTTAGCACTAAAAGGACTTATAAATAGACTTGAAAACTTTTGACAATTACATATATTTTGAAATCTTTTACATAAATCTTAACAATAATATATATATATATATATATATATATAATTATTTAAAAATTTGAAAAAAATTTGAAGACTTTTTAAAGAATATTCCACCAAAATTAATACCAAAAGTAGGCGAATGCGGCTCATGTTATCCTATTTGCACCCAAATTGGATATTTAATTTTTCTACCTTAAATTTATTTCAAGTAGATGTTATTTGCACAAAGTAGCCATATAAAAGTCTTGGAATTGTTTTTCCCTTTTTCTAGAACCCAACCTTGAATGGAATTAAATATGTATTGAAATTCTTATCATAAAGCTTGAAACTTTAAGCCTTTGTGAATCTTTGAATTCTCCCATTAGAAGTTTCATTTCACACACATTATTGCAATGACCACCACAATAACAAAAAAACCTACAACAATGAAACTAACTACTAAATGATAAGTAAAAAACTTATTGCATAATTGGCATGTTCTTTGCAAATGTTGGCTTGATAATATATGACATGGATGGAAAAGCAAAGAACACAACAAACAAATAACCTTGAAGGTTCAAAGTTCAAATATTACATAATATATCATTATTACAAAATGTGGGTGTAGTTCACTAGTCCTCATTCCCTGAACCAATTAATTCACTCAAAATATAGTGAAATCACTTGGGTTATAGGGACACCTTTTGTTGTAGTGCATGAACTTTTGTTATAATAGTTGTAGCACATCATCGTTGAAAGCAAAACTCACAAAATCAAAGTGCACATTGAAGGAGAAGCATGGCCACCAACTTCCAACCAAAAAAAAACATATCTTATGAGATTGTCCCCATATCTTTCACAAGTATATTTTTTTATCTTTCATTTTTTGTCATGCACAAATTATTACATGTACCTAAAGAAGATTGATGCTATTGGTAAACATCTTTGCCAAACATCTTTAGATGTGTTTCAACTAGTTCCTTCTGCACATGATTATTGGGAATGGGAAGCATGAGGGTATGGAGGAGTTCCCCCATACTTATGAAGTTAGATTTAGGGTTTGGGGACAACTTTATGAAAAAGATCATTACAATGGGGAAGGCATTATAAGTTGTTGGAACCAAACTCTCACATTAATAGATCTTTGATCACTAGTTCATGGGAATTCAAAATTTTGGGAGGTATTTAGAGTCTCTCTCTATCAAGTGCAAATGTCACATTTGAATTATGCAAGTTGTTACATTTCGGTTCACAACATGTGGTAAGCAAATTGATGGTTCAAGGTGAATACTAACATTCTGTGTGTGAATCAAGATTTGGGAAATCAATGTGGAGTAGGAAGGAATTAGGGTTTTGATCATGTTGCTTAATTAGATGAATTTTGAAAATTCATGGAAATATTACAAGGGTTATATGGTCATATTGAGAAATATTTTGCAAGTGAGGAAGAGCTACCAATCCCACATGCATGGCTACAACCACATAATGTATCCATTATGGAGTTTGGTGTTATCAATGATGGCAAGACCACAAACGCACGTGCCTTTGAGTTTGCAATTTTCTATCTACATTCCTATGCTGATAAAGTAGGTGTTTAGTTGCACATTCCTAAATGCAAATGGATGATTGGAAGTAATTCATTCATTAACCATCTTACTTTTTTTTTGGAATGAGAGGCTACAATTCTTGGTTCAGAGGCATGTTCTTGATGTTTTCCCTTAGCATGTTATTGATTTTTTATGGTCAACTAGAAACAATCAATTTTTAACAAGATAGATGGTGGCAATTTGGTGGGGTGGAATTACATTCTACAATGAAACGAACATGCACCACCTTGTAGAGTTAATCAATTCAAACAATATTCTCATTTCAAACCTCACTTTTCAAAATTTTCAATCATGGACTACCTATTCATCTTGTTTATCATATGTGCTCAGTAGTATCACTATTTTTTAAATGTTAAAGTGTGTGCATTTAGTAATCTACCCATGCAATGTTATAAGTAGTTACACAACATCTTATTCCAACGTAAAGATTGATGTCTTAAAGCCTTCATTTTTTCTCTTGGAAGCAAAATTATTCTAATCTCAATGAGTAGAGGTTGGTTCTTGCATTTTCCTTTGTTGAGACTACGTAGGCTCTATTTAAACAAGGAAAAAGCTTCTATCAAACATTGTTTACTAGATGTAATGTTTTTTTGATGTGTCCTAGAAATGTGGTGATCAAACATATGACCATATTGGCTACACTTCATTCCCCCAATACCAATGGCAAATTGATCTAGGTATGTGTAGGGGGCCAAGAAAGCATAAGAACAAAAAAAACAAGAAAAGGTTGATGAATTGGCTAACATGACAAAAAATAAAATCAACAATGGTTTCATCAAACAAGGATTGTTTACAATGAAGTAAGGTCAAAAAATGGAAATAGTTTCTATTCAAATAGGCAGGTGAATGTAAAGTAAAGTGGCTCATTTTTTGCATCACAGGTTTACTTTCTGCAAGTGTTTTGTGTTTAAATGCCTATGGTGAATGATTTAATTTTAAATACATTAAATGATGATTCATTCTAAACTAATAACTTGATTATGAAGACATTTGCACAATTATGTTTTAAAAATAATGCATTCATTATCAATAGTCAACTTTGAAATAAAAAATATGGACTTAGTAGTTAACTAGATATAAAAAAATCAAGAATTCATATTGAATTCCACTCCAAATTGGTTATTGTGACTAAACATGGGTTGAAAAATGAAATCATAAAGTTGAATGTGAAATGTTGTTTTGTAAGACTTTAACCAAATGATAGTTATGAACTTTTTAAGGGTCAAAATTAGACCTTGTTTTCAAAAGTCCTTTTGAAATGGAATTTTTTTTGTTTGTTAATTTTTTTGTGCCCAATGGGTATGTAATTGAAATATCTAAATGGGATTTTATTCTTATGGATTTTATGAGTTCTTCTTTTAGGATTTTCAAAGTAATTTCACCATACCTACAAACAACATTTTTCAATATAAGTTTTGGCCTAGTTTTTAAAGGTTTCATAAGTGATTGAAACTTTAGTAGTCAAAGATTACACTAATGAAAACCTTAAAATTTGAAACCATATCCATATGGATCATTTTATAATAAGTTGTGTGTCTCTTGTGAGAGCTATATCTACCTAAAATGAACCACTAAACTATGCATTTATCTAGGTTTGTGTTGAATCAAAACAAGATATTGTATATTAAAAAAGTAAGGTTCTCATATAACCACCATAAAGTAGCATCAAATTAGGTGAAAGTATGTGTCAAATAACATTAGTTAATTATATTAAGTTTATAAAAATCTAATTTTAAAAAAATTAAAAACAAATGAATTTTTAAAGTAGTTTAAAAATACATTTGAAACAGATTGAAAAATATTTGTTCAAACCTACTTTTGGTTAGAAAAATTAATGAAATTGTTATGTAATAAGTTAGGAAATGAAGATCAACATATGTTTCAACAAGTCATCAACAAAAATTTATTTCCTTTTTGTAAAAACCTACTTGACACCTATTTAAAGCTAAAAGCCCACAATGAAAAATAAACATCAAAAGTTACTTGTATTTTGAAAAACCTACTTTTACAATTTGAAATATGAAAATCAATGCACATTAGGATAAACATATATCATATTTAGTCATTGAAATGAAAACATTCAATCTTTCACAATTTTATAGTGGGTTTTGTTGTTATTTTAAATCTATTTATTCCAGTTTTGACAAGGTAATCAAGTTGTTCACTTTATCTTGCTTACACCCTATCAGCAAAATCGTGAGTTCTAAAGTTTGTGTAGCTTGTTAGCAAGTTTTAAATTATCTTTCTAGCTTATAACCTTTAATGATCTATGACTGCAAACTCCTACTAACACATTTGTATTGAGGACTACTACATTGTGGGTAATGATGATGTTTTCTCCATCAAAGTGGGTTTGTCAATATGGGATGTCATTTGGAAAGATGAATCCTGAACCCCATCCTACTTGTTGTGAGGTAAATAGTTTGTAGATGAAAGTCTTAACAACTTGTAACATAAAGCGAAAATTCAACAAGTGTCTAAAAGGTGTAGTCGTAGTAAAAGGAGCCAATAGGCCTTAGGTGTAAATCCTTTCTTAAGATCGTGTTTTTTCAAGTTTGAAACATGGCCTCCATGTTTTGGATAAGGCCCATTATTGGATGATAATGCCAACTTAAAAAGTTTAATTTACATGTGTTTCCATGAATTTTCAAACAATATGTAATTAAATCTATTTTTTTAATGATAATTTTTCAATTAAATCAAATGTGTACATTTCAACAAAAGTAAACATGGAAATATTTTTAAATAATATGTGTTTCAAACTTTCAATGAAACATTATACACTAAGTTTATCAAACATACCTTTCTTTAACATCATTCCAAATGGACCAAAACGTATTCAATAATAATAATAATGTTATAAAACACATTTAATATTCATGAAAATGCAACCTTACCTTCGTTTATACCAATATGTATGTTTTTGTTTTTATGAAGTTTTTCAAATTATGTAGATTCAATGATCAAAAACACATTTAAACACTAAAAAAAGACTATCATGGATAATTAAAATAAAACATATATTCAAATTTTTAATGATACTATGCTCTTATAATCATCAATATATGGTCATCTACAATTTTTTTAAATTAATGACTTGGTTTTACATAAAATAAAGGACGTTCAAAATTTTAACACCATGTACACATCGAAGTGTCCATTCCTTACTATATACTTTATGACCAATGAAACATATTGAGATTGCACAAAATTTATTGTGATGCAAATTCATAAATATACAAACATTTTGAAAATGATTTCATTAAGTTATAACCCTTACAACTCATGTAATCATTTTTCAAAGTCATGGGGGTGCAAGATTTTACGTGTGTACACATAGTCCTTGGCTCCTTTTACTATGAATGCACCCTGAAGTATTATGCATGTTGGAATAAAGCCATCTGTAAATATTTCACTGGGGCATGAATACATGCATTTGGGTGAAAGCATGAATAGGGGGATTGTTTGAATTGTCTTATTTTGGATTACATCCAAATATAAAATTTAAAGTCATATTCAAAATTAACATTATCAAATTTTTAATTATTCATGTTATCATAGACTTTAATGAAATTCATCACAAAACATTTGGATGAATTCTAAGAAGACTATGGACTCGAAATGGACTTTTGAAATGACAACATTATGCTTCTCACACACAAAAAATGAAAAATGTGGACTCAAAAAATACATCAAAGTAGTGTCAAAATAGAATAAAATAAAATAAAACATCATCAAATGAAAAAAAAATTAGTGAAGTGCATTCAAACTTTTTTAATATATATATTTTAATTTTTCAAAATTTTAAATGATGTGATTGTTATAAATTTTATCCTTGGGAGTCTAGTTCACATTAAAAAAATTTTTAAATTGCATGGATTTTTTTATCAATCACATGTTTAGGGATATTCATAGGTTGGCTTATAATATTTATGATTAAAAGCATAAAGGATAATTATAGAATTCATGGTTTGATAATTGTTAAAACTACAAAAAAATTGCTAGTGTTAGATTATGGACTCTCAAATGCCACTTTTGAGACATCTAACCATGCTTTTGCCCACTCCTAATAATTTGAAAGGATGTTCTGATAAGGTCAATACAAGGCATGGATGATTTCTTACCATACTTTCACCAATATTGATGTTATTTTATATGATAATATATTAAGGATATGTGATTTAAGTGGAGATTCTTACTTTTCTATGTACTTTACCATGTGTTTTATTGCATATGTAAATGTAATTTTAATGCATACATACATGGAGCCAATTATGGTTAGATATGAATCCATTTTTGAAAATGTATAGAGGTTTGAAGGAAGAGTTTTGGGAAATTGAGAAATTGGAGGCTACCAAGGAGTTAACATTGTTACAAAAGTCAAGGTCATGGTATTACAAATGAATGTTTAAGAAGTTTTTTATTGACATTCCTTTGATACTATGTCACTAGAATCAGACAAGTTAAAGCCAATAACATGAGATTCTCTCAAATTCAGTAGAGATAATTTGTTGTCAGAAGCTAGTAGAGAAGGGAAGATATAATTGAAAATGGTAGAATGGCAAATTGTGCATTAAAGATTGCAATTTTGCAAGCATCTTAGATATGTTGCTAGGTTGGCTAGAAACTTTGCAACAAGCAACACAATCTATGTCCATATGTGATGAAATTTTCAAAGGTTGGAAAACATATGAAGTTGGGGGCATTAAGCCCAACTCCACACACACCCAATATGTGTACTGGACATATAGAATAGTGTGCACATTATTGCCCATCCCCACCCATGAACATGAAATATTCAACAATCTAAATTGAGGGGCTAGTAAAATGTTATCAAATGTGCTAACCATTTTGACTAGCCAACAGAAGATGACCATTTTCTTTTCATTAGCCCCTATGGAGAGCTCTATATCATGTGCTAGGTTTATAGGCTCATAGTTCAAACTCAAGTTCACATTCTTTAAAGGCTTTACTTCATCCAAATTGGTATGTGAAGGCCACCATAGTGCTACTAGTGGAGATGTTATAATGTTTCAATCCCTTGGAACTCTAGTCTATGATGAATGTGTCCTTGGGGGAAAAAACACCAAGAAGCCTTTCCAAAGTATGAAACTTCTCAAATATTGAAGCTTTTAAATCTTGTGCATTCACATCTATTTGGAACATCAAAAGTTATTCTCTTTTGATTTTGCACAATATTTGTAACGTTTCCCCATGATTTTTCTTCCTAAGTCTTCTGTAAGAAAATAAACTCCCAACCATGTCTCTTTTTCACATTGTTTCATTTTGCTCAAGTATTTTGTGTGTCCCCCCCCCCCACAACTTTTTTACATTTTGTAACCAAACTTTACCCACAAAAAAAAATATTTTATAAAATTACAGAAAACACAAAAAA
>Ga0116227_10016607_pt1 | contig 10524 bp, 9 predicted proteins | sample S1TSphgellanicum_FD_89693 | JGI IMG/M metagenome (GOLD analysis project Ga0116227, IMG submission 89693) | Host-associated microbial communities from peat moss isolated from Minnesota, USA - S1T2_Fb - Sphagnum magellanicum MG | ecosystem: Host-associated > Plants > Peat moss > Unclassified...
CAGGTAAGGCGTCGGCACGGTATTGTCGACGATCAAAGGCACGCCGTGCCGATGCGCGACCTTTGCGGTATGTTCGAAATCCGTGACGTTGCCCTGTGGATTGCCCAAGGACTCGACGAACAGCGCTTTGGTTTTCGCGTCGATCAGCGGTGCGAACGACTCCGCATCGCGATAGTCGGCAAATCGCACCTCGATGCCGTACTGCGGCAGCGTGTGCGCGAAAAGATTGTATGTGCCGCCGTATAGGGCACTCGAGGCGACGATATTGTCCCCCGCCTCGGCGATCGTCAGAATCGAATACGTCACCGCGGCCTGACCCGACGCCAGCGCCAGCGCGGCCAGGCCGCCCTCGAGAGCCGCCAGACGCTGCTCCAACACGTCCTGTGTGGGATTCATGATGCGGGTATAGATGTTTCCGGGGACTTTCAGATCGAACAAATCTGCGCCGTGCTGCGCGTTGTCGAAGGCATAGGCGACGGTCTGGTATATGGGCACCGCCACCGCTTTGGTGGTGGGATCGGGCGAATAACCGCCGTGCACCGACAGCGTCGAAAAACCCCAGTTCTCGCGGCCGTTTGGATTGCTCACGTCTTGTCCTTTTTTTATGTAGGTTGATGCTCGGATCGGTCAGCTGACAGTCAGCTTGCTTCAGGTGACGGTCGCCGCTCTGCTCGCCGCAGCTTAAGGCCACTTAAATGTACTCGCCCAATGCCCTTGTAAGATGACTTTATGCCTTTCTTGGGCGTTCGCCAGCACCGCATCGCCGCGTCGGTCTTTCCTAACTCCATGAATTTTCTTTACTTTTTACCAACCTGTTGATTTTTGGTCGACGTTCCGCATAATAGCTGCCAAAGCAGTAAATGCCGAGGCATTAAATGTCCAAGCAGCATTATCAGGTAGCTACCTATAAGGCGCGCTCCACCATCGGCTATCTGGTGAAGCGCTCGCATTCTCTGATGCTCGACATCATGGAGCCGGTGCTCGAGACGCACGGCTTCAGCTTCGTGCAGTACGTGATCCTCGCCTGGCTGCGTGAGGGAATCGCGGTCAACCCTAAGGACATCTGTGCTCAGTTTCGTCACAACAGCGGCGCCCTGACGCGCGTGGTGGACCAGTTGTGCGAGCGCGGGCTGCTCGAGCGTGCGCGCCGCGGGCCCGACCGCCGTACCGTGGAATTGCAAATCACCGATGCCGGCCGCGATGCAGTCGAGAAGTTGATTCCTCTGGTCGTCGATAAACTCAATGCGGCGTTGGGCGACTTCACCGCGCACGAGTTCGAAGAACTGCAGCGGCTACTGATCAAGCTCAACAGCAAGCTGCAGTCGATCGTGGAGCCGGCCGCCGTGCCGGCGGAGGCTTAGCATGCAGCCCACGGCATCGTCCCTGCACTCGAGCTTGGTGCGCTGGAGCGTGGCGGCGCTCGGCGCCGCCGTTCTCTCGGCCTGCGTATTGCCGCCCAAAGGGTCGCCGCATGCCACGCAACTCGACCAAACCCAAGTCGGTCTGACGGGATTGATGGTCGAACCGGCTGCCGACGGTTGGTGGGGCTCGTTCAACGACCCACAGCTCGACGGCTTGATTCGGGCCGGTCTCAAGGACAGTCCGACATTGGCACAGGCGCAAGCGCGCGTCTCCGACGCGTTGGCCCGCACCGAGTCGGCGCAAGCCGGGCTATTGCCGAGCGCCAAGCTCGGCGCCAACGTTCTCTACGGGCGCGCGCCAGAGAACTACTTCATCCCGTCGCCGCTCGCGGCGCATACATTCTGGGTGGGACAGGCCGGCCCGACATTGAGCTGGGATCTGGATTTCTGGGGTAAGCAGGCCGACGCCGTGCATCGCGCGCAGGCGCTGGCCCAGTCGGCCGATCTGGATGTGCAGGACGCGCGCCTCATGCTCGGCGTCGCCATCGTTCAAGCCTACGTCGAGCTGTATCGCGAGAACGCGCTCGCCGAGATCGCGGAGCGTTCCGCCCATCAGCGGCAGGACATCGTCAACATCACACGCCGCCGTGTTGCGGCCGGGGTCGATACTCAGCTCGAGCTGCGTGAAGCCGAGGGCCAGCTGCCGCAGGCGCTGGTGGCGCGCGACCAAGCGCGTGCCGCCGCCGACCTGGCCGTGCACCAATTGGCCGTCTTGACCGGCCAGGGCGCGCAGGTCTACGCCGACATCCGCCCACCGGTCTTGAACATCGACGCCGCGCTGCCGATACCGAGTGCGCTACCGATCAACTTGCTGGCGCGTCGCCCCGACGTGCTGTCGGCGCGCATGAGCATCGAGGCAGCCGACGCGCAGCGCCTCGCCGACAAGGCCGCCTTCTATCCCAATGTCAGCCTGACCGCGCTCGCCGGCTTCGGCGCCTTTGGCCTCAACAACCTGGTGCAATGGAGCGACCGCGGCTACGGCGCCGGCCCGCTTATTTCGCTGCCGCTGTTCGACGGTGGGCGCCTGCGCGCGCAGTATCGCAGCGGCGAAGCGCAACTCGACGCCGCGGTCGCGAGCTACAACGACACGGTGCTGCGCGCCGTGCAGCAAACCGCGGACCAGATCACGCGCATCGACGCTCTGGCACGCGAGCGCGTCGAGCAGCAACAGACCCTCGATGCCAACGAGGCCGCCTACCGGCTCGCCGAGGAGCGCTACCGCGCCGGTCTCGCCAGCTATCTGTCGGTGCTGAACGCGGAAACGCAGGTGCTCGCCGCACGCCAGACCATGGTCGATATCGTTACCAGCCAGGCCGTCGCACGCGTCACGCTGCTGCAGGCGGTGGGCGGCAGCTTCGATGCAAACCGCCTGGCGAATTCTTCCACTTCGCATTCCGATCCAGTTTTGACGCAGGTAATTCCATGAATACGCAATCCAACGACTCGCCATCATCCAACTCAAGCCCCGGTCGCACGCGCCGCCTCGGGCTGATCGCTCTCGGCGCCGTGGTGCTGCTGAGCGGACTGGGGTTCGCCGGCTATTGGTTCCTCGACGGCCGCTATTACGAGAGCACCGACGACGCTTACGTCGACGGCGACGTGGTGCAGGTCACCAGCGAAGTGCCGGGCACGGTGCTGTCTCTGAACGTCGATGACACCCAGCAGGTCGCAGCCGGGCAACCCCTGCTGCAACTCGATCCTGCGGACGCGAAGATCGCCGAGGAGAATGCCGAGGCGGATTTGGCGCGCGCCGTGCGCCAAGTCCGCGGCCTGTTCGCCCAGGGCCAGGAACTGCGCGCACAGATCGAACAGCGCGAACAAGCGGAACGCACTGCCGATGAAGATCTGCAGCGGCGTGGCGGTCTGATCGCCGATGGCGCCATTTCCGCCGAAGAGCTCTCGCACGCGCGCGACGCGGTAACGACCACCCGTGCCAGTGTAGCCGCCGCCCGCCAGGCGCTCAGTCAAACCGTCGCGCAGATCGACGGCACCACCATCGCCGATCATCCCCAGGTGCTGGCGGCCGCGAGCGCAGTACGCAACGCCGCCCTCGCCCTGCACCGCACCACACTGGTGTCGCCGGTGAGCGGCGTGATCGCCAAGCGCTCCGTGCAGGTGGGGCAGCGGGTCGCCGCCGGCACGCCGCTGCTCGCCGTCGTGCCGCTCGACAACGTCTGGGTCGATGCCAACTTCAAGGAAGTGCAGCTCGAGCGCATGCGCGCCGGCCAGCCGGTCACCGTGCGCACCGATTTCTACGGCCATCAGGTCACCTATCACGGCCATCTGGTCGGCATCGCCGCCGGCAGCGGCAATGCCTTCGCGCTGCTGCCCTCGCAGAACGCCTCCGGTAACTGGATAAAGATCGTACAGCGGGTACCGGTACGCATTCTCTTGGACCCCCAGGAATTGAAAGAGCATCCCCTGCGCATCGGGCTCTCCACGACCGTGCGCGTCGACCTGCACGATACCTCCGGACCGCTCATGAGCACGGCCGTGCGCAATGTACCGCTGCCGAAGCAGGCGAGCGCCGGCGATGACCCGGCCGTGGATCAGCGCATCTCAGCGATCATCGCCGACAACGCAGGACCATCAGCGCACGAAGCCGCCAAGCTCAGTCGTAACACGCGCGGTGCCGCCATGTTGGCCGCCAGCCCGTGAGCGCCAGCCCCGCCGGCATCGCCGCCGCGGCGCCGGCGCCGGCGCTGGTCGGCGGCCGCAAGGCGCTGACGGCCGTGGCCCTGGCGCTGGGCACCTTCATGCAGGTGCTCGATACGTCGATCGCCAACGTCTCCATTCCCACCATTTCCGGCAACCTGGGTGTGAGCGCGGATCAAGGCACCTGGGTGATCACCTCGTTCGCGGTCGCGAACGGCGTGTCGGTGCCGCTCACCGGATGGCTGATGCAGCGCTTCGGCGTGGTGCGCACCTTCGTGGTTTCCGTGGCGCTGTTCACGCTGGCATCGCTGTTCTGCGGCATTGCCTGGAGCTTGCCGTCGCTGATCATGTTTCGCGTGTTGCAGGGCGGCGTGTCGGGCCCGATGATCCCAGGCAGCCAAGCCCTGCTCATCAATGTGTTCGGACCCAGCAAGCGCACGCTCGCGCTGTCCATCTGGTCCGTGACCACCTTGGTCGCACCCATCGCCGGTCCTCTGCTCGGCGGGTATATCTCCGACAACTACGCCTGGCCGTGGATCTTCCTCATCAACGTACCCATCGGTCTGCTCTGCGCCTGGGTGTGCTGGAGCAATCTGAAGACCCAGGAAACCCCGACGCGTAAACTGCCCATCGATCGGGTCGGACTGGCGCTGCTCTTTATTTGGGTCGGCGCGCTGCAGATCATGCTCGACAAAGGCAAGGACCTGGACTGGTTCCACTCGGGCGTGATCGTGAGCCTGCTCATGCTCACGCTGATCGGCTTTACCGCCTGGCTGATCTGGGAGTTGACCGAACAGCACCCGATCGTGGACTTGAGCTTGTTCAAATCGCGCAGCTTCACCCTGGGCAACATCGCACAGTGCCTGGGCTATGCCGTATTTTTCGGCAACGTGGTGCTGATGCCCTTGTGGCTGCAGAGCTATCTCGGCTACACCGCCACCTGGGCCGGTTTGGTGTCCGCAGGCAGCGGCGTCACGGCGATATTCGCCTCGCTGCTCATGAGCCAACTGATGCGCCGTGTCGATCCGCGCGTGCTGGCTGCCGTATCCTTGAGTTTGTTTGCCACCTCCTACTTCATGCGCGCAGCGTTCACCGCCGATTCCAGCTTCCTGGTGTTCGTCGCGCCGCAGTTGGTGCAGGGGCTGGCCATGGGTTTGTTCTTCGTGGCCCTGCTCGCAGTGGTCTTCGACGGGCTGCCCGCGCACAGGGTCCCCGCGGCGTCGGGTCTGTCGAATTTCATGCGCATCATCTCAGCCGGCTTCGCCACGTCGCTGATCACCACCTTCTGGGATCGGCGCGAGGCCCTGCATCAGTCGCGTCTCGCCGATACGGTGACTCAATACACCCCTGCCTATCAGCAATCGCTGGGTTTGCTGCATCAATCCGGCATCAACGATCAGGCCGCCGCCGGCTTGGTGACCCAGGCCATGATCGGACAGAGCTATCTGTTGTCGTCGCTGGATCTCTTTTACATCTCCGGGTGGCTCAGCGTGGCGTTGATACCCCTGTGCTTTCTGGTGCGCCGGCCGGCCGGCCAACCAGCGGTGGCGGCGGCCGCGGACTAAAAGCTCGCGAGCACAAGGGTCGGCGCCGCTAGGGATTTGTCTTGAGCGCCCGATCCGCTTGCTCGAGCCAGTCTGCGCGGTCGGCCGACGCGGGCGCAGCTTCAGCCAGGTCTCGAGCACGTTGATAATTCGCGCGTGCGCCGGCCGCATCGCCGGTCTTCGACAAGGCCTCCGCCAGCGCCAGCAGATTCGGTGGATATTGCGGCTGCAACTGCACCGCGCGGCGCGCGGCGCTCAAGGCCGCATCAGGATCGCCCGGCCCCAATGGCCAGCCCGGCGCCCTGGCCAGCACCAGCGCCTTGACGCGATCCGGACCCGCCTCGTCGTAGCCCGGATCGGCGGCTTGCGCGGCGTTCAACGATTCCAGCATGCTCTTGAGAAGGTCGTTGGCACGCAGCGGGTGAGCGCGGGCCTCCAAACCCAGCGCGACCGCATGATAGTAAAGACACGCCGCCGCTTTCGGGTCGAGCTGCAAGCACGCCTCAGCATTGCTCTCGGCATCCGCCGCGAGTTGCTCACGGATCTTCGCATCGCCGGTGGCATCGCTGCGCCGCGAGTCGGCGGCGACGGCTGCCGCCAGATCTGCCACAGTCGCCGGCGACTGCGGCTGGTCAGCTGCTGGCGCGGGCGCGCCGCTCCTCGGCTTCAAGGTGGTCGTGCAGGCATTCAGCAGCAGCACGATGGCGGCTGCACGCAGCCAACCGGCTTCACGCATCAAACCGACTGCACCTGATTCCATTGCGGATCACGGCTTGCCGGTATGCCCGGCAGGTGCACCCGCGGCCGGCAGCTGCGGCAGCACGAAGCCTTTCAGATGCAGGGCGCTCAAGGCATCTGCGCCGCCGGGCGCCGCGCTGAGCTTGAGCAACGCCATTTGAAACGCCTTGGCGCGGGCCGCGGGCACGCGCGCATCGACCACGGCGACGATCGCCACCGGCAAAGGCGCGGATTGCATCAAGGTCTTCAACTGCGCCGCGAACGGCAGCGTCGGCAGTGCCGCCGACTGTGTTTGATCCAGCAGCACCACCACCTTCTCACCGGCGGTCACGCGCCGTAGCGCACCCAGTACCTGACCCGTCTCGATCTTGACGTCGGCCGGCAGTTGCCATGTCTGCAGCGCCACATGCTTGACGAACTCCGGGGCATAGCCGGCGGCACTGACGATGGTGTAGCCGGCCATCGAGGCCGCATCGGCGACACCGCCGCCCGCTTTGGCGACCAGTGTCCAACGTTCCTGCGTACCCACGTCCGACACGTCGGCTTGCGCGAGCACCGCGAGATGCAACTGCGCGCCGTACTGAACATAGAAGGCGTAGGGCACGAAAGTCAGAACAGAATCGGAACTGCGCAGTTGCATCAGGCCGCCCTGGTCGGTTGGATCATAGGTTGCAGCGAGACTGCCGGCGCTCCAGCCGGCGGATGTCGCCGCGGCCTTCGCAAATTGATCGACGAACGGCTGTGCGTCTCCGGCCGCACCCGGATAGCCCGGTGCACAGAAAACCAACGTCGCAACCGCGCTCAGGAATAGCGTGCTCATGAGCTTAGGCTATCATTGCGTATGCTCGTATCGCGCCCGCTCGTGCAAATTTTCTTGAAGGTACTCCGCGCTCGATACGCGATTGTCAGCGCATTCCTACTTCTGACGTTGGCGGGAATCTACGGCGCCACGCGCATTCCTTCGGACACGTCCATCGATCGGCTCATCGTGTCCGGCGACCCCACCGCGCAGGCCACGATAGCATTCGAACGCATTTTTCCCTCCGCCGAACAAGCGCTCATTTTGCTGGAGGCGCCGGATCCTCTCGACCAGGACGCACTGCAGGGAGCGGACCAACTGGAGCACGAGCTCAATAAGATTCCGCATGTCGAAGCCCACAGTCTGCTGCCGCTCTACTTTCGGTCCGCGGTGCCCGCCACCATCAGCGCAGCGGATGCCGGCCGCATACGCACCTTCGCCACCGGCACTTCGCTGTTCCGGCGCGCCGGGCTTTTGGGCGAACATTACTTGGGTATCGGGCTCGATCTGCACGTGACCTCTCCCGCCGAGCGTAATACCGCGCTGGCGGCCATCGATGCGCTGGTGCTGCCCCTGGATGGCTCCGCCAAGCCGTTCACGGCGATCCGCCGCGTCGGTACGCCCTGGCTCGATGCATGGCTCGAGCGACAGACCGGTGCCTCCACCAAGAAATTCATGCCGCTGTTCGGCATTTTCCTGACGGCGCTGGTGTTCGTGGTCTTCCGTTCCTGGCGTGCGTTGGCGGCCATCATCTTGACGCTCGGCGCCGTGGTTGCGATCGGCGTGGGCTTGGGCGCGCTGTTCGGCTTCACCGACTCCGTCGTCTCGACCCTGGTGCCTTTGACGGTGATGGTCACCTCCACGGCGACGCTGGTCTACATCCACTCGCGTTACATGGAAGCCGACGATCTCGAGGATCCGTTCGAGCATCATGCCCGGGCACTCGCCAATAAATTTCTACCCTGCACGGCCTCGATGTTCGCGACTGCGGTCGGCTTCGCCGCCCTGGCAGTTTCGGATATCCGTCCGGTTCGTGAGATGGGATTGTGGACCGCCGGTGGTTTGATCGTGGCCTGGGTCGGTTGCTTCACGCTGTTCCCGGCGCTGCAGTCGCTGCTGCGCGCGCCGCGGCTTTCCGTCTCGAGCGGCGACGGCAAACGTTTCTCTGCCTTCGTCGATTTTCTGGTGCCCATGACGCGGCGCTATCGCTGGCCCATGGTTGCATTCGCGGTATTGGTGATGCTGTGCGGCGCAGCCGCGCTGTTCGGCATTCCCGGCCGCTTGGCGCCGCTGCAGCTCGAGACCGACGCGCTCACCTACGTCGATCCCCACGAACGCGTCGCGCAGGACACCCGCCGCTTCGAGGCGACCAATGGACTCGACGTGGTCGATCTGTGGCTGCAGACCAAACCGGGGCATGCGCTAGATCCGGAGTTCTTGCGCGCGGTCGAACTGTTGACCCGCAAGCTCGAGGCGCATCGCGGTGTCGATGCGGTCGACGGTCCGACCTCGGTGCTGCGTTGGGCACGCTATGTTCAGACCGGCTCCGATCAACTGCCGACCGCGCCCGAGGACTGGACCAAACTCAGCGCGGACCTCGAACAGATCCTGCTGACCGAACCGAACGCCCGCAACTATGTGGATATCACCGATCTCGCCAGCGTGCGCTTGAGCATTCGCGGCCGCGGCGAGGAATTCGGGCCCGCGGGCGCGATGCGGAAATTCGTCGAAGACACCTGGGCCGGGATGCACGCGACCGATCCTGCATTTCGCGATGTTCATGGCGAATTGGCCGGCAAGGGCGTGTTGTCCGGCAAGATCACGGAACGGCTGCTGCCCACCCTGATGCAGAGCTTCGCACTCACCGCCAGCGTCATCTTCTGCGCCTTTCTCCTGGTGTTTCGCAGTCCCTCGGCGCGCCTGATGACGATGATCCCCTCCTTCTTCGCCATCCTCTCGGTGTTCATCGTCATGCGCGTGACGCACATCCCGCTCAACATCGCCACGATTCTGATCGGTTCGACCATACTGGGGGCGACCGAGAACGACCAAGTGCACTTTTTCTACCATCTCCAAGAGGGACGCTCGTCGGGGACCACGGGCGGCGCGCTTCGTCACGCGATGCTGACCGCCGGCCGGCCCATCCTGTTCGCGACACTGATCAATACCAGCGGCTTCCTGGCGCTCGCCCTCTCGGATCTACCGCCGATGCGACAGTTCGGCACCGTCTCCGCCTCGGCATTCGTGCTCGCGCTGCTCGCTGATTTCACGGCGCTGCCGGGAGCCTTGTGGATCTTGAGCCGGGATGAGAGCCGGGGTTGAACACGCCGGCCATCACACGCTAGCTCGCCTCCCAGGCTGCTTTCAAGAGCGAAGCGATTTGCCTGTTTGCATCGCGAGGCGACTGCAGTTCCATCGCTGATTTCAAACGCTCTGACCAACCCTCGTTCTTTGCTGTCAGCAGAGAATCATGAGCATCAGGCGGCAGCGCCAGACCGAGCCGCGCCGTTCCGCCCCGCACCGGACGCAAGGCGGCGAATTGATATGTACGCGACCAGGCCGAAAAACCTTTGCGCTGACTCGCGACCACACCGGGCAACACGAGTGCCAGCTTTTCGACGGCCTCGAGGATGGCCCGAGACGATGCGTCCTCCCAAAGCGCGTCCCGCAGAGCATCTGGTTGATCCCAGCCAGCCGCAGACGGGAAGGCCTCACTCAAGACATGCATGGCCCGGTTCTGCAGCAGACCATGTGTATCCTTGAACCACTTCAAGCGAGCGCGGGTCCCTTTCTCGGGACACTTCTTGGCGATCGCCACCCATTCCGCAAGCGACTTGCCCGTTTCCTTTTGCAGTCCGTCCCGCACGGAAGCATGCCATTTCCGCTGCCGCTCGGTCATGTTTTGAGGCGCGATCTTGGGCATTGTTTGATTCCTTCTTTAGGGGAAATCAGCCGTTAAGATTTTTATGCAATTCAAAGGCGAATACGGAAAAAACCCCTTTTCAATATATCGTCAGCCTTGTGTGGTTGATCAATCGGAATGCCATGCCGGGCCTTGTACTTGGCAACATTCTCATACTTGCGTTTGAGTGGCATGAAGTAAATCTGAAGTCCAAGTCCGACCAAGATCAACGCAAATACCGCAGCGAACACGTACGTAGCTATGGGGTCCAAGTAATGGCCCAAAATCATTATCGCCAATAAGAAGACCAGCGAAAAATAGCTTTTGTATTTGCTCATCCGAGGCTCCTTCCTAGTCAGACTGTTATGCCGCATGTTCACCACGTCTCAATTGAAGCGCCAAATGGTCGAGGGGCTGGCTTCGCTCACAGCCAGTTATTTTCCGTCCGGCGATACGGGTACGATC
>Ga0116227_10016608_pt1 | contig 10523 bp, 10 predicted proteins | sample S1TSphgellanicum_FD_89693 | JGI IMG/M metagenome (GOLD analysis project Ga0116227, IMG submission 89693) | Host-associated microbial communities from peat moss isolated from Minnesota, USA - S1T2_Fb - Sphagnum magellanicum MG | ecosystem: Host-associated > Plants > Peat moss > Unclassified...
ATTTTTTTATGTATCTTAAATTGTGATTATCTCTTAAATAATTTATCCAGATTTGGTGGTATGGGAACCAGTTTTTTTTTTTTTTTTTTTTTTACCTGAAATTTTGGAAATTTTTGGTTTTTCTAGTGTAATTTTGACTAAATTTTCTAACTTTGGTGGCAAAGTAGCAAAAAGTTCAACATCAAAAAATTGGGGGAAAAAAAAACACTGATGAGAACATGAATTTTAAAAAGAAATCCAGCATCTTACTATATTTTTTGCTATTTTTACTATATATTGGAACTTGAGAAAGAATCTGAGAAAAGAAAATTTTAATTTAGATTTTTTTTCGAAATTTGGCGATTAAAAACTCAAAAACACTGAAATTTTGCCAATTTGTCCAAAAAAAATTTTAAATCATCTATTGGGGAAAAATTTCCCCCAGAAAAACCTAGCATGGGAGGTCAAATGAAAGTTGGAGAAATGGAGGGCAGTGAAACCGGGGTGGTTTAAAATAAAATAAAATAAAATAAAATGTCCGATGGGTGTTGTGGAAGGGTGCCCTGGCTATTGGGCGAGGGGCAGCAGCTGCCATGGCTATTGTGATCAACACATTAATGAGTGATCACCAAACATAGTTTTGCCATAAAAAACTGGGTCTGATTCCCCATGTACATAAATAAATATGCACTCCTCACAATTGAATATCATAAATTATAAATAAATTTTTTTACAACAAATTCAAAATTGAGGATTGTATAAAGTATAAAGTTCTCCAATTGATTAAAACCCAATGAACCCATCGACACCATCATAGTGTCAAAATTCTCCCTTCGAGTTCAAAGTTGAAACCAAAATTTTATACCAAAATCCTAGGCTGGTGCAAAAAGCCAACAAGCAGCTCCCATGACCTAACAAGAGCATCTCCAGCGGTGCTCAGTATGTGATCCTGCAAAGTAAAAATGAATGAAGAAAATCTAACATATGGAAAATGGTTTTGGCTTAGGATAATTGTGCAGGGGTGCCATGGCTGGTAAAAGGCTCAGCAGCGCCGTGCAGCTGCAAAAAAAGAGTGTAATACATATGATCTAACTACTGCTCAGTGTTTCTGATTGGCCCATCATAATGATTCGTCCAGGTGGTTTGTTATTAGTATTCCCCCACCTATTTGCTGTCCCAGTTTCAGTTTTATTGGTGGGGTTGCAAAAGAGTGCATAACAAAACTTTGACTGTGAAAAATATGAAAAATATTTTCACAAGGTCACCTACTGAGCACAGCTGGAGATGCTCTAATGACTTTGCATTTTCATGGCAGGTTTAAACTTTAAACTTCAAACTAAAAACTGCCCCTTTGTGGATTTAGAACCTCCCATCTAGATTTATGCACTTAGTTCTATCGAACATGCCTATCCATCATATGCACACATTGTAATTCAGACATCACTCACAAATTGGGTCAAGTTTGAGCCTAAATTTTATGCCCAAATCCCACACGAATGCTTAGCCTCCTCACGATGGGAAGAGCCACCAAAGAAGACCTAGCTCCCTATACCACATCTACGGTGGGCCTCACAATGTGCATGCCTACCTTAGTCATTTTACATTAGGTGATGCCATGGTAGCAAGGGATTACACCTTGCCTTCGATTCACAAGTGTAAACAGACAAATAATCCAAATGTCACTCATGGATTGGGTCAAGTTCAAGCCCAAAATTTTATGCCCAAAATCTTACGCCACCAATTTGTAGACAAAGCAAATAAAGGAGACCTATTTCCTTTGTAAACCCTAAACCCTAGTAAAGACCTATACCCTTGGACCATATAATAAGGGTGGGCCTCCTAGTGTACAAGCCTACCTTGATCATTTACACCAGATGATACCCCAGCAACAAAGCATTAGCATTACACCTTGAACCTCGGGTTCCACCTTCGGGTTCACATGTGTAACCAACCTATCACATAATAAGAATCCAGACTTGTGTCTTTTTACTTTGTTGATATGGCAACAAAAGTATACATGGATGAATGAACCAAGTCAATTACCCCAATTCCTTCCTTCCTTCATTCATTTTAAGGAGGCCGTGTACTTGATTGATGGAAGCTTGGAAAATGGATGTTTGTGTGAGGGCTCCTACAAAATCATTTCCAAGGTTGACAACAAATGGCCCAAGTGTAAATTCTTGTCATGAGTATGAACAAAGAAAGAAAGTCACAAAAATGTGAAATAGTTGAACACCCAAATTTTCATTGTTGAGGAATATGTTAAGACAATTGAAGTTTTGAAGGGATATAATAAATAAACTAAAATAAAATGCATAAATCAACAAACACCTAAAACACACACACACACACACACACAAAATCAAAAATATTACAACTCTTGGAACAAATGAATGGCCTTTGACATGCATTATGAACATGTTCTAGTTTTTTTTTTTTTTAAACAAAAGACGTAAAAATTACATCAAATTTGAACCCCCTTGTATCTGAACAAAGTAATGTAAGTAGAATACAAATGTGAGTAGACTATTTTTCAATGTGAAATGTGCTATGATAACATAAATAAAAAGGTGATATTAAAAAACATTTAAAATACAAATGTGTTAGTTTACGTGTTTATTTTTCTATTTAATAAGTATAAATGAAACCATGTGTTTGAAAAAATGCAAATTAAATGGTAGAATTAATCACCAAATAGGGAGAAAATTTTGATTTCTAAAGAATGATGGGAAATCGCTTTTTACACTCCCATCAATCATATGAAGTGCTTTTCTTTAGCAAAATTTTCACATATCAACAAAATGTTTTTCAAAACAACTACAAAATAAAAATTGAAAGAAAAAAAAAATTGAGGGTTTTTCTCACGATTTATTATTATTTTTATTTTTAAAGCACCAGATTTAGACTTATGAAACATTTCAAATCCATTAAAAAGTCTTACCATTAATTGTTATATCCTTAATGGGGGGATACTTGTCAAATGAGACTAGTCACACTGAGGTACATCACAAATTTGAAATAAATAAATAAATAAATAAATAAATAATCCTCTCATCAGATTCCAGACTCTAGAGCCACACAAATTACAAAGAAACTAATAACTTAATACAAGAATTTTGCAAAGAAAAATAAAATTTTAAAAAATCAGTATTTAAAAAATTAAAATTTGAAGAGAAAGAGAGAGAGAGAGAGAGAGAGAGAGAGAGAGAGAGATTTTATTTAAAAAAAGAATAATAATAATGATCAATAATAATAATAATAATAATAATAACACAAGTGTTTTGAGTAGCTGCCCGTTGGTGTGAACCAAAGGGGGAGGGGAGGAGCGGGCAGAGAGACAAAAGGTGGTAGACGGCGGTGGCCCAAAAACAAAACTAGTAATAAACTTCAGTTATAAAAGCTCACTACAAGTGCACCAGAGCTCGTCGTCACTGCACACACCCGACTCTCTTCTCTCTCTCTTCTCTCTCTCTCTCTCTCTCTCGCTCTCTGCGCTCGTCTTTTCGTCTTTCTTCTGTCGATTTGTACTTCTTGTCAGTGTATGTATGTGTTTTTCTCCCACTTCACATTGTCAAAAAGTTTTAGCTCTCTTTTTTTTGTTTCACCTTTGTTTTTTTCTTTTTTCTTTTTGGGGGGCAAAAGGGAACTAACTTGCTTCTTCTTCCCTCCCCACCACCACCCCCCATAGCTCCTCCCCTCTGTTTCTTTCATAAAAACCGTTTTATGGTCCTCGGGATTCCCTAATTCTGTTGCAGTTTAGTTTCTTTCTGACGGGGGTAGAAGAAGAAGAAGAAGAAGAAGTAGAGAACGAGGACGAAGAGGGCGAGAAAGAGAAGGATAAGGAGAGGGGATCATTTTTTGGCTGTAGTAGTTTTTTTTCTGGAATTTTTTTTTGTTCTTACAGAAGTCTTGAGGTTTTTGCACTTAGGTTTTTTTGTTTGGTGGATTGTCTTCTGTTGTTGTTGTTGTTGTTGTTGAATTTGTTGGATTATATCCTGCCGTCTTGTTGATAGAATTATTTTTGTTCGTAGTTTCTTAAATTTTCTGGACTTTTTTTTTCCCCTGGGGAGTGGTAAGAAGAAGAAGACGACGCAGAAGAAGAAGAGGAAGACTTGGAGGTAGTGAGGATGGATCAAGATTGATTTGCTGGTGGTTGTAGTAAAGAAAAGTGTTTTACAGTTTGTTTTCTTTGTGTTCCTTCGTCTTCTTCAGGTTTGAGACTGGGGGAATGGATGTGCAACCACATTTATTTGGTTGGCAACTTTTGCAAGGGCCTGATCATGGGATGATGATGATGATGATGATGTTATAGGTAGGGGGAATCATCATCACTATCTGTGAAGAAATTTTCTTCTTCTCCCAGCTTTCCTGTGCAATCTCTTGCACATCCTCCTCCTCTTTGTTTCGGAGCCAGGAGCCAGCTAGCTCACAATTTCTTTAGCCATGGCGACTTGGCACTTTGACGAAAACACAGCTGATACTTTACCAGCTGCCATCAATGTCTCCTCCGATCCTCCTCCTTCAGAACATGAAGCTTTCGGTCCTGCTGCCGAGAATCAAGTCCAAGAAGAAATGGTGCCGAATTCTCTGGTATGATATTAAAAAAAAAATCCATTATAGAATATTAGAGCATCAACATCAACCAAATGGGCCACGGGCTCAGCATAAGTCTCCAGGAACAAGAGAAATGTGATTTTGTTACATTAGAATTGTCAGTGTGTTTCTCTGCCATTTGTTCCATGCAATTGTACATAGTTTTGTGGGGATGCCTTCCTCCTCTCACGGAATTTATGATCACCCTTGTTTCATTCATGAAGGGTTTGGAACTCAGGGTTTGTGTAAGCTGAATGGAGTAAAGCTTGCAGATTCTATTAGTTGCTGGTCTTTGTTCTCTGCAGTGCATTAAAGAAGTTCAATCCTGTTCAAATCTTGAGACAGTGGAAAACTTCAATCAGCGTCTAGCATGTGTAGAAACCAGGGTCTACAACACGAACCCAATTGCAGACAATCTTCATCATGTGACGCTAGTTATCATGGACATATTGGAGACTCCATTGAGATCCCTTGCATGTCATAAGCAAAAAAGTTTGAATGCAGATTAGAAGATGACATTTTAGTCTGATTGTGATTGTTTGTCATGCATATGAAATTGACCCACAATTGGATTCATGTATGAATGCTACGGTCAATCCACTGTTCCATCTAGTTTATCTTCTAACACGCTCTTTTGATTTTGGTGTGGAGAAAATATGTGCAGAAGCTTCAGTTGTAGTAGAATGAAGAAATGGGATTTCGTGCAGCTGATTCTTGTCTGAGGTCATCATCATCATGTTCATGTTTTTAGGTGTCTAGCTGAACTGAGCTGAGTGAGATTTTGGCCTTTCTACTCTTGAACATGATTGGGTTTGATTTGATTGATACTTCCAGGAAGAGAAAGCAAACACAGGTGATAACAGTAAGAAAGGAGCTGGTGGAGGATCAGGGCTTAATGCCCTGACTGGCTGGAGTTCTGAACCAAAGGCTGGAGGATATGCCGAGGATGGCACTGTTGACCTCCGTGGTAACCCAGTACTCAAATCAAAAACTGGAAACTGGAAGGCATGCCCTTTCATTCTAGGTGCACTTTCCTTTCTCTTCTAGATGTGCACTCATGTTGATCCAGATCTCATGGACCAAACTTTTTCTTCAAATCACTTTTGATTGTGTTTTCTCTCCTTTTGTGTGATTTCTCTTGTTACTCAACTTTTGCACCCAGAAAATGAAACCATATGGATTGTTTGTAAGCTTGGTGGTACAAACTACAAACCACTGGGATAAGGGTGTTACAGTACTTGTGAAATATTGAACAAAAATATTCTAAGTGACCCCATTTGATATGAGAACTTGTCGCATTCTGACAGGAAATGAGTGTTGTGAGCGCCTCGCATACTATGGAATTGCTATAAACTTGGTGGTATACCTACAAACTAAGTTGCACCAAGAGTCAGCCACTGCAGCCAATAACGTAACAAACTGGAGTGGCACATGTTACATTGCACCTCTTATTGGTGGGTTTTTTGCTGATGCCTTCCTTGGAAGGTATTGGACAATTGCATCTTTCTCCACTATTTACTTCGTTGTAAGTCAACTCTCCTCTGTGTTTTTTCTCATTTGTTAGTTCGTAGTGCTTTTGTTTTGCGCTGCACTTTGGAGTGAGTATAAAATGGGAGTATCTCAACTCATGGTGCTCATTAGGTACTTATTTGTGGCCTGAAACTATCAGCCTTGGATTTGCAGTGCCTGGAAATCAAATTAACAGGTTATCTAAAGTCAACAAATCATGGAATTTAATTTGATGGAGTGTGGATAATTGTGCAGGGGATGCTCTTGCTGACCCTATCAGCATCTCTGCCATCTCTAAGGCCAAAGCATGCGAATGAAAATGCTACCTCAGGTGAATTAGCAATGTTCTATCTTGCACTCTATCTGATTGCCCTTGGCACAGGCGGGATCAAGCCTTGCGTTTCGTCTTTTGGGGCTGACCAATTTGATGACAATGATCCCAAGGAGAAAAAAAGGAAAACATCATTCTTCAACTGGTTCTACTTCTCCATCAACATTGGTGCATTGATTGCCTCTTCTGTTTTGGTGTGGATCCAAACAAACATTGGGTGGGGATGGGGGTTTGGAATACCAACAGTGGCAATGGGATTAGCTATAGGAACCTTTTTCTTTGGCACTTCTCTGTATCGCCACCAGAAGCCAGGGGGCAGTCCCCTTACACGAATCATCCAAGTCCTTTATGCTGCAATTCGGAAATGGCGTGTCCCTGCGGGCAAGGATCACGCAACACTATATGAGCTTCAAGATAATGAGTCTGGGATTGAAGGCAGCCGAATGCTTGAACATACCCCGGCCTTTCAGTAAGCACTTGTCTTGGGTTTTCAGCTCACTGTCATTTGTATGATTTTTTGCTTAATTATGACACCCATAACTCCACATGCTTATTGAAGTGGGTTGTGTGTTGCCAAAGTTTTTCACTTTGATAAAAATGAAAAAAGTCTTAATGAATTTCCTGGACTTTGTTTTTGATATTACTGCTATCAATCTGTAATGGCAGATTTCTGGACAAGGCAGCAACCCTGACTACAAGTGACAAAGTCAAGGGGGTACAGCCAAGTCCCTGGCAGCTGTGCTCGATAACGCAAGTTGAGGAGGTGAAGATCATTATCCGGCTCCTACCTATATGGGCTTCTAGCATTGTGTTTGCAACTGTGTATGCACAGATGTCAACTCTGTTTGTTGAGCAAGGCACAGTCATGAACGTGAGCATGGGCCCCAACTTCAACATCCCAGCAGCATCACTTTCCATATTTGACACATTAAGTGTCATAGTGTGTGTCCCACTTTATGACAGGATTCTGGTGCCAATTGTTCGGCGGCGAACAGGTAATGTTCGTGGGTTCAAACAATTGCACCGCATGGGAATAGGGTTAGTGGTCTCCACTTTGTCTATGGTTGCAGCAGCAATTGTGGAGATTGAGAGACTGAAATCAGCAAAGCGCCACAATCTCCTTGGGACAAATGCACAGGAAGACCCTCTACCTGTCCCGATTAGCATTTTCTGGCAGATCCCACAGTATTTCCTAATTGGTGCATCAGAAGTTTTCACATTCATTGGGCAACTGGAATTCTTTTATGACCAGGCACCTGATGCAATGAGAAGCTTGTCCAGTGCGCTCTCACTCACAACCGTTGCCCTTGGAAACTACCTCAGCACCGTGATAGTTACAGTTGTAACTCGTATTAGCACAAAGAATGGGAAACCAGGTTGGATACCCAATAATCTCAACAGAGGTCACCTTGACTATTTCTTTTGGACATTGGCAGTGCTAAGCGTGTTGAATATTGGATTTTACTTAGCATGTGCCCATTGGTATCAGTACAAGAGGGTTAATAATGCATCTACCGTAGCACCAGATCCAGCCACTAAAACAACTGTTGTTGCAGACTCACAGCAGCTGTAAGTTTGCCTGGGCACTAACTGGGCATCATCACAAAGGGAATGAGAAAGGAGTCTATTATTACTCTGTGACCTCTCCTTGGTTGTTGGAGTCATTGATTATTACTCTGTTTATCACTCCTCATTTGTTGGCAGAGTCTCGTCTGGTGGCTTATGTCAAAGAGGAAACAAACCACCTCATGATGATTTTCATGTTTCAAAGAAGGAACTGTTTCAAATAGGTCATTTGTGTTTCTGTGGCACTACCCTGCATACATGCATGTATGAGAAGGTTTAAAGATGCCAATTCAATGCAAAGAGAAACACACCTAGAGTTCTTGAGACTATATTGTTCTTGAGACATACTTGTATTGAAGCTTTCTAGACTTATGTAAAAATTTATATTTTGGAGTTCCTTGCACCACAATGGGATCTTAGGAAATCTTTGTGATGTAAATGCCTTCCTTACTTGTAGACTGCAAAATGCGTTCATTAGGGGAAACCGTGGCCAATGTTGTTCGTACTTGGGTTGTTGATATACACCAATAATGATTACTGAAATGGGTTAATGCAAAGCTTTCTAGACTAAGATATATTTCCAAGTCTTCTGCATGCATGTATTGAAGCTTTCTAAACTATGTAAAAAATTTATATTTTGGAGTTCATTGGAGGTCTACAATGGGACCCAGGAAAGCTTTGCAATATGAACTTACTTGTAGCAATTGGGTCCTTGCAAACCACAATGTGTTTTTAGTCAGGGAAATCATGATGCACACAGTTGATACTCAGGTTGAGAGTTGAAACATCAATCATAATTACGAGAAGAGATGCCCCACCATACGGGTCTGCCTTGATCATCACACCATGTCTTCCCCTACGCATAATGCACTCACATAAATTTGGATTTACCACACCCAGAAGACACCGCATGAGTTTGCAAGATGCTTAGAGTGTATGCTTATTAAATATTATGCTTAATAAATACTTACTAAAACAAAAGGAAAATTAGGTCAGGGATTTTGTTGATGGTGTCATCAACTGATTTTGGAAGACAATAATGATGATTTGATGTTTTAAGAATGAAGTTTTGAGTCTCCCCCTATGGTACATATCAAACCTCTTCCTTGAATTCTTACCAAACACATACAAGTTTGCACTATACACCCTCGTCCTTCAATCCCCACCAACACATACAAGTTTGCACTATACAGCCTCTTCCTTCAATGCCCACCAAACACATACAAGTCTGCACTATATGCCCAATACGATGCACCATATTCAACCTGATAATACCCATCATGTTCATTATACCACATTCTTTCTTCAATGCTTGGTAACATTTGTTCTCCTAGCCTGTTTGATTCATTCCTATTGACCCACCACGTATCCACCAATGTTTTTTTGTTTTTTTTTTCCTAGTGAATTATAGCCAAATTTTTACTTTTTAAAAAATGCAACTACAAGTACAAATGGAAAAAAAAGGCCAAATGATGAAAGTTCACCAAAAAGCATTTGGTGATGGATGGGATGGGCCGAAAGGCTCATTTTGGTTGATCTTTTGTTATTGTGCATTACGCATCAAAAGTGCCGCAAGTAGCTCAACAACCAAATCTTAGCTTGTGTTGGAATTTGGAGTCAGCATTGAAGTTTCTTTCAAGCTCCCGCCAATGAGGGAAGTACTTCTTATGTTAAATTTGATTTTTTTTGTAGTTGTTACAAAATTGAGCCTCGAAACGCTTTCGTGTTTTACTATAATGTGTAGGATAAAGGTCCGTTGTAATTCTTTGTGTGGTGTTGTGCGTTGTGGACAATAACCATTTAATAGTTGTTGGTCCATGGTTACAAATCGATTTGGTGCAATGTGCTACTACTTGATGAGATGTGTTGCTACTCAACAAGATGTGCCAAGGGTCAATGTGCATCACAATTTTGTAAAATGCCAAGAACATCCATGAAATTGTTTTTCCATTTGTACATCAAATCTCTATGAAAGATTTCAAGTGAATATTGCTTTGATGATTTGACCTTCATCAAAAAAATCTAAGCTTCAATAATTTTTGCAGGTATGTTGTTGTAGTGAATGCAATTGGGATGTGTCAATTTTGTTGAAACCATGTAGAGCATTCTATAAATTCGTCAAGAGGTTAACATTCTAGACCCCCCCTGCCCCCCAATGTTTTTTTGTATTGTAGCTTAGTTTTTGAAGCAATAGCTTCTTTTGTGGAATTTTTGTGTGAATTTGCATATTCTTGTAGAATCAAATTTTGGTTATATAAAAGTAAAGAATCAATGTGTTGATTATGTCAAAACAACATCTTATGTAGTTTTATTTTTTCAAATGTTACCATTCTAGACTACCCCCATTTTTCATATGTTGCTATTGGAAATCTACTTCTTGGTTTTATTGTATGTTAGTCTTATGAATCAACATTGTCTTGTAGAATCAAGTCTTGTTTATGCAATGTGTAAGCATGGGAAGCATTTTGATATGTTGATTCTACTATTTAGATCTATTTTTTGCACCTTAAAGGGTTAGCACTCTAACACCCCCCCTCCTGCCGCC
>Ga0116227_10016610_pt1 | contig 10523 bp, 9 predicted proteins | sample S1TSphgellanicum_FD_89693 | JGI IMG/M metagenome (GOLD analysis project Ga0116227, IMG submission 89693) | Host-associated microbial communities from peat moss isolated from Minnesota, USA - S1T2_Fb - Sphagnum magellanicum MG | ecosystem: Host-associated > Plants > Peat moss > Unclassified...
GTACCTGCACCGGCGTTCCAGTCGTCCGGGTAGCCGTTCACATTCCTGGCAATAGCCCCCGGATTTAGCGACCAGCCCAATCCTACCCAGGACGCTTCTTCATTCGGCTGTATCCCTGCATGGTAGGACAAGGCCAACGGATAGTTTCCCTCGGGGCCAGGGACTTCCAGCAAAGGCATCCCATAAGTAAAGCTTCCCGTCAGCGGGTTTACCATGTCCGTCGTGTCTATCGGCTCGAAATTCGTTGCCTCAGGAGCGGTCGGCCCAGCTGTTAATGCATAAGCGGCACTCGGCACCCCTATCTCACCGGCTATGGTAAACAAGAAAAATAGGGCTATGGCCTTTTTGAAGCGCGGGTGTTTTCGTTTGGTGTTGAACATAAGGTATAGGTATTATTTGTGTATGCGTTTATTGTATATTAGTTCGGTATTGCGACCGGTATATTATTGATGTCCTTCGTATCTATTTCGAAATCCAGGTTCCCTGTATTCAGTCCGAACTCTTTCACCCTCAGCTTCAGAACCGAGGCATTAGACAGCTTTTCCTTTGCAAATACAAGTAAGACGTTGTTTGCTGCCCCCATTCCGTACGTTTGCTGAAAACGGCAATCCATCGGCGCTACCGGCTTTCCATCGTCCGGAACGATATCTATATATTCCTGCATCCTGAAGGCCAGCACCTGAACCATTTCACTGTATCTGTCAAACGGAAGCTGCCGTAACAGCTCCTTGTTATTTGCTGATAAGCCAAGCACAAATACCATTTCGTTTTTCAGGTTTGTACGCTCCGCTTCTTTAACGCCGCGCTTTCTTTGTAAAACGCTTAACTGCCAGGGTTTGAAAGTTAGTTCAGCCTTTATCTGCCCGATTTGCTCCGTTTTGCGCAGCCCGTTGCCGGGGTCATTAATATAGGTGATCATTTCTGCCTGGTTCCTTACCGGCTTTTTGCAATCAATCAGGCTACAGCACAGCATAGCTGGCAATAACGAAGCTGCTATACGACGGAACGCCTCTTTCATTATTTCTTCCCGCTGGTGTAATTGTTATTGATGTCTTCTATCACAGCCGATGTGATATCGAGCCCTTCCCGCGCATAAGCAATAGTGCCAGACTGATTGGCGATCAGGATCATTTTATAATTATGGTCCTTACCATATTTCAGTAAAAAAGCATTGATCTGTGATACGATCCCCTGGGTTAACTTTCCGTCTTCTTCTTTTGCATTGTCCTGGATGGCGTGCTGATAGTCCGCTAACTGCTTCTGCTTGGCTTGTATAAGCTGCTTGCTCAGCTCCTGTTCCTTCGGCGAAAGCGTTGCTATGCTCTTCTCATATTGCTGAATCGCTGCTTTTACACCGTTGGTCAGCGTGTCGATATTCTCCTGCCAGACTTTGGCTTTGGATTGAAAAGCTTTTTTTGCTTCTGCCGAACCCTTATATTCATTCAATATCCGTGCAGAATCCACATAGGCGATTTTGTCATTCTTAAAAAAGCTGCTAAACAATAAAAATAAGATCACTGCACAGATGAGCGTGTGATAAGCGGTTTTGTAATAATTGATGGGTTTCTCGGCAACTGCGGCGGTCGTCTTTTGCATAATTTATTCTGTAGTAGTTATTTAGTCAGAAAAAAGGTTTGTTTAAGATATTCGGATTTTTCATGGTGCTATTGGGCTTGCTCACCGGCTTCTATCAAATGCTTTTAACCGGAAACAGCAGCTCTCTTAAGCCAAAATCCCTGTAACTCCCATCAAAATACTTATTGCATTTTGACCAAAGACATTGGCTGAAATATGCTGAATCAGGCCTGGGGACGATAAATAATGGGGCTTTATTTCTCATGAAAGGTTTAGGATAATTGTAATTAATTTAAAACGCTTACCGCATACGATCTCACGGTAGCTTTTCCTCACTCGAGGCTGCTTTGCATTTTTTGTCTTGCAAACAACAAGGCAATTCCCCCGGTAATTCAAACCGGAAAAAATTAAAAAATCACGGGCTGAGAATATCTGTTGATTCGGATCTTTTCATTGTGCTTCGGTTTAAGTCGTAATCCGATGATTACACTACTAAACTAACTATTCCCTCTTAAATAAAAAACTTTTTTCAAAGTTTTTTATTTAAGAAACGGCGCTATTGTTTTACAACTTCAAAATACGCTTGCATCACTATCTTTTTCGAAACAATGGTATCTATCTGCACTTTCCGGGATTCAAAACTTACCGACCTTATTATGCCGATCTCCGGCATCTGCTCCAACTTACTAAGCGATCCCAGCAGATCAAAAAAGCTTCCCTCGAAATCGAGTCGCTGGATGATGAATTTATCTGAACGCAGGACGGGGTCCTGCAACGGCACCTCACTTAATTTGACGTGCCCCTGCTCAGCGATACCTGCGATGGCACTGATGGTATTATCCCTGAAAACAACAGTATCCGTCTTGTAACGCCCGATTATCTTATCCAGGTTACGATTTTTTCGGTCCAGATATGCCGGCTGCAGGCTAATATCTGCCCCCCTCGATAATTGTGACTTTAATTGGTGATTAATTTCCATTGCCTCAAACGTTCTTTTAAAGGCAAAAAGATAGCCCAATATCAATAACAACAGGCCGGTCCCGATCAGCTTATATTCGTTTTTTAGTTGGATTTTTTGCAGCATTTCAATAATCGATTATAACAGTAAAACGCCCGGTGTTCAATTCATTATCAAAAGTATAGTGGTCCAGTTGAACGTTTTTTACCCAGGAATTGGTTTTAATCCTGGCCATCCACTCATTTACAGGGATGATCCTTTCAGAACTGCCGGTGATTCGGATCGTTCGGTTAAAAAAAGCAATTGTCTGCCGGCTGTGGCCTTCTGAAGATTTAACAGGATCAACCGCGGCTGAACTCCAACTTAGCTCAGCGGGAAGCGAAGATGCCAGTTGGTCGATTAGTTTGCTCTTCCTGATATTTTCTTCCCAGCCCAATAGTTTCAACAGCGAATCTTTTTTTGCAACCTGTTCGCCGACTTTTTGCAGGTCGTCCGAATTTTGTGCCGAGTGCCCTAACTGCTCGGAAAGACGCGCGTTTGCATCGTTATACCATGAAAACACCAGAAAATTAATAATCAACAGCAACAAAAAAGCCGCCAGCATCACGAACCCGTGCGTCTTGAATTTTCTTTCGCCCTCTACTTTTTCCAGAGATTTTTCAAGCGATGGCACATCGGCGATAACAGGATCCAGCTTATTCCGGAGCAAAAGCTGAAAAACAGCAGCGTATGGCAGCACGAGCTTTTCGTCGATGTTTTCCAGTTCTATTTTTAAAGGAAAGTTGGCGATGCTGTCTTCTCTATAATTTACAGTTACCCACTCCTTCTTTTCGTTCCGCTGGATATGGTGCCCGGCAAATTTTATTTCATCTTCATAGACATTTACCTGATTAATGACATTATCAAACGGAAAGACGCCCAAACTCAGCATCAAGGGAACAAAATCCATTTTTTTCAGCCACTCAATATACCTTTCAGCCTCCGCCTTCCTGATCAGGCTGATAAATGAGCGTTCGCCGGAAATAAAGTTTTGAATGTAAAAATCATCGGGATTTGCGTTAGGAAGGATTTTGCCAAATTGCTGGTGATCAATTACAGCGATCTTTTCGACCTGTTTTTGCAAAACGCCTTTACCAGACAAGTTCAACGAAATAAAGGTTTTTGGCGGAAAATGACGTCCCAGGTCTTCAAACGCTTCCACATCTGTTACCCGCTCCTCAAATGTCAATTGCTTCTTATTAACTTTTACGCGGCATGCATTGATCAACAGGCTACCATCAGCAAGGATATGTATGCTTACCCCACCGGCATCGTTTATATCATAGTATTGCTCCAATAAAGACATTTGACGATATCAATGTAAAATGGTCGGTTTAATAAATAACACCGTTACTACCTTCGAATTAGTTTTGGTGCGACTGCTAAAGATCCATTTTAGCACGGGAATCCTGGATAATATAGGAATGCCGGACGCTGAAAGATCGTTCTCTGTACGCTCTATGCCGCCTAGCAGCACGGTGTCCTCGCTATGGACCCGCAAACTAGACTCAAATTTGCTGATAGACTGTGGTGGTGGCGACCCATCTGTAGGTATAGAGGTAAAATCAGATATATTCACTTTAATACCGAGCGTGACCTGGTCGTCACCGGATACCAGCGGCCTGATATCGACCGATAAATTTGCTTCCACAGGCGTATAAGTATTGGTAAAAACCGATTGGGTGGTAGATGACGAAGGATACAAATTTTGGGTGGTGTTCTTATAATATTGTTTACTGCCAATACTCAAGGATGCAGTGTGTCCATTCATAGAAGTTAATTTTGGAACTGCCCTTATGTCGGCCAGGTTATTAGCTTCGGCTGCTTGCAGCGTAACGTAAAAATTGGGCACAACATGGCCAAGATTGATTGAAGTTAGTTTACCAAGACTATTGAGAAAACTATTAATTCCCGTAGCACTTGCGGTAAAGTTTACACCCGGGAGTATAGTACCCCCGGTTTTGACGCTGTCCGAAACGCCTGCACTTATGCCGGTTGCAATAGAACGCGTTTTCCGGAAATCAATCATCGTGACTTCAATAACAACCACAGGCACCAATTCATCCAGTTGCTTGATTACTTTTTCTATTTCCGCAATTTGTGCATTAGATCCTGAAAGAACGATTGTATTGAGCTCTCTGAATTCCTTTATTTCAACATTTTTTTTCCAATCCGCTGGGATAATTGAAACAAGCGTATCAATTGCCCGGTTTTGAACATGTATGGCGCGAAATGTTCGCAGACCTTCCATTTTTTTATCACCGATCATGTATATGTTACTCTCCAATTGGAAGGTATAATCAGATCCCTTGAAAAGCAGCCTTAAAAAATCGTCGTAGGATACATCTTTTACGTGAATATCTATGGCCCCCTTAATATCCGAATAGATAGAGTAATTTAAACCCAGTTCTTGCGATGCTTCTTTAACTAAATTTAAAATCGGTGCATTATTGGCGTCTGCAGAGATAAGCTTTTGCCCGTTAACAGTCCGTATGAACACCCCCGCTACACCCCCTGGTCCGCCGGTGGTTCCGGTCGGGCGGAATGCCTTCCGCACACCTGTGGTGTGTTCCCCATTTACATACAATTCTTCATTGTCGTCCAAAGGCTGGAAAAGATAATAGTTATCACTTGTCTTGATCATTTTGATCCCATTCGCATAAGCCACTTTGTCAAGCGCCGACTCAAAAGGCGCCGCGACAATGTATGCGCTCACTTTTTTTGCTTGCAAAGAATTAGGCACGACGATATTCTTGCCTGATACCTGGGTGATCTTTTTAGCGACGGCAGGTAAGCTGTCGTTATCCAGGGTAAGCGACAAATTATTGGCCTGCCGGTCATAAACGACATTTATGTCCTTTGCTTGCAGCCGGATCAATTTAGCGGGCTCCTGGTAGGGCGTCACATAAATGATTGCGCCAACAATTGTGATGTCCAGGTTATATTTTTGCGCCAGGAACACCAAAATATTTGCAGCGGTAACATCGTTCAAATTGTCGTTGATGGGAAAGGTTAATTTGGGATCGACGCTTATGCTAAGATTGTTGGAGCTTGAAATACCCATCAAATATTGCTGCAATGAACCGATCACCTGCAATGATACTTTCTGATTTAACCCCGGTACGGATGCGCTGAGGCTATCAAGCCGGTGCTGAATTAGTGCAATACGAGAGCTTTGCTGGGCTCGCAAACAAAATGGAACAGCAAGAAAACAGATCGCAAGAATGAGTATACTCGTTTTTTTATACATATAAGGTTTAGTAGTTATAAAGTAAGGGGTATATTTCATCAATAGAAGTCAGGCCATCCGCAAATATTTCGAAAGCATTTTCCGCCAGGGTTTTCACACCACGTTCTTTCAAAAATTCCTGGACATACATATTCCCGTTTTTTATTTCAAACGCCAGCTCCTGGTCGATAGGAATTACTTCGTACACAGCCTTTCGTCCCTGGTAACCTGTATAATAACATTTCTCGCATCCCTTGGGTATAAAATGCCGGCCAACTTCACTATAAGGTTTAAACTGTCTCGGATATAACCCTGCATTGAATTGTTCTTCTTTTTTACAAAGCGGACAAAGTAGCCTGATAAGCCGTTGCGCGACCGTAGTGTTTAAAGTGCTTGCCAAAAGAAACGGCGGTACACCCATGTCAATCAACCTTGAAACCGTTCCCCACGCAGAGTTGGTGTGGATGGTGGATAAAACAAGGTGGCCGGTTAAGGCCGCACGGATTGCCATATTAGCCGTTTCCGTATCCCTTATTTCCCCGACCATGATTACGTCAGGGTCTTGCCGCAAAAATGTCCGGAGTGCCGCCGAGAAACTCAGGCCAATAGATTCTTTCAGCTGTACCTGGTTGATGCCTTCCAAGGTATATTCTACCGGATCTTCAATGGTGAGCACGTTCCTGGTTTCTTTATTTAACAATTTTAGGGTGGCGTACAAGGTGGTGGTTTTACCGCTGCCGGTAGGCCCGCTGATCAGCAAGATGCCGTTGGGTTTCTTTACCCCTTGAAGGTAATTATCAAGGTCAAACCGGGAAAACCCAAGGCTGTTAAGGTCGATGTTGGTAGCGTCGCTGTTGAGGAGCCGTAAAACTATTTTCTCGCCGAATAACGTTGGCAGGATGGAGACGCGTATATCAAATTGCATCCCCCCTTCTTTGAAATTGATCCGTCCGTCCTGTGGCAGCCTTTTTTCAGCTATGTCCAGATTGGCATAGATCTTTATCTTATTGACCAGAGCCGGATAGTCTTCCCTCTTCAAAAGATAACGCTCCACCATCATGCCGTCAATGCGTATCCTTACCCGGCATTTATTTTCGTAAGTTTCAATATGGATATCGCTGCTCTTTAAGCTTTTAGCTTCTGCTATCAGATTACCAAGGAAGTCATCGGCCTGCTGAAGCTGCATCTGCGACGATCCCTGCGCTGCATTGTTTTTAATATAATAGGTAGAAAGCAAACGCGTCATCTGGGTGGACGGAATCATTTCGAACTTAACAGGCTGGTTGAACAAAATCTCCAGCTCCGAAGCCATGGTATCTTGGTCCACGTCCTCTCCACAAAACAGGATTAAGTCACCATCATTCTTTTCTTTGGGAAGTATTCGATAATGCCAGGCCTGGTCTTTGGTGATCCAGTGCAAATGGTCGGTCAGTAAGACAATCTCTTCCTGCATTTTATTTTGTGATAAGGTTAAGCAGCCAGGCGTCATTTGTTACATCCACAAATCCGAACCACCAATGGCCTGATAAAAGTACGATTAAAAATAATGACTGCAGCCCAGCCAGCGGAATTTGCTCTTGTTTTTTTTGGATTATCCACTGCCAGACAGTCCACCCGGTAAGAATAATCGCTAAACTGCCGATGTAAAAAAGGAAAAAATTAAGAACTGAAAAGCAAAAGGTCATATCTATCAGCAGCAGTATATCCCCCCAACCCAGTAACTCAGCCGCAATATTCACCCATCGTCTGCTTTTTACAAGAAACCAGAGAGATGTAAGCAGGTATTGCAACAACAAAAAGCCAAAGTTGATTGATACCATTTCACCAACTTCCCATACGCCAAGACCCCGAAACCAACTGGCGGCCAGAAAAAGTACAGCCAGCGCCGGAAATGCAATCCAGTAGACCGAACGGCTCGCGATGTCCTGGACGAAGATCAGTGACAATACCACGATGATCAAAACCTGACAGGTCAACATTAATCCGGGGTAACCTCTTTTAAAGTCTTATCCTGGTCGATCTCCCAAACATTAAAAGTACCGTTGCCGTTAAAGTCAACAACCGCTGTGGCGGTCGCTGTGAACCCTAAATTCGTCGCGCTGGTGATTTCTATTCGGTAATTGGCCCTGCCGTCTTTTCCATCAGTAACAAGTTTATCCTGAATAAAACCTATTTCCGTCAAATCCTTTGAATATTTCGAATGTTCGTAAAAATACCCTTGTTCGAGTGTCTGAATATGGCTTAGCTGCGTTTTCGCTTCCAGGCTTTTCGCCTTTGTAATTAGCGGAAGGAGGTTGGGAAGGGCGAGTAAGACCAATATACCGATAATCACTAAAACCACAAGAATCTCGGTGAGTGAATAGGCATTAAGCCTGCGTTGTAATAGATTAGGTTTAAGGTTCATATTGATCCTCCTAATCTAACATCTTTTTAAATTCATGTCAAACTTATTCGCTGATTTTTTTTATTTTTTCCAGCTAACCTATATCACCCGCTAAGCTTTACTGATCTAAATTGCCGGTAGGCGCATTAATTGATACCAAACAGAATGTTCCTATTTCAAAATCTGCATTCTCCTTGATGGTTTTATTATATATATAAAGACAATAGTAATAGTCAGTTTTCCGACTTGAAGAAGTTGCGATGCTTCGAAACTCTACGATCAACCTTATTGATATTCCCTGATCTTTTTTATCATTTTTTCCAACCACCTTCGCCAAAGCAAAGTGACCCCTCTTGCCGGACGAAAGTGACCCCTTAAAAGAGATCAAAGTAATGTACCTGTAGGTTTCTGCGGACAAGGTTTTTGTTTAGCTTTTTAGATAAACAAAACCAGCGAATACATGTCCAATAAACCGATCAAGATGAATAGATTACGACAGATCATCCGTTTGTACTGTCAGGGTACAGGGATCAAAACGATCCACGGGATGGTGGGGATCTCCCGAAACACCATTAAAAAGTATGTCCGTGTGTGGCACTCATTGGGCATGACCCATGAAGAGTTTGGCGCCAGAAGTGATAGTGAGCTTGCTGCGTTGTTTACCACTCCAGAGTCTAAAGTTACCAGCAGCCCACGTATGCAAGTGTTGGAGGCCCTGCTTCCAGAGATCAGTAAGCGGCTTAAAAAGAAGGGCGTAACCCGTGAGATGCTGCATGCTGAGTACATAGAAAAGCACCCGGATGGCTATGCCCGTTCACGGTTCAATAACACAGTTCATGCCTATCTTCAGCTTTCCAAGCCTGTTATGCATATCGACCACAAAGCTGGGGATAAGATGTATATCGACTTTACGGGCAGTAAGCTGCAACTCACCACATCCCAGGATGATACAGTACATGATGTGGAGGTGTTTGTTGCCATCCTGGGCTGCAGCCAGCTTACTTATGTGGAAGCTGTAGAAAGCCAGCGAAAAGAAGACCTGATCAAAGCGTGCGAGAATGCTTTACACTACTTCGGTGGAGTTCATGGTGCCATTGTTCCTGATAACCTGCGTTCCGCGGTAACCAGGGGAAGCAAATACGAAGCTATCCTTAATGATGAGTTTGCGTCCTTTGCAGAGCATTATGCTGTTACCGTTGTTCCTGCACGCGTTTACAAGCCGCGTGACAAGGCTTTAGTGGAAGGAGCGGTCAAGCTGATCTACCGCAGCATATATGCAAGGCTGGAAGGCCGCAGGTTCAGTGACCTTGAATCGCTGAATTCCGCTATAAGGCCTGCCCTGGAGATCCATAACAACAAGCCTTTCTCCGGGCGAACTTACTCCCGCAGGGAGCAGTTCGAGGAGATCGAACGGAATACGCTGGGCCAACTCAACCCATTGCGCTACGAGGTCAATAAACAGGTCATGGTTACCGTGATGAAGAACGGCTACGTTCGTTTAGGAGAAGATATCCACTATTACAGTGTGCCTTACAACTATATCGGCAAGAAAGTAAAGCTCTTATATACCTCTATGGCGGTCAAGATCTATTACCAGTATACGCTGATCGCTTCTCACCGCCGTAACCGGATCAAATACCGTTATACCACAGATGAGAACCACCTGGCCTCACAGCATCGCTATACAACCGAATGGTCACCTGAAAAGTTCATCCAGGAAGCAGAAGCTATCCATGAGGATGTGACCCGGTATATCATCAAAGTACTGGAACATAAGGTTTATCCCGAGCAGGCTTATAAGTCATGCTCCGGTATCCTGAGCTTTGCGCGCCGTGTCGGTGCCGGAAGATTGGCCGATGCGTGCCGATGGGCCGACAGCCTTGGCCAGTACAACTACCCGGTTATCGAAGAGATCCTCAGGAAACGCCTGGACCAGTTACAGCACGACGACGAACCGGTATCGATCCCCGCCCATAAGAATATCAGAGGAAAAGAATATTACCAGTAAACCCCATAAAACATAGAACAAATGAATAATGAAACATTAGACAAGATGCGTCAGCTTCGCCTTTACGGCATGTATGATGCCTTTAAAACCAATCTGGAGACTTCAGTGAAAGAATCGCTTACAGCCGATCAATTCATCGCTTTGCTGGTCGCCAGCGAATGGGACGACAGGCGGAACCGTTACGTAGAAAGGGCCATCAGGAGCGCCGGCTTCCGCTATAAAGCCTCGCTGGAACAGATCGACTACGCTATCGACCGTGGCCTGGAAAAGAACCAGGTCCACAGACTTGCAGCCCTGGACTTTGTTAAGGAACACAAGGATCTGTTCATTA
>Ga0116227_10016611_pt1 | contig 10522 bp, 3 predicted proteins | sample S1TSphgellanicum_FD_89693 | JGI IMG/M metagenome (GOLD analysis project Ga0116227, IMG submission 89693) | Host-associated microbial communities from peat moss isolated from Minnesota, USA - S1T2_Fb - Sphagnum magellanicum MG | ecosystem: Host-associated > Plants > Peat moss > Unclassified...
CCGGCGCAGCGATCAGGATGAGGATCGCGAGGACGATGAAGGTGTAAGGCCGGTTCAGCGCCAGCCGGACGATCCACATACAGGGGCTCTCCGCAGACCAGGGTGTCTCTAGTATGACGCGAATGGGCCGGGTGCGGTCGCGAATGCTTTGGCCGAATGCGCGATAAACGCAACTGTTGGGCGAAGAAAGACCGTTACTTCAGAGAGAAAAAGGCCCGCGAACAGCCGTTCGCGGGCCTATGCCCTGGGAGAAGAGGGCCTAACAGTTAGAAGAGAAACTGCAGGGACATCTGGACCTGGCGCGGGCTGCCGATGGTGTGGGTGACTACGCCAAGGCCAGTGGCACAGCTATAGAAGTAGTTGCCTGTGTACGGAGCCGCGGAGTTGGGATTGGTGGCACAGGTCTGGCCGCTGGGCGCGACGCCCAGAGGATAGGTGCCCTGCGGACCGGCCGGGAAGCCGTTGTAGTACTGGTTCTGTGAGACCTCGTTGCCGGGGACGTCGAAGCTGGAGGTGTTGGTGAGGTTGTAGACATCGAAGGTGTACTTCAGCGAGTACCGCTCGGTGAAACGAGTGAGTTTGACCAGGGAGGCATCGGCACGCTTCTGGAAGGCCTGTCGGAAGATGTTGCGCTGGCCGGTAGTGAAGTTGGTCTCGTATGGATCGGTGGAAGGGATACCGCCCGTACCGTTGCCTGCAGCGATCAGGGGGAGACCAAAGCACTGCGGCTTGAGAGCGGAGTCGCCGAAGGCACCTGACTTGCCGGTAAGGGCAGTCTTGGCAGTGCATCCGTTGGCGAGCGGCACGATGGGGTTGGTGATGCCGTCCGAGACGCCGTAGTATACGCTGCCGATGGCGCCGGAGTAGTCGATGATGCTGTAGGGCTGGCCGCTCTGCAGTACGGTCAGGCCTTCGAGCGCCCAGCCATCGATAAAGTCGCCGGCCAGCGAGTGCTCCGGAGCGAACTTCGGCAGTTGGAACACGTAGGTGAAGTTGATAACGTGGGTGCGGTCGAAGTCGGCGAGTCCGTAACCGCTGCGGAGAGCGTGGGGGCCAATCGCATTGTTGCCGTTGTAGAAAAGTCCGAGGCCGGACTGCTCGTCAGTCGCATGGGAGTAGGTGTAGGAGGCGCCGACCTCGATGCCGTGGCTGATGCGCTTTTCCAGGTGTGCGGTGAGAGCGTTGTATGCGTCCACGCCCGCAGCCTTGTAGTCGATGGCCTCCGCCGCGTAGCCGATGTAGGGTACGCGATGGTCGATGTTGCCGCCTTCGTAGTCGAAGTCGTAGCCAGGGCCGCCGACCTTGCCGTTGAGGGTCGCTCCTGCAACGTTGTATCCGTAGCTATACGTCTCGCCATGGATCGGGTTAGTGGCTGTAGCGATGCCGGGTTGGTTGAAGGGCACGGGGATGACCTGGTGGCGGCCAAGGTTGCCGACGTAGCCGAGGTCGATGGCGAGGTCATTGCGCGGCTGCCACTGGATGTCCAACGTGTAGTTGTAGGTGTAGGGCAGCTTATTGGTAAGGTCATAGACGCCCAGCGAGATAGGCTGGCCGCCATTATTGATGCCACCTCCGGCCCCGCCGTTCAGCGTAGGCAGGTAGTTGATCAGGTCGGAGGCCTTGGGGTTGTTGGGCGCTGCGAATTCCAGCTTATTGCTGTAGGGATTGGCCACGTTGCCTGTTGCGGCGGTAGGTGCGGCTCCGCCCTGGCCGCCGCAGGTGACGATGTAGCCCTGGTAGAAGGATTGTGTCGCGGTTGGGCAACTAGATGCATTGACGAACGGCAGTTGCTGATTCACGCCGAAGGGCCCGCCTGTGACGGTCCCGATGGCGTAGCCGGGCGAGAAGTAGCTGAACAGTTCGCCGCGGTCGTAGTACATGCCGAAGCCGGTGCGCACCACGACCTTGTTGTGGAACATTGCGGGCTGCCAGGCCGCGCCGATGCGCGGAGCGATGCCCCACTGGCGGCCTGTTAGCGTCGTTGCGCTGACCCCCGGCGTACCATTGGCGTTGTTGCCGGCGATGATGAGGCCGGAGTTCACGATCGTGTCCGAAACGATGCCGCTGTATACATAGCGGGACGGGTCGAAGTTGAACAGGCGGCCCTGCTTTTCGGTGAGGCCGCCGTCCCAGTCGTAACGCACACCGGCTGTGAGTGAGAGGGTGGGCGTGACCTGGAACTTGTCCTGCACATAGGTGCCAAGCTGGTTGGCGCGGTAATAGCGCGTGGCATTGCCCTGTAAGAATGATGTGACATAGAAGCCGGTAGAAGCGCTACCGGGTGTCACATATCCCTGCGCAAACTGGCTGAAGTCATCGGCGGCCACGGTGCCGGTGCCGCCGCGCTTGTCCACGGTGTTGAGCTGGGTATAGCTGTAGATCGCGCCGAAGCTGACGGTGTGTTTGCCGAGCGACCAGATGGCATTGCCGGAGGGCGAGATGCGGTTCTGGAAGACGCCGGTGTTGGAGGCCTGACCTTCGGCATTCGGGCCGATATTGAGGATGGCCGTGGAGGTACCGCTCGGCTGGTCGTTACCGAGTATGCCATAGACCGAGACGCCGGGGAAGTAGGTGGAGCCGAAGGTGTTGATGCAAGTTCCGGCGCAGCCGGGAACGCTTTGCGGGGTGAAGGGCTGTTGGTTGTCGGCCCAGTTCTTTTCTCGCAGGAAGCCCAGGGTTTGTGTGGTACTCAGATTGGACTTGACTAGGTAGGTGTTCTGTATGGAAAAGACCTGCGCGCCGGAGTCCAGGTGCTCGGTGAATCCGGGGACGCTGGAGTAGGCGAAGGGCGCGAGGGTGGGATCGTGCTGATAGTAGTACTTCAGCGCAATGGTGTCCTTGGTGGTGGCGTTGTAGTCCAGGTCAGCCACGGCCATGTCGGCTGTAAAGCGTCCAGTGCCAGGGATGAAGGCATTATCAACATGTGCAGCGGTAGGCGCGGTGCCATTCAGGGCATCATTGGGGATAAGGTACTTTCCCGGTTCGCCGGTAAGGGAAGGGATGTTGAGCAAGGCCAGTGCGGTGGGATCAATGTTCGCGGCCGTCAACGTTGTTCCAAAGGAGTTGTTTGTGAGAGTCGCGATGGCCGCGGCGGTGCGGGTGTTGCCCAGGCCGACCGGAACATCGAGCAGTGAATCGCCGATGGCCTGGTCCGCGACGTGCAGGTGTTGATAGGCGATGAAGCCAAAGAGCTTGTCTTTGATGATGGGACCGCCGAAGGTTCCGCCGGCGATGTAGCGATGCAGTTGCGGATTCTTGTTGTTGGCCGGGATGTCTCCATCCTGCTTGAAAAAGAACGGGGCCGCGTTAATCCAGTTCGTCCCGCGGTGCGCGTAGACCGTGCCGTGGTACTCATTTGTTCCAGATGCCGTGCTGACGTCAATGTGTGCGCCGGAGGTGGACCCCTGCGAGGCGTCGTACATGGAGGCGTTGACCTTGACCTCAGCGATGGTCTCCGGTGCTGGGGTTGGAATAGCGTTGCCAATCGACAAGTAGACCGATGCCGCGGAGACGATAATGCCCCCAGCCGTGCCGCCGGAAGAGCCCGTGCTGTTGATGACGCGCGCCGACGCAACCGAACTGGTGGACTTGCCGTTGAAGAGGTTGGAAGAATCCACGCCATTGAGCGAGAAGCTGTTGGAGGTGTCGCGCTGGCCGTTGGCCCAGATGGGCGCGTTGCCCAGACCATCGTTCGCGCCGGTTCCGCTGGGCAGTTCGGCGTTGACGCCGGGTGAGAGGATGGCCACGCCGGTGAAGCTGCCGGTAGGCAGTGGAATTGCCTCAATCTGCGCCTTGTCCAGGACGTAGCCGTTGGTTGTATCCACGGCGTTCATCAAGGGATTCTCAGTGACGGTGATCGAGTCGGTAGCTCCGCCTACGGTAAGGTTCGCCGGCAGGGTGACGGTGCGGTCGGCCTGCACGACGATGCCGGGAATCTTCTCGGTGACGAAGCCGGTGAGCGAATACGTGATGGTGTAGGTGCCGATGGGCAGGTCATTGAGCTGGTAGGAGCCCTGGCCGTTGCTGGTGGTGTCGCGCTCCAGCTTGGTCTCCTGCGAGACCGCCTTGATGCTGACGCCGGGGATGGCGCTGCCTTGAGGATCGAGCACAGTGCCGGTGATGCCTCCCAGCGTCTGCTGGGCCGACGCGGAGAGCGTAAGGCCAAGGGCTGTGGCGATGACTGCGACGAGTGCGATGAGCTTAAGGGCGTTGAACTTGCGCGTTAGATACACCAATGGCGTTGCCTCCAAGTCGATGGAAATCCTTTGTGACTCTAGCGCCTTTGTGGGCGCTTATCTTGTCAGCCGCGAGGCTGTATTTACTTTTTGTTCCAACTGAAGAAGGGGCCCGGGGTACTGCGGCTCAGCGAGCGGGGAAGAGCCGGTTGAAGCGTGCTGGAAGCTCTGCCTGCATGTCGTCGGAGAGTAGATAGACCACTACGAAGACTCCAAAGGTAGATTTCTGGGGTACCAGCGATGCACAACAAACTTTGCGATTCGGACGGACTACAGATGGATCCTCGAGGGATCCAGGGTTATGTCCGGGCGAGCCGGACGGGGAAACCAGGTAAGTCGTTGACCGATGGAAAGAGCATAGACCAACTTCGTCAGAAGTCCAAGCAAATTTAATGGTGCTGTGAAAATCCGCGGAACGATATTCCCGTTGTGGTGATTGTGGTCCATACTTTTGTAGAACATCTGCTGGCGATGCGTCGCGAACTTCAACACGCGAGGCAAGTAATCAAGGAGTTGAGATCATGAAGACGGTTCGCGCACATGGTACGAAGAAGTTGGCAGTTGCCCTCTGTACGGTTCTGGTGGCGGCCGGTCTGACGGCTGTCGCGCAGAAGTGCGGCAAGAGCATCGGCCGTGGCCCAAGATATCCCGTCGCGATCCATGTCGCACTCGCCGGCAAGCCGGTAGCGCATGCGAAGCTGGAGATCGATACCCTGCACGGCGCTCAGGTGAAACAGCTAAAGACCGACGCGACCGGCGTGGCGAACGCGAGCCTGTCGACGGGCGATTACATTGTGACGGCGACGACCAAAGACGCCAGCGGCATGGCGAAGGTGACGGTCACGGCGACTACGCCGGTGGCCGTGACTGTCACTCTGTCGCCCACGACCAACTAGCCGTTAGAGCCATGTCGCATACCGTGCAGGGCGGGGACGTAGTGGCGGTAGCCCTCCATGGAGACGGCTGGAGCTACAAGGCTCGCTGGGTCTATGTGCTGGATGTCGACCGCATGGGGGAACGGGGAGCAGGTGCCGCGGGCGGAGTCCTATCCTAACCAGGGCGGCAACCCAGACACCGGGGCCGGCCATCCGCAGCAGACCGGGCAACCCTAGACAATTTCGCTGCCCTCCATGCGGCGGACACATTAAAAAACTTCAATTTAACTGTCCCTATGGCGTGGAGACGTTTATGATGCCTAGAACAAAATCCCCGCTGGTCAATCCGTTCGGGCTGGAGTCCAAGACATCCGCGCGCGATGCGGACAATGCCATGCAGGCCTGGGGTAGATGTAGGTTGTCGCGCACTCCCTTACCTTGGACGCAACGGGTAAGCAAGAATGATTTGAAGCTCTGAGACTTGGCGTTTACGTTTGTGGTATTTTCAAAATACAAACAAGACAAGCAAGACAAGCTGGTCTCGCAATCGGTAACCAAAGAACCGTTTGGTACACGGTACCTTGGTAATCTAGTGAAACTAAAGCTTGCAACTGAGCCAATACTTGTGTGTAATCCGTAAAACAAAGCCAGACCACCAAAAAGGCCGTTGTAGTTTTGGAGATATAAACACATGCGTTCGAAGAGCCCCTCCCAGCCTGCCGCTGGATTTCGTCACTGCCTGTCAGGTCGTAGATTTTTCACGAGCAAGTCTCTGCGGGCGGTTGTCGCCGGCACGGCGATTGCGCTGGCTATTGGCCTGGAGACCTCGGTGTCGGCGCTGGCGCAGGGAGTAGTGCTGGACCCGACGATCACCACCTATGCCGGCACGGGCAGCCTCACAGTCACGACAGGCGGCAACGGAGGTCTGGCGACGGCGGCAGGACTCAACAATCCTGAAGGCATTGCGTACGACGCGTTTGGCAACACCTTTATCTCCGACTACGGGAACAACGTAATCCGCGTCGTGAACTCCGCAGGCATCATCAATGCCTTTGCCGGCACGGGCGCACCTTGCGCTGCACCCGCAGCGAACCCGGCCTGCGGCGACGGCGGCGCGGCGTCGGGGGCGACGTTCAACAACCCGTCGGCCCTGTCGTTCGACTCTGCTGGAAACCTGTATGTCGCCGACTACGACGACCACCGTGTCCGTAAGATCGCTGTGGATCCCGCAACCGGTGTTGTCGATGCTGCATCCATCATCAGCACGGTTGCAGGCACCGGCGTTCAGGGTAATGCCAACGACAACAACAACTCGCTGGCGACAGCGGCCCAGTTAAATAATCCCCACGGTCTTGCCATTGATCAGGCGGGAGATATCTGGATCTCCAACCAGGGCGACAATACAAGCTGCACCGTCGGCTACGTGCCGGCCGCCGCCCAGACGATAACCATTGGTGGGGTCGCGACGAACCTGATCGCCGGTCACTACTATACGGTCGCCGGTGTGCCCGGAGTGTGTGGCGGCGCGATCCAGGGTGGTGGCGCAGCAGGCGTTGGTTCCACGACCCAGCTGCATGGAAATACGAACATTGCGCTGGATAACGCCAACAACCTGTACATCGGCGACTACCAAAACGGTAAGGTGCGCAAGCTGGTGACGACCACGGGCGTGATCTCGACAGTTGCGGGTACGGTGTATCAAGCGTGCCCCGTGATTGCAGCGACGCAGGGTGTAGCGCCTGCGGCGACCCCCGCCTGCGGCGATGGTGGCGTGGCGACGGCGGCAGCCCTGAACGGCCCCACCGGAGTGTACGTTGACGGTGCCGGCGACATCATCATCGGTGACGCCTTCGGCGCTCGCGTGCGTGAGATCTTTGGTGCTAACAGCGCCGTTGGAACACCGGGAAACATCTCGACGATCGCCGGCACGTCCCAGCAGTGCACCAATGCTGCCCAAACCGTTGCTGGTAGCTTCACCGATGGAGCAGGGAACGTCCTCAACTTCCCCAACTGTGGCGACGGCACTCCGGCCACCAAGGCCTTGGTGAGCTTCCCGATCCTGATCTCGGTCAATCCGCAGGGCAATATTCTTTATGTCGACCAGTACGACAACAAGATCCGCGAGATCAACGAGAACATCATCTTCCCGGCGACCAACGTGGGTACGACCAGCGCCTCGCAGAACCTGAATCTGCAGACTATCGGCGCGGGCACCACGACCATCTCCAGCATCACGCTGTCCAACACCCAGTTCACTCTGGGGGCGCTAACAGGATGCACCATCGGGAATGCGACTGCGACCAACACGGTATGCACGGCACCCGTCACATTTAAGCCGGCGTTTCCTGGCATCCAGACCGCGACGGTCAGCGTGGTCACCAACGGCGGCACCTTCACCTATGGTGTGGTGGGTATCGGCGTAGCTCCGCAGGGAGCGCTGAATCCCGGCACCTTGAGCACAGTTGCAGGTACGGGTACAGCCGGTTTCACCAACGGCACGGCAACAACCTCCGAGTTGAACCTGCCGGTCAGCAATGTCGTATTCGACAGCACCGGCAACTACTACTTCGCCGACTCCGGCAGCAATACGGTCCGCAAGGTGACCCCTGCCGGCGTGATGAGCGTCTATGCCGGCAACGGCACTGCAGGGGCGACGGGCGATGGCGGTCAGGCTACGGCGGCAGAGTTGAATGCGCCTGCCGGCGTTGCGCTGGATGCAGCGGGCAATCTGTACATCTCCGACAACGGCAATAACAAGATCCGCATCGTCTCCTCCGGCACAGGTGTGATCTCCACGTTCATCAGCGGCCTCAACGGTCCTTCCGGGCTGGCGGTCAATCCCCTTACGCAGGCGTTATACATCGCAGATACGCGTTCGAACGAAGTGTACGAGTACAGCTCTGCCCTGCGCACCCTCACCACGATTGTTGGCACGGGCACGGCCTGTGCGACACCGACAGCGGCCTGCGGCGATGGTGGCTCCGGATTGAGTGCCAATCTGAACGCACCCAACGGTGTGGCCTTTGACCTGAACGGCAACCTGTTTATCGCGGACTCCGGAGACAACCGTATCCGCAAGGTGGTCCTTTCATCGGGCGTTATCACCACGGTGGCCGGAACCGGAGCCGCGGGATATACGGGAGACGGCGCGGCGGCCAAGGCGGCTGAGCTGAACAATCCATACGGCGTGATCGTCGATGCCGCGGATGACATCTACATCGCGGAGCAGAACAATAACATCGTCCGCTTTGTCTCCGGCAGCACAGGCAAGATCAGCACGCTGGTGGGCAATGGAACCGCCTGCACAACCGTGCCCTCGCCCTCCTGCGGCGATGGCGGCCCGGCGAACGTTGCTGCGCTGGACGCTCCAAAGGGAGTTGGGCTTGACAACTCGGGCGACCTCTATGTGACGGACAACGGTACAGACCGCATTCGCGAGGTGCTGGTGAACCCGGCATCGCTGACCTTCCCGACCGTCACGCTGGGAACCTCGGCGGGAAATGAGACGGAGAATCTCTACAACATCGGCAACGCGACGCTGACCTATACCACACCGGGTGCGCCGAACAGCAACGCCCTGGTGACGACCACCGGACCGGCCGGCGGCGGTGCCAGCAACGCCTTCACGCAGACCAATGCGACGACCTGCGGACCGATCTATTCCACCAGCGGCGCGACCACGCTCACCTCAGGTTCGACCTGCAGCTACGTCGTCAACTTCACGCCCGACACCGCCCCCGGCAACTACACCGGCACACTGGTGGAGACGGACAACTCGCTCTACTCCGGCAATAACAACCCGTCCGCTACGACCAATCCGCTCTATCCGACGCCGCTGACGCAGACGGTGAACCTGAAGGGTGCCGCACTACAGGTCTCCGGCGCAGGCGACACCGTCACCGCGAACCCGAATCCCAGTACATACGGCGACCCGAACGTGCTTACCTTCTGCATCCCGGTCGGTACTGGAGCCAACGCAGGTGCTGCGTTGCCCACGGGTACGGTGCAGTTCGAGTACTCGCCTCCGACGCCCCCGACCCTCATCAACGCGGCGGTGACGATCGGTACCACGCCGACCACGGTGAACGGGACGAGCTGCTATGTCGCAACCACCACGACTGCCTCGCTGCCGGTGGGCACTGACACAGTAACCGCTGTCTACACGGCTGGTCCGACCTCCGGGTACGCGAGCGCCTCTCCGACCGTTCCAGTGACCGTGAACAAGGGTGCCGTCAACAACCCGATCCCGGCCGATAACATTCTGAGCCAGACGTTCACAGCGACCACTAACCCTGCAACCAACCCGACCACGCAGACCTTCGGCCTGCCTGTGCAGTTGACCTACACCATCCCGGTGGCCGCGGGCAATACGCCGCCGACCGGACCGGTGACCTTTACCGACGGCACCCAGCAATTGGGTACCTGCGGCGGCGGGAGTACGTTCACTGCCGGCACCACCTTCGTGTTGAGCGGCATCACCTACACCAACTACACCTGCTCGGTCAGCACCTCGGCGCTGCCGGTGGGCAACCCGGATACGATTACAGCGTCCTACACTGCCAACGATCCGAACTATGCGAACACACCGGCACTCACGGCCCCGGTCGTCGTCAATGCGGCGAGCACCACGACAAACCTTACCGCTCTGCCTCAAACCTCCACTTCGGGAACCACTGTGACGATCACCGAGTCGCTGGTGCCGGTCGGTGGGGTATGCCCGACAGCGCCGGTTACGTTCTACGTCGGCGGCACACTGGCCGGGAGCGTCGTCACTGGTGGTACTGTGATCACACCCAGCTCAGGCACCAATCCGGCCACGGTGGTTGCTTCGCCGGCAGCGCCTGCTGCGGCGACAAGCTGTATCGCGACGATCCAGACGACGTCCCTCCCGTTGGGCACGTCGAACATCTTCGCCACAGAACCGGCTGCGGGTAGCTTCACCGCAGTGGGTTCAGGCCCGGTGCCGGTAACCGTGAACCAGAACCCCAGTACGGGAGACACCGTCACGGTGACGCCGTCGGCTACCCCTGATGTCTACGGCACGCCGGATACGATCAGCTTCTGCATCCCGGCAGTGGCCAACTCTGCTGTGCCCGCGGGTACAGTGGTCTTCAGCGCGGTTGGCGCCAACGGCGCGACGGTGATTCTGACCGACCCGATTATCTATAACTTCAACAATCCTCCGGTCAACGGCTGCTACACGGCAACAACCACAACTCCGGCGGTTACGGGTACAGCAACTTCGACAACGACTCTTCCGGTCGGCGCGCCCACCACAGTGACGGCGACGTACACTGCGACGGCGGCCTCCGGCTATGCCAGCGGTGCGCCCACGACGACGCAGGCGGTTCAGGCCGTTCCGACCTCAATGCTGGGTTACACCCCGACCTCGCCGACACCCACCTGCGGCAC
>Ga0116227_10016612_pt1 | contig 10521 bp, 8 predicted proteins | sample S1TSphgellanicum_FD_89693 | JGI IMG/M metagenome (GOLD analysis project Ga0116227, IMG submission 89693) | Host-associated microbial communities from peat moss isolated from Minnesota, USA - S1T2_Fb - Sphagnum magellanicum MG | ecosystem: Host-associated > Plants > Peat moss > Unclassified...
CGCCGTGTGGGGCATGACGCTGGCGCATGTCGGCCTGGGTGTGTGGGCGCTGGGTGTTGCGTTCGTCACCAGTTACGGTGTTGAGCAGGACGTGCGTTTACTGCCGCAGGCGGAGACCACGGTGAGCGGCTACAACTTCCGCTTTGAAGGCGCGCAGGCACAAGCCGGGCCAAACTACATGGCGCAGCGCGGCACCGTCAGCGTCGAGCGTGCCGGCAAGGCGATCGACCTCGCGCCGGAAAAACGCTTCTATCCCTCGCAAGGGACGATGCTCACCGAATCTGCCGTCGATGCCAGCCTGATGCGCGATCTGTATGTGTCGCTCGGCGAAGGCTTCGACGACGGCAGCTGGAGCCTGCGCATCTATGTAAAACCGATGGTGCGCCTGATCTGGCTCGGCGGCGTGCTGATGTTTTTGGGCGGCATCCTCGCGGCGACGGATTGGCGTTATCGGCTGGTGAGAGCGGCGGAGCGGCGGGCGGTTGAGGCTGGTGTTGTGGCTGCGGCATGAAGATACATTCAGCCTAAGGATAGTTTTGTGAATGATCGAGAGTTTCAGCAGTTAACCCACCTAATCGGTTCGCTAAGAATCAATTCGAGGGGTAGCGAAGTAATCCCAGGTTGTGGTTACAAGCCGGATCTAACTATCGTAGATGAGGAAGGAGGCGGTTCCTGCGGTTTAGTGGACACCCTGATCTAACTGATCAGGAGTGTTTCGAATGCCGAAACCTGGACCCAGAAGTACGTCTCGATACAGCAATGAATTCAAGGCGACAGCGGTCAAATTGAGCCAGTTGCCCGGAGTGCTTGTTAGCGATGTGGCGGCCTCTCTTGCGATTCACCCATACATGCTGTCTCGTTGGCGCAAGCTTGCGCGGGAGGGCGTGATCGTGACGAAGGGCATGGAATTAGAGAAGGACATTGCCGCAGAGTTGAAGGAGCTGCGGCGGGTGAAGAAGGATTACGAGCGATTGAAGCTGGAGCACGAAATCCTAAAAAAAGCCATCGCGTTCACTTCCGCTCGAAAGGGGACGTCTTTGCCTTCATCGAGCACCACCAAGAAGAATTCTCCGTGAGGAGGCTATGCCGGCTGTACGAAGTCAGTCCAGCGGGTTACTACGCCTGGGAATCGCGTCCGGTGAGTGAACGCGACATCGATGATGCGCAGTGGATCGAGAAGATCCGGACGGTTCATCAGGCCAGCCGCCAGACCGATGGTAGCCCGCGGGTGCATGCCGCCCTCAAACAGGCCGGCGCTGCGGTGAGCCGGCGCCGGGTCGAGCGGCTGATGCGCGAGCATGGCGTGCGTGCCTGTTCATTCAAGCTTTATCGTCGCAGTCCCGGTACCGGTCGATTCTTCGACAGTGTGGAGAGCAAAGCCCACAAAATCGAGGTACAGCAACCCGATCAGGTCTGGGTCGGCGACATCACTTACCTGAAAGTCAAAGACCAGTGGCGCTACCTGGCCACGGTGATGGACCGGCATTCCCGTCGATTGCTGGGCTGGGCGATCGGCATGGAGAAATCCTCGGCGTTGACCTCACGAGCACTGGCCAACGCGCTGAGCGTACGCAAGCCCACCGGGACCCTGTTTCATAGTGATCGCGGCGTCGAGTTTCTTGGCGATCGATTCAAGGACGCACTGCTGCGGGCCGGCATTGAGCAATCCGTCAACCGTCCAAGGCGGATGACCGACAACGCCCACATGGGAGCCTGGAACAAATCGATGAAGTCCGATCTGTATCACCGTCGCCGCTTCGACAACGATTTCGATCTACGCCGTGCGGTGCGCGAGTATGTCGATTTCTATAACTATCGAAGGCTACACTCGGCCCTCAAATACCAGTCACCCATCAACTTCGAGCGCCAATGCGCATAACTACAGGGTGTCCACTTTTTCGCAGGAACTCGCGGATCTCTTCAATTTGTATTGGAATGCGAGCAAAAAACCGATCGAAAAGCATTCCTTGGAGACATTCTAAAAGCTGAAAAGTATTCAGAGAGTCTGAACGCTAATCCAATGCTAATAATCGTAATGCGGGTCTTTAACAATACAACTGTAATTCAGATTTCAGACCACATAGCTCCTTATCTAATGTGGCTTAATGGACACAAAATAAATGGTCTTCATATCTCACGAGTCGCAGTTATCTCAGATGTGGAATACGTCAATTCGATCGAGGCGAATCAGATCATAGGTTCGCCAGCATTTATGGAACGCTGCGAAGTTTGGGAGAGACCGTATTGAGCTTTACGCAGCACAGCACATTTAGGTCGGATATCGTCCCACAAACCAACCCTAACTAATGCGTTACGCCATCCCTATCATCGTGCTGTTCGGCTTGCTGGCCTTGTTCGTCAGCGGTTTGCAGCACGATCCGCGCGAGTTGCCGAGTCCCTTGATCGGCAAGGTGGCGCCGGCGTTCAGTTTGCCGCCGTTGAATGGCGATACCGCGCAGCGCATCACGCCGGATGATCTGAAAGGCAAGCCGCTCCTGGTGAATTTTTTCGCCAGTTGGTGCGCTGGTTGTCAGGATGAGCATGCCTACCTGCTGCAATTGGCGCAGGGCGCGCAGGTGCCGATTGTCGGCATCGATTACAAGGATGCGCTGGACGATGGCCGCAACTGGTTGCAGCGTCGCGGCAATCCTTATGCGCAGGTGCTGGTCGATCTCGATGGCAAAACCGGCATCGACTGGGGTGTTTATGGCGTGCCGGAAACCTTCGTGCTGGATGCGCAGGGCAGAATCATTTTCAAGCACATTGGCCCGATGACGCCGCAAGCCTGGGAGCAGGATGTGCTGCCGAAATTGCAGGGAGCTTCGTGAAAACCTTGCGCACTTTCATTTCGCTGGCGATGTTGTTCGCGGCCGCAGTACATGCGCAGGTGCAAACCGAAAAGCCGCCGATCGTGCTGAATGAAGCGCAAGAAGCGCGCTTTGCCGCAATGCTGCCGAACCTGCGCTGCTTGGTCTGCCAGAACGAATCGCTGGCCGATTCGCAGGCGCCACTGGCGCTCGATCTGCGCTATGAAATTCGTAGCCTGCTGGCGCAAGGCGAGAGCGATACGCAGGTGAAGAAATATCTGACCGATCGTTATGGCGAATTCATTTTGTATCGTCCGGTGATCGCGCTGCACACCTATCTGCTGTGGTTCGGCCCGCTGTTGTTGCTGGTGCTTGGGCTGGTTGCGGTTTATCGATTTACGCGGCGGCGTTCGGCTGCAATTTCGATTAAGCCGTTGGATCGCGCGGCATTGAGCAAGCTGCTCGAAGACGAGGCGCGATGATGCCGGCTTTGCAGTTTGCGCTGGCTGTCGCTGCGCTGTTCATCGTCGCACTGGCGATTGCGACTCGGCCATGGTGGTTGGCGGGTACCAATCATGTGCGCCGCCGCCGCGCCAATGTCGCGGCTTATCAGACTCGTCTCGCCGAACTCGATACGGAATTCGCCGCCGGCCTGATCGAAGGCGATGACAGCGAAGCCTTGAAACAGGAACTCGCCGCGCGCGTTTTGAGCGATACCAATGTGGCCGAAGCGCTGCCTGGGCCAGTGCCGCGTCCACGGCTGTGGGTGATCGCCATTGCCGGCTTGCTACTGGCTGCATTTGCCGGCGGCGGTTACTGGCTCGATGGCAGCTGGCGTATGCAGCAGCAGATCGCCAGCCGCGAACTGACCGATCCCAAAATCGCTGGATTGATCCAGAGCCTGGCCGACAAGCTGAGCCAGCATCCGGAAGATGCCGAGGGTTGGTCCTTGCTAGGCCGTTCGTACTTTGCCTTGCAGCGTTTCGGCGATGCGGCCAGAGCGTATGGCGAAGCCAATGCGTATGCGAAGGCGCCGAATGCGGAATGGCTCGCCGACGAAGGCGAGGCACTGGCGTTTGCGGATGAACAGAATCTGGTCGATCGATCCGCCAAGCTGTTCGATCGCGCGCTGCAATTACAGCCGGATTTGGGCAAGGCGCTTTGGTATGCCGGGCTGGCTGCTGCGCAAGGCAACGATGTTCCGCGCGCACGGATGTTGTGGACGCGACTGGCGCAGCAGGATTTACCCGCGCCGATGCGTGCCGTGTTGCAGGAGCGGATGGCGGCTTTGGATGGCGCGATGCCAGCCGCGGGGTCGGGCGAAATATCCGCTGTGTCGCCAGATTCGCCTTCGGGCGCTGCATCCGGCGAATCATCGAGCGCCTCATCCGAGGTTTCATCCAAGGGTTCATCTGGCACTTCGACGCCCTCAAGCAAATCTGAAAATCCTGCAATCGCCCTGCATCTGCGCATCGCGCTGGCGCCCGCGCTGCTGAACAAGATTCCCGCCGGCGCGACCTTGCTGGTGTTCGCCAAGGCTGATGGCGGCCCGCCGATGCCGCTCGCGGTGCTGCGCTTGCCGGGTGCGAAGCTGCCGCTGGACGTTGTGCTCGACGACAGTCTGGCGATGATGCCGGCGATGAAGCTGTCGCGGTTCGATCATTACCTCGTCAGCGCACGCTTATCGCAGACCGGCATGGCGCGGGTGGCTCCGGGCGATTTGCAGGGCAGCCTGAAAGTCTCGCGCGACGAAGCCGGCAAAGTGCAGCTGCTGGTCATCGATTCGATCGTGCCGTGAACCTGGTTCGGCCAACCGGATCAGTGTTGTCAGTGGCCGGCAGGTATCTCTATCCAGATGGCGTGTCACCGAAATGTCAGCGCGGTCATTGAAGCTTGCGCGAAGGTCTGGCCGAATCCTCGCTCGAAATCCAGCGCGCTGCAGCCGCTGCGCTGAAGCTGCATCACTTCTGAAAATATTTACCTCAAAGCCAACATGACCGCTTCCATCATCCAGCTGCAAAATCTGCCATCGGCGCTGCCGATTTTTTTCAGCGCGGCATTAACGGCGATACGCAAGCCCGGCAAGCCGATCACGCTGCCGCAATTGCAGGCGCATGTGCCGGCGGTGAAGATCGAACCGGCGCGGCTGCGCGCGTATAGCGAACTGCTCGGCTTTGCGGATAGTGAAAGCCTGCCGCTGACCTACCCGCATGTGCTCGGCAGCGCGCTGCACATGCACTTGATGGCGCAGCCGCAATTTCCGCTGCCGATGCTGGGCTTGGTGCATTTACGCAACGAGATCGAACAAACGAGACCGCTGCTGGCCTCTGAAATTTTCGATCTGCAAGTGGCTTTGACCGAAACCCGGGATGTACAGCAAGGGCTGGAATTTGACTTCGTTACCGAGTTTGCGGCAGACGATGGCGGCACGATCTGGCGCGGCGTTTCGACGTATCTGTATCGCATCAGCGGCAAGCCGCGCGTGCGGACTCGCGCGGCTACGCCGGAAGAAATTCCGCTGTCGAAATATGTGGCGCTCGATGCGCCCGCCGATATCGGCCGGCGTTATGCCAAGGTTTCGCGCGACTTCAATCCGATTCACCTGTTCGCAGTCACCGCCAAATTGTTCGGCTTCAAGCGCGCGATTGCGACCGGTATGTGGACGGCGGCGCGCGCGCTGGCCTTGCTGCAACAGGAGTTGGGAATTGCACCACAGAAATACGAATTCCAGTTCAGACAGCCGTATCTGTTGCCGGGTCGCGGCGCGCTGCGCTACGAGGCCAGTCACAATAAAACCAATTTCGCTCTGGTTGGCGCCGATGCCGGGAAAATCCACTTGATCGGCACCCTGCGCTAAACTATGCAGCCGTCTAATCCATCGTCGGGCAAGGAATCCGGCAGTGACAAGATTGATCTTCCGCCGGATACGAATTCTTTAGCCGCAGGCAAAGCCCCAGATAAAGCCCCAAGTAAAGCCCCAAGTAAAGCCACAGAGAAACGAATGCGCATCAGAAAAGCCGTTTTCCCGGTTGCCGGTTTGGGTACGCGATTCCTTCCCGCCACCAAGGCCAGTGCCAAGGAAATGCTGCCGATCGTGGATAAGCCGCTGATCCAGTACGCAGTGCAGGAAGCGATTTCCGCCGGTGCTGAAGAACTGATCTTCATCACCGGCCGCTCGAAGAATTCGATCATGGATCACTTCGACAAAGCCTACGAACTGGAAGCCGAACTCGCCAGCCGCGGCAAGGGCAAGCTGCTCGAAACCGTGCAGGAAATCCTGCCGCCGGGCATCACCTGCATCTTCATCCGCCAGGCCGAAGCGCTCGGTTTGGGTCACGCCGTGTTGTGCGCATGGCCCGCGGTGGGCGACGAAGATTTTTCGGTGATCCTGGCGGATGATTTGATCGATGGCCGCCTGCGTCCCTGCCTTGCGCAGATGCAGCGGGTGTATCAGGAATACGGCACCAGCGTGATCGCCGTCGAGCGCGTGCCGCAGGAAGACGTTTCGAGTTATGGCATCGTCGAAACCCAGCCGGTCGGGCCGGGCTTGGGCGAGATTCGCCGTATCGTCGAAAAGCCGAAACCGGCCGAGGCCAACAGCAATCTTGCCGTCGTCGGCCGCTACATTCTGACGCCGCGCATTTTCAAATTGCTCGAACGCACGCAGCGCGGCGCGGGCGGCGAAATCCAGCTGACCGATGCGATCAGCGCGATGATCCAGGAACAGACCGTGCTGGCGTATGAATTCGAGGGCACGCGCTACGATTGCGGCAGCAAACTCGGCTATCTGAAAGCCAATGTCGAGTACGGTTTGAAGCATCCCGAACTCGCGGACGGTTTCCGCGATTACCTGCACGAACTCACTACGGACTGGAAGCAGTCCACCGGCGAAAAAGTGGTAAAGGCCGCGAAGAAGTAGCCGCTGCAATTTGCGGCCGCTCAGCGGTTCAAGGACAAGATCATGAGTGGAACGAAATACCAGAGCCTGATCGAATCGTCTTCGATTCAGGGTGCGAATGCCGATTATGTCGAGGATTTATACGAGCAGTTCCTCGACGATCCGGACAGCGTGGATGTCGAATGGCGCGCGTATTTCCGCGGCGTGCAAGCGCCTTCCGCCGCGCCGGATGTGCCGCATTCGCCGGTGCGCGCGCGCTTCGCCAAACTCGCACGCGAACGCAAAACCACCGCAGCCACGAGCACTGCCAGCGAAGCGCGTTTTGATGCGCGTGCGGCGGAAAAGCAGGCGGCAGTATTGCGCCTCATCAACTATTACCGCGTGCGCGGACATCAGGCGGCGAAGCTCGATCCACTCGGCTTGACGCCGGTCAACTATGTGCAGGATCTCGATCCCGTATTCCACGGCTTGCAGCCGGAAGACATGGATTCCGAGTTCAATACCGGCACGCTGGCGGCGGCCGATCGTTTGCCGCTGCGCGAAATCATCCGCATCGTCAAAGCGGTTTACACCGATACCATCGGTGCGGAATATATGTACATCACGGAAACGGCGCAGAAGCGCTGGATCCAGAAACGGCTCGAAGGCGAGGTGTTCAAGCCGCGCCTGACGCCCGAGCAGAAGAAGGATGTGCTGACGCAACTCGCCGGTGCAGAAGGCATCGAGCGCTATCTCGGCAACAAATATGTCGGCCAGAAACGCTTCTCGCTGGAAGGCGGCGATTCGCTGATTCCGCTGCTGGACGAGCTGATGCGCGTTGCGGTGAATCGCGGCGTTGAGGATATCGTCATCGGCATGGCGCATCGCGGCCGGCTCAACGTACTGGTCAACGTGCTGGGCAAATCGCCAAAGGATCTGTTCGCTGAATTTGAAGGCAAGTATTCGGCGGAAAGCCTGACGCGCTCGGGCGACGTGAAGTACCACATGGGCTTCTCCACCGATATCGAAATTATCGGCAAGCGCCTGCATCTGGTGCTGGCGTTCAATCCCTCGCATCTGGAAATCGTCAACCCGGTGGTGGAGGGTTCGGTTAAAGCGCGGCAGGTGCGTCGGGGCGATGAAAAAGGCGAGCGCGTGGTGGCCGTGCTGATTCATGGCGACGCCGCATTCGCCGGCCAGGGCGTCGTGATGGAAACGCTGCAATTGTCGCACTCGAAGGGCTACAGCACCGGCGGCACCGTTCATATCATCGTCAACAACCAGATCGGTTTCACCACGCCGAATCCGATCGAAGTGCGCGAAGGCCACGAAGCGCGCACCTCGCGCTATTGCACCGATATCGCCAAGCTGCTCGAAGCGCCAGTGTTCCATGTGAATGGCGACGATCCGGAAGCGGTGGTGTTCGTCACTCGCTTGGCGATGGATTTCCGCAACGAATTCCACAAGGACGTCATCATCGATCTGTGCTGCTATCGCCGCCACGGCCATAACGAAGCCGATGAACCCGCCGCCACCCAGCCGGTGATGTACGACGCCATTCGCAAACAGCCGACCACTTTCACGCTATACGCGCAGAAGCTGGTGCAGCAAGGCGTGATCGGCAAGGACGAACCCGAAGCGCTGGCGCTGGCTTACCGCGATGGCCTCGATGCCGGTGAGAACATCGCCCGCACCACGCTTGGTATGGTCGGCAATCAGTACACCGTCAATTGGTCGAATTATCAGAAGGGCAGTTGGGATACGCCGGCGGATACCGCCATGAGTCTCGAAACCATCCAACGGCTCGCCGCGCAGCTGCACAAGATGCCGCCAAATTTCACGCTGCATCCGCGCGTGCAGAAAATCTACGAAGATCGCGTGAAGATGGCGGCAGGCGAATTGCCGATGGATTGGGGCTTCGCCGAAACGATGGCCTACGCCGGACTGGTGCAGGAAGGTTTCTCGGTGCGGCTGGTCGGGCAGGATTCGCGCCGCGGAACCTTCTTCCATCGTCACGCCACGATCCACGATGTGAAAACCGGCGACAGCTACACGCCGCTGCGTCATCTGGATGCCGACAAGCATCGCTTCGTCGTCAACGACACGCTGCTCAGCGAAGAAGGCGTGCTCGGTTTCGAGTATGGCTACAGCACCGCCGATCCCGACACGATGGTGATCTGGGAGGCACAGTTCGGTGATTTCGTCAACGGCGCGCAGGTGGTGATCGATCAATTCATCGCGTCGGGCGAAGCCAAATGGGGCCGTCTGTGTGGCCTGACGATGTTCCTGCCGCATGGCTTTGAAGGCCAGGGTCCGGAACATTCTTCCGGCCGTCCGGAACGCTTCCTGCAACTGTGCGCGGCGAACAATATGCAGGTTTGCATGCCATCAACTCCGGCACAATTTTTCCACATGATCCGCCGGCAGATGAAGCGCAGCTTGCGCTTGCCGCTGATCGTGATGACGCCGAAATCGCTGCTGCGGCACAAGCTGTCGGTGTCGCATCTGGACGACCTCACGAATGGCCAGTTCCAGATGGTGATCGGCGAAACCGAAAAGCTCGATGCCGCCAAGGTCAAGCGCATCGTGTTCTGCGCCGGCCGCGTTTATTACGATCTGATCGAAGCGCGCGCCGCGGCCAAGCGCGACGACATCGCCATCGTCCGCATCGAGCAGTTGTATCCATTCCCGCGCTCGGAATACGAAACGCAGATCGCCAAATATCCGAATGCGAAAGACGTGCTTTGGTGCCAGGAAGAACCGGAAAATCAGGGCGCTTGGTATCAGATCAAACATCGCCTGCGCGCGTATCTGGCGGACGATCACGATCTGCTTTATGCCACCCGCAAAGGCAACTCGACCACTGCGGTCGGTTATCTGAAAGTGCATCAGCGCGAACAGGAAGAAGTGGTGCGCGCAGCACTCGAAGGCGGCCTGCCGGTTCGCGGCGGCGCTTGAGTTTTCTAGATTAAGCACCCGCTTGCATCGCAACTGAATTCAAGAATCTAAAATCGGAGTTCGAATGAGTATCCAGATCAAAGTCCCCAACCTGCCGGAATCGGTATCGGAAGCCACGATCGCCGGCTGGCATTTCAAGGCGGGAGATACGGTCAAGCGCGAGCAGAATCTGGTCGATCTCGAAACCGATAAAGTCGTGCTGGAAGTTCCGGCGACTGCCGATGGCGTGCTCACCGAAGTGCGCATTGCACCGGGCGCGACGGTAAAAGCCGGCGATATTCTTGGCGTGCTCGAACAAGGCTCCGCTGCGACTGCGCCGGTTGCCAAAGTGAAAGACTCAACACCCGCCGGTGGTGATACCGCAGGCGGCGGTGCCAAGCCCGAGCAGAAATCGGCCGACAAGCCGGCAGCCGAAGGCGATGATGATGGTCAAAGCCCTGCCGTTCGCAAACTACTGGCGGAACTTGGACTCTCCGCGTCGCAGATCACCGGCACCGGCAAGGGCGGCCGCTTGACCAAGGAAGACGTGCAGGCTTTCGCCGACAAACCCAAAGCCGCACTGGCCGCGACTCCGGCCAAGGCCGAAGCGCCCGCGCCGAAACCGGCAGCGAAATCCACTGCTGGCGCGCGTGAAGAACAGCGCGTGCCGATGACGCGCATCCGCGCGCGCATCGCCGAGCGTCTGGTCGAAGCGCAGGCCACAGCGGCGATGCTCACCACGTTCAACGAAGTCGATCTGAAAGCCGTTTCGGATATCCGCGCGAAGTTCAAGGAGCCGTTCGAGAAAGCCAATGGTGTCAAGCTCGGCTTCATGTCCTTCTTCGTCAAGGCCGCGATCGAAGCGCTGAAAAAATTCCCCGCGGTGAATGCCTCGATCGA
>Ga0116227_10016613_pt1 | contig 10521 bp, 8 predicted proteins | sample S1TSphgellanicum_FD_89693 | JGI IMG/M metagenome (GOLD analysis project Ga0116227, IMG submission 89693) | Host-associated microbial communities from peat moss isolated from Minnesota, USA - S1T2_Fb - Sphagnum magellanicum MG | ecosystem: Host-associated > Plants > Peat moss > Unclassified...
GAATATAAATTATATAATATACAAATCTATGTTATAACAATAATTATTTAGTGTCACTTAGATTTAATAAACATAATCATTTATAATTATTTATAAAAGTGATTTATTATGGATAACACTAGTGGAAAAAACCCTTGAAACTCAATCAATAATTTTTTGAATTAAAATATAAATTTAAGATTTCAAAATAGTAATTTAGAATTCAAATATCAATTTTTAGATCAAATAAGTTTTTTGAAGTTAAATAACAAATTTCAGAATTGAAATGTCAATTTTCAGATTCAAATAATAGTATTCAAAATTAAAATGTCCATTCTAAGACTCAATTAATAATTTTCTGAATTGAAATATTAATTTTGAGATCCAAAATAATAATTTGGAATTCAAATTTTCAACTTTCAAGTCAAATAATTTTTTAAAATTTAAATTAAAAACTTCAAAATATTCAAAATTGAAATGTCCATTTTAAAATTCAATTACTAACTTTCAGACTTGAAGTATTAATTTTGAGAATCCAAAATAATAATTTGGAATTTAAATTTGAGGTGCGAATCAAATGATTATTTACAATTTAAATGAAAAAATTTCAAAACTGAAATATAAATTTTCATATTCATATTAAAGTTTTCAAAATTAAAATGTCCATTTTTATGATTAATTAATAATATTCTGAATTGAAATACTAATTTTTGGATTCAAATATATTAATTTAGAATTCAAATTTTTTTTTAAAATCAATAAGTCTTTTTGAATTTAAATTCCAATATATTGTTCAAATCAAAATTTTCAAATTCTAATTCTAATTTAAAAAAAAAATTTAAAATAACTGTTTTTATAATTGAAATATCAATTTTTAGATTCATTATATGAACAATATACATATGTATGCATATTATATATATATATATATATATATAATACATACATTAAAATACACTCTTATGTCATTGTAGAATACGTTTAAGATGCAACTAATTTGGTGATTATTGCGATTAATGAGACATATTAACCTAATAATGGATGAAAATAAATGTAAAATTGATGCAACCAATAGGATGAAATTTTTAATAGTTGCATCATAGTTGTGAAAATGATCAAAATAGTTGAAAGTTGGTCTTGTAGTTGCAAATATTCCCAAATCTAGTCACAAACGACTACAAGTTGCATGTAGTCATAAATGGAGTGGTTACATTTTGGTTGATTTTTAGTAGTGCACATAAATCATCCTAAGTTGGTGCTTTTGAGTTAGCACATCAAGCACCACATTATCTTTCTCGAGCTTGCATCGAATGTCCATGTTGAACAAGGCCAATGTGTCTTTCCATCTCACTTGATTGGATGACAACTTTTGTTGAGTTGTGAAGTATTTCAAGATGACATTGTCAATCCACACCACCATATCCTTAGAGCCTATGTATGGCCCCAAGTTTTGAAGCAATGTATCATGGGCCACATTTTTTTTCATGAGTTGGCCACCTTTGTTATGTCTCACTCAACTTCTTGCTTTTGAATGCAATTGGCCTTCCATTTTGCATTAGGACTCCCCCAATTGCAAAGTTAGAGGCATCAAAATGGATCTCAAAATCCTTGTCAAAGTTGGGCAACTTCAACACCAATGCCTTCACCAAAATGCCTTTCAAGGTTTCAAAGGCCTCATTACACTCTTCATCCCATTCATAAGTTCTAGACGACTTCTTCAAAAGGTTTGTCAAGGGTGTGGCTATATTTGCAAAGGTCTAGATGAACTTGCAATAATAGGAGGCCAATCTTAAGAATAATCACAATGTTGGCATTGACCTAGGTGGCTCCCAATCCAAAATTGCCTTCACCTTGTGGTCATCCAACTTCAAGCCTTATTGGGTGATCCTATGTCTAAAATAGTCCACTTCTGTCACCCCCAATTTGCACTTTTCAAACTTGGCATACAATTTGTTTTCTTTTAACCTTTGGAACACCTTTCGAAGGTGTTCCACATGCTTTTCCATAGAGTTGTTATAGACCAAAATGTCGTCTATATAGATGATTGCAAAATCATCAAGCCACTTTCAAAAAATGTTGTTCATGAATGTGCAAAATGTGGTGGGTGCATTGGTTAGTCCAAAAGGCATCATTAAAAACTCATAAGAGCCATACCTTGTGCAGCAAGCAATCTTCTCTTTATCCCTTTCCACAATTTGAATTTGGTAAGATCCCAAATGTAGGGCAATCTTACTAAACATGTAAACTATTATGAAGTCATGCTCTATAGACAATAGTAACCACCTAGTTATTTTCATTGAGACCTGTGGTTTGTTTACCAAGTAGACTAACTAGCCATATGATTTACATAAAATACATATTTATTTCCCAACAAATAATGCCTAAACTTATACAATGCAAAGACCATAGCTAAGGCTTCCCTTTCTGTGGTGCTATAATTTTGTTCAACATTGTTAAGAAGTTTGGAAGCATACACCACTGGTTGATCATTCTTCCTTGTGATGTTATTTAAAGTTCCCATAGCCAACAATGTTGCATATATATGTGAACATAACATTCCATGTCCCAATTTGGTGGTATTAAAATTGGTGCCTCCATGTATGTCTACTTTATGAACTCCCAAGCTTTTTGACATTCTTCTATCCACAAAAAACCTTATGTTTTATGTGTGAATTTAGTAATTGGAACCATAATTGCTACAAAAATCTTAATATGACGTCTATAAAACTATGCCATTCCATTGAATACCTAAATCTACAATGAATTCAATGGTATGTGCATGTTCATTGTTGCTTGTATTTTCTTTGAATTAAGTAGTTAATTACCCTCTTTTCAAATAATAAATCCAATGATCATTTTTTTTTAAACCATGAAAATGCATTTATGGGGGTTTAAGCTAATTATGTATTCCATGCACTTTTGAAAGCATAACATGAGCTTTTACAAGTGAATTTCTATGTTCATATATACTATGAAATCATCCAAGAATATTTTCATAGAATTTGTCTAGATATTTTTGGAATGTTTTTGTGATAGCTTTTTGAAATGTTGGAGGTATATTCTTCACTTTAAAAGGCATCACCCTCCAAATAAACACTCCTTAATTTGTGACAAATAATGTCTTATATCTATCTTTTGGAATTATGAATATATGATGGTACCTAGAATATTCATCCAAAACTGAATATGCTTCACATCCTACCATTGTGTTAAATACTTCATTTGTGAATGGTAATGGAAAAGGATCATTTTTTGTTGTTGAATTTAACTTTATGAAGTTTACATAGATTCTGAACTTCCCATTTTTCTTTGGCACTACCACAATTAATGACAGCCATGTGGCCTCCTCCACAAGTTGTATGAAACATGTTCCTAATAATTATCAATGTCTTATTTCATTACTATAGCATAATTTGGATTTAACCTATACATGACTTAATGTGCTAGTGGTATGGTTATATCCAATTCAATTATGTGCTAAACTAATTTTAGTGGAATGTTTTTCAAATTTTTGTATGTCCATGCAAAAACATCCTTGTATTCTTGAAAAAGTTTCCCCAACTCTAGTACCTTCTTTAAAAGTAACTAAACATTCACCTTCACCATTTATGGTTCCTCTTTAGTCCCCATATTTAGTTTTGTTAAATGATGCTCCTCTGTTAATGTCCATCCAACTATTTGCAACTTTTGAGCCTTCATTTTTGTTAAAGGGTGTAAGCATTGTAACATATGCCAATTGGTCATCCCTACTAACAAATCAAAGTAGATTTGGAATTTTTTTACTTTTTAAGCATTTTAATCATGCCATATATTTTGGGAGGTACTTATCATATTAAATAAGTTCTATATATGGTCATTATTATTATATGTTATTATTCTCATTAATTAATTATTTTATTACAATTTTATTATTTTGGTTAACATTGCACATTCTCCTAATCAAGTAATTCAAATAGTGTGTTACTAATGTTTGAGCCATTATGCACCTTGATACACATTTTTTGGAATTTGAATTTTTGGATTATGACAATGGGAAGTCCTTCAAAAGTAAATTTTCCAAAAATTCAGATTTGGCATCCAAAACATATTTTATAATATTATATTAAAGTGCATTGCATGTGTTTAATTCATTAAATCATGCCCCAAACCCTTTCAAAATGCAACACATGAGTGAAAATTTCAAATTATTACTTTTTGACCTTTCAATATACTTTCTCACATTGTGACCAATTGACAAATTTTGCAAAGTAGATTGAAAGTAGGTTTTTAAAAAGATTGATACAACTTTTGAAACTTTCAAAAACTTCACCATATCACATTTGATGGCCTCATGTAGTTCAAAAGGACAATTTCATAAGGCATCACTTACTTTCTAATATACTTGTCATAATTTTATTTATTTATACATGTGAAGACTATTTTTTGGGTATATTTTAACATGTTTTCACCCCATAATTTCACCTATCTAGAATTTCCCTTACGAATGTTTGTACTTGTCATAGGCACAAAAAGAATTAAACAACCAAATTTTCAAACCACATGAACAAAGGCATGCCTAGTTCTAAATCCAGGTCATAGAATCAAAAAATCAAAAGTAAAAACACAATGTGTGCACGATATGAATATAAAAGGACATTATATTACAAAAACATGACAAGAACATAACAAGAGACAAAGATACATACCCAAAATTAGTGTTGAACAAATTAAAGATAATGTGAGATTTTACCTTTATTTATACCCATTGGGCACCTAGTTCAAGGAAGTTTTTCAAAAAACTTGCAACCTACACGTGGCCCATGGTGACCCATGTGTGGCCCATGTCCATCCATGTGAAAATTAATAATGAACTATGAGTTAATTTAAAATTAACTAAAAATGAATTGAAATTTAATTATGAATTAATTAAAAGTTAATTGGAAATGAATTAAGACTTAATTTAAACTTAACTAATAGTTAATTAAAAATGAACTAGAAGCTAACTGAGAGTTAATTAAAAATGAATTGAAACTAAACTAAGAATTAAGTACAAATCAATTACAAGTCATGGATGAACATTCATAGGAATGCTCCATGGTGTTGGCATCTAAAACATGTAGTTGTTAGCTATAGGGGTTACAATGCCTTTGGCATTACCGAATTCCCTCCCTTTTTTTGCTTGAGCCTTGGGAATGGATTGCATCCATAGATATAATTGATGTTTTCCATTTGGTTTATCACACCTTTTGTTCATACCACCATATTCCATATGTTCTTCATGTCAATGTCAAGTGTGTTTTGTGTATTCCTTTAGTTCATATGGCCACTAATTCGTTCAACATTATAGTTTGACATGCATTTTTGCTCTTCCTTTCTTGGTCTTTGTCATTTTTTCCAAGAGTTGGTGAGAAAGCAAAAAACTTGCACCCACTTTTGTTAATACATAGTAGGGGATTGGGAGACATTACACAAATAACACATGATTCAAACTAGGGCTTTAGTTTCTTAAAGATATTTGGAAATGGCTTTAAATCCTTCTCCACCTCCATTAACACAATTACATTGGGCACAAGCACTTGCACATGTAGGGAGTATGTTCAAACGGTGTGTGCATTAGTTTTAAGCATTTCATCGATCCCATCTAATGACACCACAATAACCTTTTGGTTTTTTCACCCATTGACAAAGGTTGACATACCTTTTTTTGTTAATAATTTCCATCCAAAGATAGCAGTTACTTTAGATCGGAAAACATTTATTTCTACTTAACACATTCACCATGTCTTTCATTTGGAGATTATTTTGTACCAAAGGATTCTGCAAGTGGTTGTAAATTTTTTAAAAAATATGTGAACACATTGAACATAATCATGTTCCCCCATTTATATTCACTATGAGAAATCACATTTGCCAAAATCACACTAATTTACAACTAAAATTGAAAAAAAATTCATATATAATTGTTATGCAACTATCCCTTGGGTATTACAACTATTGTGCAACAATCCCCTTAGAAATATGGTGTATTAATAAATAAATTACCACATTAGAAAATTGGTTAGTTGTATTATAGTTGCAAGTGAGTTGAAAATGGATCTTTTATACAATAATTTATACACATCATACATACATATATAATCAACCATGTTTGATTTTTTAAGAAGTTGCATTGTAATTGCATGTGGCAACTACTTAAAAATTATTATAAACGTGTCATTAAAACAACAACATGTTGCAATTAGTCTACAATGTACATACATGTGATCATGCCATGTGTCCACATTTCCATCACCCATTATGGGATACATTTGCAATTAGTTTTCAAATATAATTCCCATTGATGAATTAGTATGGCCACTAGTGCGCCACTACTAAAATACTATTATTCAACTATGTTATGATTATAATACAATTATTTATAACTTAATAAGGATACATATTCATCATTTATTTATATTTTCATCATATGTGTTTCATTTTGAGTGATTTAAAATGTTACAGGAACATTACTTCAAGCAATGAAAAAATAACAAGAAAGGAAATAAGCTTTTCAACACGTTTTTTTTTCTCTCTTTAAACCCCTCCTACTGGGAGATCAATATTTTGAAAAAAATTTAATGTCCAAAAATCTTCATAATGCCACATATCAAAGTTTAATAAATGGATGATAATTAATGAAATCAACATGACATCATGTGTGTAGTTATAATGGAGTTGCATAGTAGTTGAAAACGAGTTGTTTTGACAAAGTTGCAATTGAGTTACGATGAATCACAACTGTGTAACTCATGCAACTTGACCATTAACATTCACAATGTATAAATACAATAAATTGCAAGTGTCCTTTGCAACTCAAAAATTAGTCACAAGGCTACTTGCAAAACACCTTTTTTTTTCATAGTGATTCTGTTTGCTTATGATATTGTGACTATTAATTTTGAAAAAAAAATCAATCACATCAAGGCCATCATGATTAAAAAGGTCACCTATCAGTTGGTTGTTCACACATTCGGCGTTCGCCATTCAATTCAAAACATATTTGTGGAACATTTTAGTCTTCATTATTTTGGTGTGTCAACATGAGGAAGGTGTGAAAAGATGCTCCATAGGGTTCGTGCTATGTTGGAATTGCATCCACATTGGGTGTTATTATAAGTGGATGTTTATAATGCATTCAATTCCGTATCATGGACAACTATTTTTCAAAAGTTACAATTTTTTATTAATACTTTGGATTATTTTTTCCCATTTGTCTAATGATTTTATGCATGCCCATCCCCACTATATTTTTTATAAGTTTTTCAACATGAGGATTTCATAATCATTTCGTCTGAGTTTAGTGAACAACAAGGAAATCTTTTAGGTGGAATGTTGTTCATTTTAACACATCTTCACGTTTTTCGCCCTACTATAATAACCCACCCTACTTGGTTTTTTCTTTTGCACTCTAATGATACACATATTATTGTTCATATTTCAAATGTGGTATCCATTTTTTTACGATTATAGATGGAGTTTGCAACATTGGGACTTTCCATTTAGTTGATGAAGTGTGTAACTTGGTCTCCACATGGATTAAACCTATCCATATCACTTCCTCCAAGTTTTTTTACACATAACACAAGTTTTTGTATTTTAAGGGCACTAATGGGTTCTATGCCATTTGTGGAATTCTTTGTCATAGAGACATTTCAAGAGGATCCCATCACCATAGTTTAACCTTCCGATGCTTGTAAATCCACAAGCAACCTTTGTGATGTTTTTATTTTGTTATGCTTAATGCCAAGGTTTTTTACTATGTATCATATTTTTGTTTCTAAATATTTTGTAGCATTACATCATGTTTGATTTGTGTATTGTGATTTTATTGGGCATGGGATTTTTCAGCACTATAGTGAGTCATTTGGCTTGTTAACATGTCATTTAACCTACTTTTTCATGGGGACTTGGCCTTCTTTTAATGGTTCAACTTGCTGCCCTCAACTTCTTGGGACGTTGGGCTTTGATCACTCTTGCATTTGTTAGTTGTTTCTAATGGAATGATCACCTTATTTTTCTTGATGTGGTAATACATGTTGAGATCGAAATTTTTCCCTTCCAACTGGCATTGTAGGATATTTGAGCTTTATTACCCTAGGTTGTCCATTTTCATGTCACCCCTTTTGAGAATATTGTGGTATAGTTGTATATTCATTTATAAGCTTTTTTGATGAATTACTTACATGAGCAAAAGTTTGTTAAACTTTTAGGATATTTTCCTTTAGATGCCACACATGCACATTTTTTATCATGTGCATGTCCAACCATAGGCACTTGGTGATTAGCCCATCCTACCACGCCTGCATTTCGTTTGTCTTCTATTCACTTCTTCACAACGTCACATACCCACCTTGATTTTTCACATCCTATAGTTGCACATCTTTCATGTTGTCAATGTGGACATGCCATTGATGATTTGGGTATCCATGTGCTTTAATGCCCATGTGGGAGCAAAATCATTACAACCCATGACACTCTTTGGGATGTTGTCACAACTATTGCTTTGAAGAGTGTGGAACACTCGTACGAAAAAATAATTCCCACCTTTTCCTTTGCCACATTCGGTGACAAGTTGATATTCTTATCATTGGAGACAACTTTTGGGCGTAAGTAGACATTGTCATAGTTGATTCAATTCGCCCAAATATGGTGCATCATCAAAATCCTTTTTAGTTATCACAATGCTTATTTCTTATTATATTGGGATGTATTCCTCATCTCTTCCACACATTGCAACTAATGCATTTCTATTGTTAATAAATTTATGGCAAACAACACCGTCTTCATTTATGGTTTTCTATTTTATTTGTGTGTTAATGGTGTCTTGATTGTTATGTTTTTTAATGGCTTGTGTTTTCATACTTTTATTTTCCTTGTATTTCTTATGGTTGAATTCCCACCCTTACTCTTTTATATACATGATTTTTCTTCTTTTTCTTTTAATTAACCATATATAGGTAGCCACAATAAGAACCAACAACCATCAGCACACCATCCATTGGAAGCCTTTTATGAACATTATGACTCCTTGGTTGTGGATGAATCCCATCTGAGTTGGTGTTGAGAATCACCATGGTAACCTATCCAAAGGATTAAGGATAGAGTTTGTAGCTAGCTAGGATGAGATAATAGGTTACTTAACTAGGTAAGGAGATGCTTGAGATGATTAGAACCTTAGTAAGGGGCTAATGGGCAAGAAGGTAGGTAGGTAAGCTAACCACTGTGGTAAACTAAGGAACCAGAACTGAATGGAAAAGTGTTTCCTGTCCATCCAGTTTTCATCCTTCATGGTAGCTGTTGGTTCAACCTGGCCCCTAGGGTAAGTAGCCCATGCAGTTTGGTTGTAAGCTGGAAATTCAATCTGTCAAGAAGGACGGGGTGCAACACTGCACACACATGTGTCCTCATTCCCCTCTTCTCTTCCACTGCATGCATGCACACCAAAAGGAGGAAAAAGAAAAAGAAAAAAGAAGCAGCTCATGAATAGTGGGCTCTGCCTCTTCCTTAACCTTGGGTTAACCAGCACCCAAGTTGGTTCTGTGGTAAAAATTATTTTCCAAAAATTCAATTTAAATTATTTCTAAATATTACAAATATCCCATTCTAAGACTAAATGAGTGCAAATCTAACATTATTTTTTTGGGGTTAATATGGGCACTTTCTTGCCTTACTCAATATTCATCCTGGCCTGCCCCCTTATGACAAAATTGAAACCAGCAAGGGTTAAAATAGAAACAAATTCAAACCAGCAACAGTTAAAATAGGAAATGTTTCATGAAGTTTTTTCAGAAATGAATTCACAGTAGTTCTTAACAGTAGGGTTTAGGGTTTGGGTTTAGGTTTGGGGTTAGGGTTTAGGGTTTATCTGGTTCACATTAACACCTAATGAACAAAATTCAATGTAGCTTTCAAATAGCTCACAGTGACACCTAGTCAGAGTTTTTTTTAAATCAATTTTGTGATATTTCCCTTTTAAAAAAAATACAAAACCAATCAAATTTACACTCGGCAAAAAAAGATTTCCAAAGTATTCCATTTGTTTTGGTTGAAAGAAAATACTCTGAAGTCCAAATCTAGCATTTATTTCAGAAAATTTGGGAAATGTCTTTTTTTCTTTTTTCCTTATTTTTAAAAATTATTTTAAAAAATCTTGTTTTGTTTCTGAGATCAGTTTGTCTTTTTAAAAAAATTTATATATATATATATATATAGAAATTATTTTAAATTAATTTTATGGGGTGGGTTGCTTTGGGTGCTGAGGTTTCTGTAGATGCTTCAGTTGTGGGCTATTCTTTCTTCCGGGGAATGAGTTTTTTCTGGTGTTGGGTGCAAGCTGGAATTGCTTGTTTTTGATTCTCAAGAGTGTTTGAGAGCTTGGTAAGTGAGTGAGTGAGTGAGTGATCGATCCCCAGCTGCTGCAGCTGTGCTTTTTTGTGGAAGTGGTTCTGAAATTGTTCAAGCTTTTTGTGGGTTGGGTGCACAAGACTAGTAGTAGTAGGAGAAGGAGAAGAAGAAAAACAAGAA
>Ga0116227_10016614_pt1 | contig 10521 bp, 8 predicted proteins | sample S1TSphgellanicum_FD_89693 | JGI IMG/M metagenome (GOLD analysis project Ga0116227, IMG submission 89693) | Host-associated microbial communities from peat moss isolated from Minnesota, USA - S1T2_Fb - Sphagnum magellanicum MG | ecosystem: Host-associated > Plants > Peat moss > Unclassified...
ACGGCGGGCTCCCCACCTTCGTGCCCGGCTGCGCCGGCATGCCCCGCTTTGGGCCGTGTTGTGGTTTTGGCGGCTTCAGAACTTTTGGAAGCCACCTCTCTCATCGGCATGCCGTTCCTGTCTTTCCGCTTTGCGCACACTGTTAATCCGGCCAATCTCGAGTCCATCCGCCCCGATCACCGACCATAGCTGACTCTGACACAAACAAACAACGGCAACCGCAGTATGGGTAAGCGCAGTGCCACCCATCACGTCACCGGAACGAAAGCCGCATCAACCCGCCACCGAAACATTTTACTTGCCTAGCCAAAGACAATTTTCCTACATTGCCCCCCGCCATGCACATACCCCAACGCATCCTCCGCGCCGAAATCGACAACCTGCCAGGCGAGCGCGCCCGCCGCTCCAACCGCGATCTCGAAACCCAGGATCGCATCATCCGCGCCGCCCAGCACCTCTTCGCCCGCCACGGCCGCGCCAATCTCAGCTTCACCGATCTGGCCGTCGCCCTGCGCATGTCGCGCACCACACTCCACCGACAGTTCTGCGATCTCGATGCCATCCTCGGCGACATCATCGCCCGCCACCTGCACGCCATCGCCACCGCACTCGGCAAAATCCCCGTCGACACGCCAAACCCCCAGGCTGCCCGGCGCGCCGCCTATCTCGCCTTCACCCGAACCGCCTTCAACGCCCCCACCGAGGCCCATCTCCTCCTGATCAGAGACCGCATCACCCTCCCGCCCGACCTCGCCGAGCCGATCGAAGCCACCCGCCTCGTCATCGGCCAGCTTCTCGCCGGCGCCGATGCCGGCATCGCGCTCACCCTGCTGGACGCAACCGAGCTCGCGGCCCACCAGATCGAAAACATCCTGGCCAATCTTCACCCGCCCGAAGCCCTCGCCCCCGAGCCCGCCCCCGCCCCGCTGGCAAAACTCTTCTTCACCCCACCCCGCCTGGAACCCGCCGAAGACCCCGTCGACGACCTCATCCTCCTCGGCCGCCACTCACCCCCCACCAAAATCCACGCCCGCGCCGGCCCGCAGTGATGCCAATACTGCCGGGGCGGGCCTTGTGTGACGGTCAGATGAAATGCGGCATGATCGGAAGCGGATCGGCGATCGGCCTTGTATCCGTGGTGACGTAGGTGATCAGCGAGCCGTTATTCCCGTCGGAGGTCAGCTTGAAATTGGCGAGGGTATAGCTGCCCTTGATCTCCAGCTTGGCCACCAACGTGGTGCCGTTGGAAACGGTCAGGGCGCCCGTGGTGTAAGACAGCTTGTTGGCAGCGTCGCCCAGCAAATCGATCACGTCGCCGGCGGCGAAATCGGTGATATGGCCGGAAACGGCCCCCGCATCGCCCAGCACAAGTTCGTTCGCGCCGCTCTCGAACACGATCGTCTGGCTGCCGACGACCGCACCGCCCAGCTGCAGCACTGCCCCGCTCAGGATATGGCTGGCGCCGGTGCCGGTGATCGAGCCGTTGACGGCAAGCGTGCCGCCATTGGCCACGATCAGCCCGGCATTGGCGATCGTTGCCGCCGTGACGGTGCCGGTACCGTTGATCTGGCTGCCGCCATACATGGTGAGGCTTTCGCGCACATTCAGGCTGCCGGCGCTCAGCTTCACCAGGCCCGCAAGGTCGGCATCAGCCACATGGATCAGGCCGCCAGTGGAGATTTGCATGGTCGTGCCGCTATCGGCTTCAAGTATCCGCCCGGTGAACACCGAGTTGGCGCCGGTCACCGAGATGGTGCCGTTGTTCAGCAGCGCATCGGTGGCGGTATCGAACTCGCCACCGGTTTGCACCAGGATTTCGCCGGCGACGTTGGAGCCGTTGATGCCGATCTCGACATACGGCCCAGCCTCGATCGCGGAGTTGGCGCCCGAGACCAGCACCTTCGCCATGCCGGCGCTGGTGCCGATATCCACCTCGCCGTCCGAGCTCAACGAGGCATACGCGCCGCCGGTCACCGAGACGGTACCCTGGGCGCTGCCGCCCAGCTCGCCGAAGTCGCCGATTGTCGTGTAGCCGTAATTATCGACGAGGAACTGGCTGTCGGCGCCGGTCACGTTCAGCACCCCGGTTGACCCGGCGGCGGCACCGATATTCACGCCGCTGAGCGTGGAGGCGAAATACCCCCCGGCGTTCACCGTGATTGTCGCCGTGCTGTTGCTGACACCGGCCAAATTCAGCGTGCCGCTCGCGTCTTGCGAGCTATAGTAGAAGGTGCCTCCCTTGGTGAGCAGCAGGTTGGCGCTGCCGGTCGAGGCGCCGATGGTGAGCACATCGTTCTCGCCCGCTAAGTCATAGAGAAGCGCGTTGTTCTGCACGGTCACCGCGGTACCGTCGCCGTCAATGCCCAGCGTGCCCGCCTGCAGGTAGGCACCCGTATCGAGCGTGAAGCCGAGGCCGAGGCCCACCGATGCGGCCGTCACCTGCGTGCTCGAGCCGGTGATGGAAATGCTCGTCGTGGCGCTGTACGAGACGATATCAAGCCCCGCCACGTTCAGCGTGCCGAAGAGGCCCTGGCCGTTCTGGATGATTGCGACATCGTTTGGCCCTGGCGGCTGACCCATGCCGGGTTCCGTCGTGTCCAGCCAATTGCCGCCATTACCCAAATCGGCGTTGTTCGAGCCGATCCATTGATAAACGCTCAAAGCATGCTCCTTCTTGGTCGGGCGCGCATAGCGTTCAACGATCGCATACATGCGCAAACCCAGCCACGGTCATTGGCTGGCGCCCCGCGCGTTGGCAAATCAACGGATATAAAACGTTGTGAAAACCTGGAGTTACAACGGGTTCGCCGCAGCCACCCCCAAGCTGCGGCGCCTCGGAGCGCTCGGTGGCGTTACCGCTGCATCTGCATGATCTGATCCATCGGCATCATGTTGTGGTTCATGTGCGACATGATCCACAGCGATCCGGCAATCACCAGAAACACGATCAGCAGGCCGAATGCCAGGGCCATCACGTTGTTCACGTTATCCGGGCCGGCGGTGATGTGCAGGAAGAACACCAGATGCACGCCCATCTGCGCAATCGCCAGAACCGCCAGTGCCACCGGGATGCTGGGGCCCCAGACCAGAGTGGTGCTGGAGATGAAGAACGAAACGATGGTCAGCAAAGTCGCCAGACCGAGGCCGGCCAGATAGATGCCGATGCCGTCGATATCCTCAACCCCGGCGGCTTGCGCATCGCCTGGCGCCGAATCGAATTCGCTCTGGTCTTCGCTGCCGTTCATCGCGCAACTCCCATCAGATAGACCACGGAGAACAGGGACACCCAGATAATATCCAGGGCATGCCAGAACAGGCTGAAACACAGCATGCGCCGCAGGATATCGGGCCGGTAGCCTTTGGCGAAAACCTGCGCCATCATCGTCAGCAACCAGAGCAGACCGACACTGACATGCAGCCCGTGGCAGCCCACCAGGGTGAAGAACGCGGAGAGGAAGGCGCTGCGGCCAGGGCCCGCCCCTTCCGCGACCATCCCCGCGAACTCGTGCAGCTCAAGGCCGAGAAATATCAGCCCCAGAACGAAGGTTGCCGACATCGCGCCGTAGAACCAGGAGCCCCTATGTGCCTGCGCCCCTATGCTGGCGATACCACAGGTGAAGCTGGACATCAGCAGGCACGCGGTTTCGATGGCGACATTGCGCAGATCGAAAAGCTGGCGGCCGGCCGGGCCGCCGGCGGTGTTATCCACCAGCACCGCATAGGTGGCGAAGAAGCCGGAGAACATGATGATGTCGCTGAGCAGGAAGATCCAGAAGCCGTATCCGGTAATGATCCGCTTGGACGCCAGCCCGCCACCCGCATGCTCCATGGCATGCGAGCGTTCCCGTGGTCTGCCAAGCCCGATCTTGTAGGGATCGACGCTGCCGGCTGGCGCTTGCGCGGCGCTCATGATGCGAGCTGCAACCGGGCGAGCGCTTCGCGCCTGGCGGTTCGATTCGCCCGGTCGATGCGGGCCACGTCTTCCACCGGAATCATGTATTCCACCTCATCGCGCCAGGCAAAAACCACAAAGGTTGCGAAGGCGCCGATCGCCGCCAGGATCACCAGCCACCAGATGTGCCAGATCAGCGCAAACCCCATGAATGTGGCGAAGAAGGCGCAAACGAAACCGGTCGGGCTGTTGCGGGGCATTTCGATCGCCTCGTATTCTGGTTCCTCGCTGAGTTGCAGTTGTTCGCGGGCACGCTGCTTGATTCCCCAATAGGGCTCCTCGCCTTCCACCTGCGGCAGCACGGCGAAATTGAACACCGGCGGCGGCGAGGCGGTGGCCCATTCGAGGGAGCGCCCATCCCACGGGTCGCCGGTGTCGTCGCGCAATTCGTCGCGCCGGCGAATGCTCACCACGAGCTGCGCCACTTGCAGGATGATGCCGGCCAGGATGGTGGCCGCACCAAAGGCCGCCAGCACCAGCCAGGGGCGCCAGGCGGCCACATCGTAATGCTGCATCCGGCGCGTCATGCCCATCAGGCCGAGCACGTAAAGTGGCATGAAGGCGAGATAGAAGCCGATCAGCCAGCACCAGAACGCCGCCTTGCCCAGCCCATCATGCAGCCGGAAGCCAAAAGCCTTGGGAAACCAGTAATTATAGCCGGCAAAGCCGCCGAACAACACGCCGCCGATGATCACGTTGTGAAAATGCGCCACCAGGAACAGGCTGTTATGCAGCATGAAATCCGCCGGCGGCACGGCGAGCAGAACGCCCGTCATGCCGCCGATGACAAAGGTGATCATGAAGCCGATCGCCCACAGCATCGGCGATGAGTAGGTGATACGGCCGCCATACATGGTGAACAGCCAGTTGAACACTTTGACGCCGGTCGGCACGGCGATGATCATGGTCATGATGCCGAACACGGCATTCACATCCGCGCCGGCGCCCATGGTGAAGAAATGATGCAGCCATACCATGAAGGCGAGCACGCAGATGGCCATGGTGGCCGCCACCATCGAGCGATAGCCGAAGAGCGGCTTGCGGGAGAAGGTGGAGATCACTTCGGAGAACACGCCGAAGGCCGGCAGGATGAGGATGTAGACTTCCGGGTGGCCCCAGGCCCAGATCAGGTTCATGAACATCATCACATTGCCGCCGCCATCATCGGTGAAGAAGTGGAAGCCCAGATAACGATCGAGCAGCAGCATCGCCAAGGTTGCTGTTAGAATAGGGAAGGCAGCAACGATCAGCAGGTTGGAGGCAAGCGATGTCCAGCAGAACATCGGCATGCGCAAATAGGTCATGCCTGGCGCGTGGATTTTCAGGATGGTGGTGACGAGGTTGACCCCGGTGAGCAATGTGCCGATGCCGGAGATTTGCAGCGACCACAGATAATAATCCACGCCCACGCCCGGCGAGTATTTCAGCTCCGACAACGGCGGATAAGGCAGCCAGCCGGTTTTGGCGAATTCACCAACCACCAGAGACACATTCACCAGCAAGGCACCGGTGGCGGTGAGCCAGAAACTGACGGAATTCAGAGTAGGAAACGCCACATCGCGAGCGCCAAGCTGAAGCGGCACGACGAAATTCATCAAGCCTATCACGAAGGGCATGGCGACGAAGAAGATCATCAGCGTGCCATGCGCGGAGAAAATCTGGTCGTAATGATCGGGCGGCAGATAACCCTGCGAATGGAAGGCGAGTGCCTGTTGGGTGCGCATCATGATGGCATCGGTGAAACCACGCAGCAGCATCACCAAGGCCAGCAAGGTGTACATGATGCCGATGCGCTTGTGATCGACGCTGGTGATCCATTCCCGCCACAGATAAGGCAGCCAGCCTTTTACCACGATCAGGATGAACACGCCCATCAGGCACAGCCCGACCAGGGCGGCTGCGATCAGCGGAATGGGCTGGTCGATGGGGATGGCCGCCCAGGTAAGCTTGCCGAACATGCTAATGCTCCGTCCGCTCCGAGGCCTGGCTGATGCCGGGATGGGCCAAATCGGGGCCTGGCCCGGGTGCGATTTTCTGGGTGGCGATCCGGCTGAACAGCGTTGGATCGGCATCGCGATAGGTGAAGGGGGCTACGTTCATGCTTTGCTTTGCCAGACCCGTATAGCTCGCGGTGTCGAGCGTGGGGCCGGTCGTGCGCGTTGTGGCAACCCAGGCGGTAAACTGCTCGGCCGGCACGGCATGCACATCGAAATGCATGTCGGAAAAGCCATCGCCGCTAAAATGGCTGGATTGCCCGCGGAATATGCCGGGCTTGCCGGCATCCAGGTTCAGCTGCGTCGTCATGCCGTTCATCGTGTAGATCATGCTGCCAAGCTGCGGCACGAAGAACACATTCATCACGCTCGCCGAGGTCAGGGAAAAATGGATCGGCCGGCCCGCCGGAATAACCAGCTGGTTCACGCTCGCTACACGCTCGGCGGGGTAGATGAACAGCCATTTCCAATCCAGCGACACACCCTGAACCTCCAGAACCGGCTCCTTCGAGGCCAGCTTCTGCGCCGGGTCCAGCGCATGCGCGCCGATCCAGGTGACACCGCCGAGCAGGATGATCACCATCAGCGGAATGGCCCACACCACGAGCTCTATGCGGCCGGAATAGGCAAATTCCGGCCGATACCGGGCGCGGGTGTTGGAGGCGCGATACCACCAGGCAAAGGCAAGCGTGGCGGCAATCGTCGGCACCACAATGGCGAGCATGATGACCAGGGAGTCGAGCAGGATGGTCATGTTCGCGTCCCCCACACTGCCTTGTGGATCGAGCACGCCCGCCTGGCATCCGCACAAGCTGGCGGTGGCGAGCATCACTACGCTACGAACCCCTATCGCTGAACCACAACAGCGTTGTGCGGCGCGATCGATCCTTCCCGGCGATGCGCCTGGCCTGGCGTGCATTGCAACCCTTCCAGTAGCGCGGACAGCTTTGCGCATGTGCATCGCCGGCGCATTTGTTGAATAGGCATGTCTGCCGGTATCCGGGTAACGTTCACGTCATTGGCAAGGTTCCAACTCATGTCGGTACCGCATGGAATGCGCGCCATCTCCACCCTGGCAAGAGGCCGGCATAGCGGGCTAACATCTTGCTATCACACTCGATCTGGCGTTGTGTAATGCGGAGGCTTATGATGAACATCAGACGGCATTGGCTCATGGCTGCCCTGGCATTGGCGAGCTTTCCGGCTTGCGCGGAACAGCTCTCGACCGCTGAGCAAACCATCAATGTGATGAACAAGCTTTGGGGCGCTCACCCGGGTATGCGCGCCAACCATGCCAAGGGCGTGGTGGTTGAGGGGAGTTTTGTCCCCAGTGCCGCGGCTGCCGGCCTCAGCAAGGCCGCTTTGTTCGCCGGGCCGGCGATACCAATAACCGTCAGGTTTTCCGACTCTACCGGGATACCGACTTTGCCGGATGGCAGCCCCAGTGCGAACCCGCATGGCATGTCGATCAAATTCCATCTGAAGGATGGCAGCGATGTCGATGTCGTTACCAACTCGCTGAAATTCTTCCCTGTCGCAACCGGCGAGGATTTCCGCGATCTGCTGACCGCCTTGTCGCAAAGCGGCCCTGGCAGCGCAAAGCCAACCAAGGCAGACCAGTTTATCGCCACCCATCCATCAGTGCCGAAAGCCTTCGGCACGGTTGCCACGCCCGCCAGCTTTGCCAATGAAGCCTATAACGGCATCGATGCCTTCATCTTCATCAACGCCGCCGGCAAGCGCCACCCCTTTCGCTTCCAGATCGTGCCTGAGGCAGGGATACAGCATTTGACGCCCGCCCAAGCCGCCGCCGAGACACCCGACTTTCTGATGACCGAACTGCCCGCCCGCCTGGCCAGACAGAAGGTGGTGTTCGCTCTGATGGCTCAGCTTGCCAACCCTGGCGACCAGACCAAGGCCCCCAACCAGCCATGGCCTGCCGATCGTAAACTGGTCAAGATGGGCACCATCACCCTGACCCACGCGGTTGCCGACAGCGCTGCCGCACAGAAGGCGCTGCTGTTCCTGCCCGGCAACCTGACCGACGGCATCGAAGCCTCCGACGATCCGCTGATCGATGCCCGCAACCAGGCCTACGCCGTCTCCTACGGCCGCCGTACGCAATGAGGACAGCTATTTCTTAGCCGCACCCGCAAACCCGGCGGCGAGTCGCCTGTTGTTGCTGGTGCCGCCCGATCTCCGGCGGCAACCTTATGCCAGGAGCGCCGAATTTGCCGCCTAACGTGAAGCCCTCTCGCATGAGGGAGGGCCGCCCCTCCCCGCGCGGCGCCATCTGGACTGGCCTCGGGGTCAATTTCGCGGTGTTCTCCGCCAACGCCACCAAGATCGAGCTTTGCCTCTTCGATCACACAGGCGAGACCGAGCTTGAGCGTATCGAGCTGCCTGAATATACCAACGAGATCTTTCATGGTTTTCTGCCGGATGCGCGCCCCGGCCAGGTTTATGGCTACCGTGCTTATGGCCCCTACGAGCCGGACGCGGGACACCGGTTTAACCCGAACAAGCTGCTGCTGGACCCTTACGCCAAATCCATGGTCGGCAAGCTGGAATGGAACCCGGCGCTGTTCGGCTACCAGATGGAAACTGCCGACGACCTGACCTTCGATGACCGTGATTCGGCCCGCTACATGCCCAAAGGCCGGGTTATCGACTCCGCCTTCACCTGGGGTGACGACCGGCCGCCACGTACCGGGATGGACCGCACATTGATCTATGAAATGCATGTGCGCGGCCTGACCAGGAAACACCCCGACGTGCCGGAAAAATTGCGCGGCACCTATCGCGGGATGATCGACCCCAGCGTTATCCGGCATCTGAAATCGATCGGCGTTACCGCCGTGGAATTGCTGCCGATCCACAGTTTTCTCAACGACGATTACCTGCTCGACAAGGGGCTGACAAATTATTGGGGGTACAACACGATCGGCTATTTCGCGCCGGCGCGGCGCTATGCCAGCGTGCCGGATTTTGCCTTTGCCGAGTTCAAGGAAATGGTCGCCGGCCTGCATGCCGAGGGCCTGGAGGTGATCCTGGACGTGGTGTATAATCACACTGCCGAGGGCAATGAGCGCGGTGCCACCCTATCGTTCAAGGGCCTGGACAATGCCAGCTATTACCGCCTGATGCCGGACGACAAACGCTATTACATCAATGACACCGGCACCGGAAATACGGTGAATCTCAGCCATCCTCGGGTTATCCAGATGGTGACGGACAGCCTGCGCTATTGGGCGGAAGAGATGCATGTGGATGGCTTCCGCTTCGACCTCGGCACGATTTTGGCGCGTGAACCTTATGGTTTCGATCAGCAAAGCGGCTTCCTGCGCGCGGTGGGTCAGGACCCCGTTCTATCGCAGGTGAAGCTGATCGCCGAACCATGGGATTGCGGGCCTGGCGGGTACCAGGTGGGCGCCTTCCCGCCGGGCTGGTCGGAATGGAACGATCGTTACCGGGACGTGATACGCGCGTTCTGGAAAGGCGACGAATCGATGCTGCCGGAAGTTGCAACCCGCATCACCGGCTCTGCCGACAAGTTCAACTGGGGCGGCCGCCGCCCATGGTCGAGCGTAAACTTCCTGACCGCGCATGACGGATTTACCTTGCACGATACCGTTTCCTACGACGACAAGCATAATGACGCCAACGGCGAAGACAACCGTGATGGCACCGACAACAATCATAGCTGGAACCACGGTGCCGAAGGCCCAACCGACGATGCCGAGATCAATACCCTGCGCGAGCGGCAAAAGCGCAATATGCTGGCAACCCTTCTGCTGTCCCAAGGCTTGCCGATGATCGTGGCGGGCGATGAGTTCGGCCGCACCCAGGGCGGCAACAACAATGCCTATTGTCAGGATAACGATATTTCCTGGGTGAATTGGGACCTTGGCGAAGACGCCAAATCGCTGATGAATTTCGTTGGCAAACTTGCACGCATCCGCCGCACCTTCCCCATTCTCCGCCGCGAACGCTTTCTGCATGGCGGCTACAACGAAGCCATGGGTATCAAGGAGCTCACTTGGCTGACCCCGGCCGGGGTGGAAATGGCCGATGAAAACTGGCAGGACGATGCGGCCAAATGCATGGGGCTGGTGCTGGATGGGCGCGCGCAGCCCACCGGCATACGCCGGCGCGGCATCGATCGTACGCTGATGCTGATCCTGAACGCCTATCACGACATGGTGGAATTTACGCTGCCGCAGATTACCGGCGGCACAGGCTGGATATTGCTGATCGATACCAACCAGCCGGATGCGCCAGAGACCGCCCGCTTCGATTTCGGTGCGGTCTACAGTGTTACCGGCCGTTCGTTGCTTTTGCTTGAGCTGGAGCCGGATGCAGCTTAGGCGAATGCGCTGCAGGGCGCGCTTTGGCGCGTGGTGGGCTGAACAGAGGCGATCAGGCGGTGGTCATCATTGGCAAGGAGGCGTGTAGAGCCGCGGCAAGTTCGGAAGCGCAGGCGGATTTAGCGCTGGTTTCGGCTTCCAGCGAACGTTCGAAACCCGAGGCGGCGGCCGCCAAGCGCTGGAACCCGAACAGGCCCGCGCTGCCGGC
>Ga0116227_10016615_pt1 | contig 10520 bp, 7 predicted proteins | sample S1TSphgellanicum_FD_89693 | JGI IMG/M metagenome (GOLD analysis project Ga0116227, IMG submission 89693) | Host-associated microbial communities from peat moss isolated from Minnesota, USA - S1T2_Fb - Sphagnum magellanicum MG | ecosystem: Host-associated > Plants > Peat moss > Unclassified...
ACACTTTTGAATTTGATTTCCTTTGTAAGTCTCATTGTCATGCACAATCATCTCATCATTGTTTTTATCTTGCTTGAGTTTGGTGCTTCATGATTCAATTTCATTTTAACACATACATTTCCATTTCAATTATAATGCTACAATTTCACATTGATGGTTGTTTATGTCTTTTAAATTATGTGCATATTTCACATTCCATGGTGTTATGTAGACACAAGCACCTTCTCATGTGCATGTGTGCCATGTGTGTGTGTAGGCACTTTTGTTTGTTATGTCTTACCTTGTAACAAAATTCTAAGAATTGTGGGTTATGCTATGTGATTTAGTTTTTCTCATTGCTATTAAATGGTGTCAAATCTAAAATGTCTATGGTATTGTGAAGGCCTAAGTATATTATGTGTCTAAGACTAGATAAGAAAATCTACTAGAATTTCCAATGTCCCAAGGCTAGGATTGTTAATTGAATTTTGTGGTAGCCTAAGCCCCTTGGGGTGAGGCGCAATGGTTAGTATAGCTCAATGGTTTTTTTTGTTCTTTTCTTGGCAATAAGAATGTCTTATTTGCCTAGATTTTTTTAAATTTTAAAATATATTCTTTGTTCTCATAGTTTTTCTATTTATGTTATGTTTGGGCTTTCTAGAAATGCCCCTAAAATCTAGTGACAAAATGATTCATCAAGACTAGTTTAGGTAGGACAATATAAAATTCCAAATGTCGTCCTTTGGATAATTCCAAAATATAATATGTTTAGCCAATTCCCAATAAAGAGGAACAAAAAGATTTTTTTTTCAGCTTTGTGGATTTCAAAGATTCTTTTTTTTGAACTATAGCCATGAACAAATTTCAATACCTTGTCAATTGCAATTTGCATCCCATTTCTCTTCAAGAAAATATGAATTCAATTCAATTCAATTTGAACTCAATCAAATCCAATAATTTTAATTCAAATTAATAATTGAAATTACATTCAGTTCAATTCAATGCAAATCAAAACATGAAATTTGTCAATTTTGCCACTAAACATTCCAACTATGTCACAATTAATTCACAATTGTAAACAATAACATGAATTTCTAATCATTTTTTGCAACTCTATACCAAAAATGTTGATGACGACTAATAATAATAGGGATTACTTACATCAACCATATCAACCTATTTGTAATCCAATTTGTATAGGAAGTTTGTTGACAAAAATATCAAATGTGATCTATCATCCATTCAGGTTTTGATTGTTAATCCAATTTTATTTCAACTATTTTTAGATTGGAAAGTGATTTCATCTAACCTAGCTTGCTTACTACCAATTAGATTTTATCATGGTCATAGGAATTTTTTTCGTGCAACCAATTAAAAGTAATTAGGTTGCACAAGTTGATTGGATTGGACCAAATTTGATCACGGTTTTTGTTTTTAAGTGATTGATTGAGAGCGATTGAGCTAAATAAACCAATTCAATTGAAGACATTTTGAAGGGATGTGGAAGGCTAATGATGTTGTAAGACATTGATAGAATAATTTTTTTGTTGAATGTGTTAATCCCAAATGAAAACATGGATTTTCATTCAAAATATGTTTATGAATATTTTCATAGAAATAAAAAGATATATTGTAACTGCAAGTTTACTTTGTTTAGGTAATGGTAGGTTGTATGACTATAATTTCATCATAGGTTGTTTCTAGCATTGAATACAATAGGAGATTACAAAGCCATTTAAAATAAAACTAGAAGACCAAGAGGATAATATTGACACCCAAATTGAATAACAAAAAGATAAGCAACTTCATTTTGTTGTAAATCAAGTTGATTTTTACGAAGATGTGTTCATATTGTTATCCAATGAAAACCTTGATCTACATTCCCAAGTATGCAAATCATACCAAAACCATATATATATTATGCCATTGGTTTGAAAGTTCTCTAGTTTGTAAAATAAAGTTTAATGTGAGTACAATGAGTAAATTGTTATGCAAAATTTGGTCTAGGAACATGGATGACATACATAAATTTCCTTTGTTTTACAAATTTGTAAAATTATGGTGAAAAATGGCAAAAACAAAAATGGATTCCAAATTGCTTGTTTTTAAGCTTAAAACTAATATGTTTCAAAATTCAGAAAAGGAATTGAAGAAATTCAAGACTAAAAAAAACCGCAATTTTCTGATTGAAAATGCTAATGAAATTGTTGGATGGTTTTTGGTTCAAGAACTTCAAGACATCACATGTGTTCAAAAGTGTGAAGGAAGTCAATGAGTTTGTGTTGGAATATGCAGGGAACAAAGTCACATTTCATGGAAACATAGTGGATACAATGTTTTCAAAAAGGTGCCCTTCATCTTACCCAATGTACTAAATTAGACAAAGGAAATTAAAAAGCCTAGTTTTGGACTTAAATTTTTTAACACGTCATATCCCACCTTTTTGTGTACATATTTCCCTAAACCCTAAACCCTAAAGGACTATTGCTTTCATTTCAAGTACCTTCTCAATTGTGGTTAGCACCCGCACTCAAGTGTTATTCATATATGGAAGAACCTATGTGGACTAGTCTTGTAAAGGCCAATTTACAACTTTGAGTATTCAAATTTGCCTCCTAATGGGTATATATTGAAACATTGGGTTGGTGTGATGTGAAATGGTTGGTGTGGAAGGAATAGGTTTTATAGTTTTGGGCATCTACAAAACATTTTGTGTACATTTGTCATTTGAAGCCATTTGTCAAACCAATGAGCAAAATTTGATACCAACCTAGTCTTGGTATTGGTGTGGCCAAAAATTAGGGCAATGTGTATCCATCTACCTTCCCACATGACAATACACTAATTCATTGCATAGATAAACAACTTGGAGAGTCTACTCTTGGATTGACATTTTGTAATCCTTTCAACACCTCAATTTCAATGAGAATCAGATTTGGCATATGAAGGATGATGATACAATGAGTCTAGCTAAAGTTAATTTGTAAATCTATCAAGATTAGAGATCTCTTTGGAAAGAACTTTTAGGTTATTGAAAATGGCATTTGACATAGATCTCTCATACAATGTGTTAACCCAACTTTCTCACACCGAAATTTCTAATGTTGCTTCTTCTCCGATCAGCAATAAACCACATGCTCTCATGAATCTTGACACTTTTCTTGAGTTTCACACCCAAACCTATTACACTTTTGCTTTGAACATTACACCACACCACATTACCGAGACCCAATCTCCAACTTAATGCCCTTGACACTAGAAGTAGTACAAACCATATTTACCATCTCCAAGCATTGAACCTTAGTGGTTCATAGTTTGCATCCAATCCTTGATGAAACCATAGTTTTCCACTCTATAAGGTCATTTGCAAATACACTAGAAAGTTTCTTGTACATCTTTACATTTCAAACACAAAGCACATTGTGAGACTATATTGACAACATGTTTGCATGCTACTACTAAACCATATATGAAGGTGTAGCCTGTAGTTTCTAGAAACCAACCACCGAATTTGTTGGGCACTTTTGGATTTGCCTAGGAAATAATTAGGCTTTGCAAACCATATGAAAAAACATGGAATTAGCAAACCATATACAAAAAGATGGAATTAGTAAAGACACCGTTGTTGCCATCATCAAGTTTGAGATTGCATAAAATGAAGAAAAGACAAGTTGTACTTCCACCAACACCAAACAAGAAACAAAACCATCTCTCTCCTTCATGCCACCAGCAATAACACCCGACTAATTATTTGTTGGTCATAGACGGTGTCTGTTGTCACCAGTTGCAATCCGATGGAATAGAAGGATCAAATTGTCTTCCTCATCAAAAGTACCAACTATATTTTTACCTCGCACCTTGTCCCTAACTACCTTGTGCTTCTGAGTATATTATCCTATTTCAGACAAACATGAAAAGCAGGATTCTAAAAGTGAGGACATGGGTCATAGTGACAACCAATAAGGGGAGTGGTGCAATGAACAAACACACTAATCCTAAAGTTAGGCTTGTAACCAAGGGACATTAGTAAGAAGAGCTCATATTGCATGCAAATAAACTTCAGGTCTGAAGATCTTGTTAGATGTCAAATACAGACATAGCAACATGGCCTCACCAGCATCCGATATTTTTGGACAACACTCAAGGTTTTCTCCTCAAACACCCATTTTTCTGTTTTTCAGTTTTGATGAGGGGTTGAAGTTTAGAGCTTCTTTTGCAGTGTAACAAGAAACTTGGGGTTGGTAGTTTTTAATTTGAGCACTTGGGCCAAGGTATCCATCTCCCTTCCTCAGTGCAATGATCCAAGCTTACACCTCCCCTCATACCATTTTCAGGTATCATGAATTGCTCTTATTTCTACTAGATTCGTATGTAGGAGTTTTCATGTAGAAGACATATCATTCACTGTTGTGCATGGGTACATAATGTCACTCTGTTAATTCATCACGCATTTTTGCCACATATGAACAAAATTCAATTTGCTCTTTTTACTTTGGGAATTCTTCAGGCAAAAAACTTCAGCCTCTTTTGTACATTATCTATTGTCTTGGTCAATTTTTGTGTATTGTTAACAATTCTGCTTCTCTTGTTTTATCTCTTGTTTGTTTGCATCTCTTTGGATCTCCATGCAACAAACCTTCACATTTGTGGTTCTAGATTATACCAAGGTTTACGTTCTGTTGGGTGATTCCAAAGCATGCTTAAGTAGAAAGAACTCTACCATCTCTTGTTTCTTGTTCTTTAGACATTCTGTATAAGGTAAGGCCCTTGGAATCTTGAGCATTACAAATAAGTGCAGACCTGATTCTGGTAATGCCCTCATCCAAGGACCTCACCTGGAACAAAAAGTGAGGCAAATGGATGAGATCAAATCAAACACAAAACATGTAACCTTTCATGGAGGTCTCTTTAACCATTAGGCTTGCTTAGCTCAAATGCAGTGAAGCTGACCCTCACAAACCTAATGGAGTTTGAATGAGTAAACTATTTACTTTGATCAATTTAGCTATGCTTTTCGAGCCAACATGATGACTGAAGTTTTCCTGTTGCAGATTCTGGAAATGCACAAAAATGCAAAAAACTTATGATGCAGATTTTTGTATAATTGTTTGCCTGAAATTTTCAGCAGATTATGATATACACTAATCTACATGTCCCACCAGTAGCGATTATGAATTCTTCAATTCCCATTAACCAATAGTGACAACTAGTCACTCCCATTTATGATGAAGGTGATGGTTTGATACTTCTTGAGTGACACTCACAAGGTCATGACCACACTCACTTGCTCATTCTTGACATGTTTGTTTTTCGCTTGGGCCTGAACAACTAACAAAATGGGTTACGCTCGGAAGTTTGTTATTGTGCAGTTTTGTTTCCCTAATTCTTGAAACAATTGACTTCTATGTATAGTGCTTGATTGTGGTCAGGAGGTGAAGAGTTGGGTAGCATGATGAGGCCACCACAGCTAAACCTTATGGGCAAGCTAAACAATAACGGCAAGCTAGGAGATGCACCCAACACATAATGAGCAAGGATGAAGCCATTCCATGACAGTAAAGGTCTGAGATGGTACATTCAATAATTTCAAAGAAAACTCATGTTCAACAGAGATTTTTGCAACTATTACCGAGTGCATGATCATCAACAGAAGCTAATATCATATAAAAATGTGGTCAAGAAAAATGACATAATTAATCTGCCACGGTCCCAGGACCCTTAATGTGCAGCAAATCTACTTGAATTTGCCTTGTGCATTTCCTCTACACATTTTCAAATCACAACTCCAAAACACATGATTCAAGTCTCCTAGTCTGTTGTGTTATACATGTCCAATTTCTTGATGCAATTCACACTTTCTCCATTGGACAAATTTGGTTGTGTCATGGCTGCACATTGGGTCTTTCCAAGCATCAGCAGCTCAGCATCTCCTTTTCCAAACTATGAGAATTGTAATGTTTTCTTTGGGTAAAAGGACTGGACCAATGTTGTGCAGGGATTTGATTTTGTTAATAACCCAAAGCTCTGTTTTTCCTTTTTTTCTTTTCAGGGTTTAGGGTTTAGGGTTTTATTTCAAGGTTGTGAAAAACACTTCTCCTGCAACAAATGTTCAACTCTACTTAAGAAATAATTAACCCTTTGCACAAGTACCCCTCCTCACTTCTCATTTTGGAATTTCATGGTGCCAATTTTGTTTTTTTAAATGCATGAAGAATAAATACCACAATTTAGTGTGCACACCAAATGTGAATACCACCATTTTTCAAATGAAACATACTACCATGGTGAACATGGTAGTAATAGTCTGGGGTAGGCTATTAGTGTGTTTCATAAAACACATGAAACACACTAATAGCCTCCCCCAGACCTGACCAAGAAAGAAATTGACCTGCCCAAAGTTGTATCCCAAATGTAAAATGAAAAAAAATCCACAAGATTCAATCCCTAATTCCCCAAAGTCTCAAAACAATTCCATTGATGGAATATCTGAACTTGAAGTGTAAGGAAAAAGATAAGTCCAAGAGAGGCTTCCATTGTGTGAGAGATCATGGGAATGAACAATTGTAGTATCTGACTAGTTTTGGGCGGTTATTTGATTTTGGTGATAACCTTTGGTTCCAGTTTTTGTGAATTTTTTAGAAATCAAAGAACATTTGGTTTTGTTTTTTCCAAATCAAAGAATCAAAGAAACTTCGGTTCCAGTTCTAGAAAACTTTTGAAAAACAAAGAACCTTTGGATCAGAACAGGATATTTTTAAAGTGTATTTGGAGGGCACCTAAATGTTATTCAGTTTGTGATATGTAGTTGTCATTTAAGGCTATTAAATCTGTAGTTGTACATAGATGTTACAATTTTGAATAATTTTATTGGTTTGTTATTGGTTATCATTTTTTATCTTTATTCTTGTATATAAGTACATATGACCATGTACTTGGAGACGAATGATTGTAATAAAGATTTATTATTATTATTATTATTATTGAAGAAGCAAATTAAGTTTTTCAGAAGTTTTTCAGTTTCCTTTGAGTTAGAACTATAGAATGTATATTGCAAATCAAAGAAGAATTGTAGAAATTCTTTGGATTTGAAGAACTTGAGAGGAATTGAAGCATAAGATTTGACATTTTCATTTTTGGTGACCATGCTAGCAAAGAATTTCTAGTTTTAGATCGATTGTTTAATTTTTTTAAAATCATGTGTGAAATAATTTTGATAATTTGTCTTAGTGAAAAAGATCTAAAGAAAGTATTGAGTCAAGTAATAATCTAATATGTAAGGGGAATATATGTTTAGACACACACATTGAGAATGGTACTTATTGATGGGATCACCAAGGAAGTAGGCTCTTATTCACAAGCAAACAAAATTAATACTAAAGAAAGGATGAATTTGAATGAAGTTGCAAAGCAAGGAAAAGTGTAAAACCTATAGCAAACATTTGGAAGTGTTGGAAATATGTCGAATTCATCGAAAGATCTTTTTAATATAGAAGATGCTACCAAGACTAGATCACAAGATCCAATCACGAATCACATATCAAGGCAGTTCATCAATCCAGTATCAAATTTGGTTCAAACAAATAGTACCATGGACTTTCAAGAAAATGGACCAAAAACCTTTAACAGAGGTATCAATATTCAAACCATGAATCAACATCACAATAATAGTAATGGATCGGTTGTATCAATGAACGTGCATGCGAACCAAGATCAATAAGGTAATGTTGCATAAAATGTGTAGCATGGGTCTAAAGGAGGACACTAGATATTCCACAAGTTGTATCGATGCAAACAAATGGATTTGCTTGTAAATTGTGTCATATGAATGCACATATTATTCACAATTGTTCGTTCATTTCATTTGAAGTTCAACATCAAATGATTGATGATTTGTGGAGTTATGTTCAAAGTACCCAAAGGAGTTATGTGACATCAAATTCACTAAATCAACCACAATTACAAGATTTTTGAGCATTGATGATTATGAATTCTACTGATCTATCAATAATAAATCCAAGAGTTGAAAAGCGCTTGAGGACAATAACAAGGATTGAATAACAACAATTTTTGATTGTTGTACCTCCATATTGGTCTAGATCAAACCCATATGTTTTTCCAATGGGAACATCAATGATGCCAATAAACACACAAACATGATAACGACTTTACCAATGCCCATTTGGAATCCGATGATGTGTTCCATGATGAAAGGTACATGTCCATCAATACCAACCACCCAAATACCTATGATTATACATGTTTCAATCAACAAATAAATATTGACCATGACATAGAAAAGATTAGTGAAAGTTATAGTTGGAGGTGGTGATGGATGAAATAGCCACCCAGTTTCACCACCACTAAATGCAAGAGGTGGAACTATCCCATGAGAACCACCTAATGGAAGATGGTGTACACTTAATCCAAGTTAAGGTACATTCACGCCATCATGGTACCCACAATTTGTTGCACTAATAAGACCTACAACAAGTTACTATATCCAACTTATGTCAAGGATACAAATCCTGATACTTATATCCAAGTATTCAAGAAAGCTATCAAAACTAATGGAGAAATTGTTAATGAGGACATCATTAATTTGTTGGGGTTTACTTTTTGTGATAGTATTTTTGAATGGGGAAAAAAATTCTACATGATCATCCCAATTATATTTTTGTAGAATTGGAACAAGCTTTTTGTAAACGTTATAAAATGGAAAAGAGTGATAAGCAAATATGTCCGAAGTTAAAGACTATCAAATAGGAAGAAAAGTTGGAACATGTCAAAGTTTGTTATGAATAGATTCTTAAGTTAACTAATTGTTTACAAATCAAAGCCACCGATACATACATCACTATTATCTTTAGAGTTGGACTACATCCATACATCTAACTTTCAATACCTAGAATAAAGCGAGAAACCTTAATTGAGCACAAGGAAGATGTGAGTTGTGAAGAAAGTGGACCTAAACTTTACAATTCTTTTTTTGGAAATTCAAACAAACATAATGGAGTTCAATCACACTTTAGATTCTAACTGTAGTAATCGATATGTACAAATCACAATTTTCTGATTTCAAGCTTCTTCTTGTTGAAGAATCTATTGGGGCATTATAGGGTGAGCATACAAGTCCATGCTCATGATCCTCCCAGCTCCATCTTGCATTGGAAATCAATGTATATTTTCTTCCTTCCTATAGCCCTTTGAAGGGAATCAAATGTCCTACTTTGTGGTGTGATATTATTTCCATGTGATGCTGAGCTTGAAGCTTTGAAATTTATGTAATCACAGTTATACATTGCCATAGAATGTGCACCCTAACATTGCTTTGTATTTCGAAGGTTGGTCACAAAAACAGCTGTTGTCATCTTATGGGCTATGGAGTTGGTCATGACCTAGGAAGCATTTGTGAAAGCAGCCATTCAGGCTGGCAAATTAAAGCAAGACATGGTGCAGCTGCTTGCAAGCATGGAAGAACTTGTAATTTTCTTTTCATCCTGCCTCAATTACTAGTACTTCAATCTCTTAATCTCTCTCTATTGGTGTAGTCTTGTCATTACTGCACATGATTTTTCCTTGGAATGACCTCAAGTTCCTTTGCCTGATGTTCTGACACAAAACAAATCTTTGAGCTTGATATCCTAGGTCTTGAAAATTGAGATGCAGCTTGTGTTCACAGTCTTGGAAGAGTATTAATAATGTCTTTTTCTATAAAAGATTCTGTCCTGTCTTCTATAGAAAAAGACATTATTAATACAATATTAATTCAGATCTGTATTAATACTGTCTTTTTCCCAATCTATTGTGTCATCCTAATAATCCTACAGAAAGAGTATTTGGATCTCAAGAGAGAGGTTGAGGGCCTCCACACACAGCTAAATGATGCACTGAACAAGAACCATGAAACTTTCACCAACTTGGCTTTGTCCAGGTAACATCTATGGGCATAGTGAAAATCATGTTTGAATATTCTATCATCTCTAGTCTTCTTCAAAAGAGCAGAGCATTTTCAGCCTCTAGAATATTAGATGCAGGGACCCATCCAGTAATAAACTAGAAGACCCATAAAAATTGCTTATGATTTCTAACAATGTCAAACTATTCCAGACCTTGAGTGCATCTGCAATAACCTGAAGGGAATTGCCAACAGAGATGGAAAATGAGTATGAGAAGCAGCTGTAGCAATTGAAAATTACAGTTCACAAGCTTAGAAGTCAACAGGAGAAAGACCGCATTGATGAGGGAAATCGCCTGGAGGATGCCAAGGTTTTCACATCTATCTCTTCATAAACCTTGCCATATTGTTTTCACTGCAATATCTTCAAGAATTCTAGAGCAGTCTCATTTTATAGCTACTTGGAATTGTCATGGTTCATGTCCTCAGGTTGCATCCCAGAGACAGAGTGATGATATGGAAACTGCTCTCCCCCTACTTTTGGAGTCTGGATCCATTGGCATAATTGGTGTACAAAGTTTCTATTAGAAGCAAAAAATGCTCAATTGCTGCAAAATCCACTTGCCATTCAGCAATTGAGTCCATG
>Ga0116227_10016616_pt1 | contig 10520 bp, 8 predicted proteins | sample S1TSphgellanicum_FD_89693 | JGI IMG/M metagenome (GOLD analysis project Ga0116227, IMG submission 89693) | Host-associated microbial communities from peat moss isolated from Minnesota, USA - S1T2_Fb - Sphagnum magellanicum MG | ecosystem: Host-associated > Plants > Peat moss > Unclassified...
CGGGAATTCCCGCGCGATACGTCAGCGGCTACATCTTCCGCGGCGAGTCGCGCGTGCTCGGCGCGGAGGCGTCGCACGCCTGGTGTGAGGCATATCTGCCGCCGTATGGCTGGGTCGGCTTCGATCCCACCAACGACCGCCTGATCAACGATCACTTCGTCAAGGTCGCCATCGGCCGCGACTACCGCGACGTAAGCCCCGTGCGCGGCGTCTATCGCGGCTCGAAAGCGAGCGAGATGAGCGTCAACGTCGCCATGGACGTCCTCGCCGGCTACCAATCCGCCCTGCCTCACCAGCAACAGCAGCCGCAACAATAGCAGCCGGAACAGTAGCAGCCGGAACAGTAGCAGCCGGAACAGTAGCAGCCGCGACGGTAGCAGCCGCGACGGTAGCAGCCATATCGGTGAAATACGCAACACCGAGCCGGGCCGGGTAGGACTCCCCCGTCACCCTGAGCTTGTCGAAGGGTGCGCCGGCAGTGACGGACGAGTCTTCCTCTTCATGAAGCGGCCGAAGGATCGTGCCCTCCCGGTGGCCGTTGCCGCCATCATCCTGCTGCCGTTGCTCTTCCACGTCGCGCGCCACCGCACGCTGCCGAACTTCGCGACGGACGAGGCGTTCGTCGCGTTTCGATGCGGGGGCGAAGCCGTGCTCGAGCGTGCGAACCCGTACCTCGTCGAGCCGATTCGCAGCTGCGAGGCGCGCGCGCACGTCATCCCGCCGGGCGTGGTCGAACCGGCCCCGTTACCGCCCGTCACGCTCGGCTTCTTCGGGCTCTTCGCCGCCCTGCCGTATCGTGCGGCGGCGTTGCTCTGGGCCGTCGTGCTTCTCGCGTCGTATGCGATCGCGGCGCTCGGCCTCGTTCGGCTCGCGCCGCGCGTGCCGCCGCTCGCGGTGTGGTTGGCGCTCGCACCGAGCCTCGTGTTCCTGAGCGGATATTACGGAGAGACGCCGCCCCTCGTCGCCGCCGTCCTGGTGCTGGCCGGCCTCGCGCTCCGCGCGGACCGTCCCATTGCGGCGGCCTGCGCCGTCACGGTCGCGACGGCATTCGAACCGCACGTCGGCGGCGCGGCTTGGCTCGCGCTCGGCATCGGCGTCCCCCGCGTGCGGCTGCCGCTCGCGCTCGGCTTGGCGATCGCCGCGGGTCTCTCCGTGCTCGCGGTGGGCCCCGGTACGGCCGCTTCGTATTTGACCGCCGTGCTGCCGGCCCACGCCGTCTCGGAGCTGCCGGCAAACGATCAGTATTCGCTGACGTCGCTGCTCTTCGCAATCGGTTGGCCGGCCCGGGCCGCGCTGACCGCCGGGCTCGCATCCTATCTGCTCATGCTCGGTCTCGGCTGCGCCTTCGCGCCCGGCATCGCGCGCCGGGCGAACGCGCCCGAACTCGTGGTCTTCCTGCCGGCCGCAGCCGTGTTGCTCGGCGGCACGTTCGTCCACGATCTGCAGATGTCGCTGGCGTTGCCGCTCGTCATCGCGGGAGTTCCCTTCGACCGGTTCGGGGTGACGGCGGGCACCGGCGGCCCCCGCATGCGAACGTGGCTCGCCTATGCGACGATGCTGGTCGGCGCGATTCCGGCGCCCGCCACGGGTTTGCCCGAACTCGCGGCCGGCGCGGCCGCCGCCTGCGCGATCGCTTGGAGCGCGGCGCAAGCCCTCGAGGAGAGCCCGGCGCGCGCGCGCATTGCAGCGGCATTTGGAACCGCCGCGTACGCGGCATTCGCCCTCCTCGTCCACGAGATCGGCCTCGTGCCCGCGACGCTCCCCCGAGGCATCCCCGCCGCCGCAGCAAACGAACTCGCCGAGTCCACCTGGCAAACGTACGTCGCCGCCGTCTCGCACCCGGCCACCCCAGGCGAGGTCGTCACCAAGCTAACCGTCGCAGTCCTTCTGCTCGTGACCCTGTCCCTCGCCGCCGGGCGAAGGGCCCCCGGCCCAACCGTCCCGAAGCCGCGGTAACCCGAACTCCGGTCACCTTCCCATGATTGACAAAACGGAGCCCGGACGCTCCCGTGGTCAACGCCACGCGTCGACCGCGCACGTGTGGGCCGGCGGACCCGGCGAGGGGTCGGGGGTCCCGGGGACCGGCGGGCCGGCAGACGTTGTCACCCTGAGCTCGCCGCAGGGGGACTCGAAGCAACCCCATCGACTAGCAGAGTGTCCCAGAGAGTGCTAACATGACAGACGATTTCTTCGCTGAATTCGACGCGATGTTCGCCGAACTCGCGCGCAAAGCGCGGCCCGGCGGGTTCGAGCCGAACGCCGACGTGTATCTCACGGGCGATGAGGGCACGATTCTCGTTAACGTGGAAATCGCGGGCGCCGAACCCGCCGAGCTTCGCGTGATGGTCGAGGAGCGCCGGCTCTACATCCTCGGCCGGCGCTACGACCGCGAGCGCGCCGAACGCGGCTCGGTCCTGATGAAAGAGATCGAATACGGCGATTTCGTCAAGAAGATCCATCTGCCGGTCCCGGTCGCCTACGACGACGCGACGGCATCCTATCGGGACGGCATCCTGACGATCCGGCTGCCCGTCTCCGCCGACGCGTCGCCCCCACGGCGGCGCACCGAAATTCGCATGACCGTAAGAAGGACCCCCGTGTAATGGCAGCCTCCACAGAAAAAAAGAGCGACGTACTCGGCATCCTGCCGTTGCAGGACGCGGTGCTGTTTCCCAACACCGTCATTCCGCTCGCGGTCGTGAAGAAACCGGGCATCGCGCTGGTCGAGGAAGCGCTCCGCGACGGCCGGCAGATCGGTCTCGTCGCGTTGATCGACAAGGACACGGAAGACCCGGGTCCCGACGACGTTCGCCGCATCGGCACGATCGGCACGATCCAACGCATGATCAAGGTTCCCGACGGCACGATCCGCTGCATCGTCGGGGGCACGAGCGTGTTCAAAATCGACGCGTTTTCGCAGACGGCGCCCTACCTCGCGGGCACGTATACCGAGCTCCCGGACATCACGCGCGAGTCGGGCGAGCTCGTCGCGATGCACCGCAACCTCGCCACGCTCTTCTCGAAGCTGATCGGCTACTTGCCGCAAGCCCCGCGCGAGATGGAGATGGAAGTCAACAACATCACCGACTCCAATCTCCTCACCTATTTCGTCGCGAGTTCGATGCGGCTCGAAACGGCCGACCGCCAAGGGTTGCTCGAAGAGCGTAATACCGAGAAGCGGATGCGCAAGCTCACGATGCTGCTCACCAAAGAGCTCGAAGTCGTGGAACTCGGCCACAAGATTCAGTCCGACATCCAGCGCGAGATGGAAAAAAACCAGCGCGAATTCTACCTCCGCCAGCAATTGCGCGCGATCCAGGAAGAACTCGGCGAAACCGATCCCCAGCAAGCCGAGACTAACGACCTGCGCAAAAAGATCGACGAAGCGAACCTGCCCGAGGAGGCCAAGAAGGCCGCCGATCGGGAGCTGGACCGGCTCGCGAAAGTGCCGCAGGCGTCGCCCGAGTATTCGGTGATCCGCACGTACCTCGACTGGATCGTGCAGCTGCCCTGGAGCAAGGAGACGACCGACGCGATCGATATTGCGAAGGCGCGGGAAGTCCTCGACGAGGATCATTACGACCTCGAAAAAGTCAAGGACCGTATCATCGAGTATCTCGCGGTCGGCAAATTGAAGAAGAAACTCTCCGGCCCCATCCTGTGCTTCGTGGGACCGCCCGGCGTCGGTAAGACGTCGCTCGGCCAATCGATCGCGCGTTCGATGGGTCGTAAGTTCGTGCGGCTCTCCGTCGGCGGCGTGCGCGACGAGGCCGAGATCCGCGGGCACCGGCGCACGTACATCGGCGCGATGCCGGGGACGATCGTGCGCGCGCTGCGCGACGCGGGGACGCGCAACCCGGTCATGATGATCGACGAGATCGACAAGGTCGGCTCGGATTATCGCGGCGACCCGCAGTCGGCGCTGCTCGAAGTGCTCGATCCGGCGCAGAACAATTCGTTCCGCGACCACTACCTCGATCTGCCCTTCGATCTCTCGCAAGTGCTCTTCGTCTGCACCGCCAACGACCTCTCGACGATCAGCAGCCCCCTGCGCGACCGCATGGAGATCATCCAGCTCTCCGGCTATACCGAATTCGAGAAGCTGCAGATTGCGAAGCGCTATCTCGTGAAAAAGCAGCGCGAGGCGAACGGTCTGCGCGACTCGCAGGTGCAGATCAACGACCCGGCGCTCCGCGCGATCATCAACGACTACACGCGGGAGGCCGGCGTGCGCAACCTCGAACGCGAGATCGGCACGGTCTTCCGCAAGGTCGCGCGCCGGATCGCCGAAGAGCCGCGCTTCAAGGCACGTATCAAACCCGAGAGCCTGAACGAGTTCCTCTCGCGGCCGCGCTATTACAACGAAGTGAAGAAACGCACCGCGAGCATCGGCGTGACGACGGGGCTGGCCTGGACGCCGGTCGGCGGCGACATCATGTTCATCGAGACGACGGTCATGCCCGGTAGCGGGAAGCTCGTGCTGACGGGTCAACTCGGCGACGTGATGAAGGAATCCGCGCAAGCGGCGGTCTCGTTCTTGCGCTCGCGTTCGGGCGAACTCGGTTTGCAGGACGACTACTTCTCGAAACACGATCTGCATATCCACGTTCCCGCCGGCGCGACGCCGAAGGACGGACCCTCCGCCGGCATCGCGCTCGCGACGTCGATCGCGTCGCTCCTCACGCATACGAAGGTCGACTCGAATCTCGCGATGACGGGCGAGATCACGCTCACGGGGCAAGTGCTGCCGATCGGGGGGCTCAAGGAAAAAGTCCTCGGCGCCAAGCGCGCGGGGATAAACAAGATCGTCTTACCGAAGCGCAACGAGATCGATCTCGACGACGTGCCCAAAGAAGTCCGCGACACGATGACGTTCGTGCCGGTCGAGGAGATTTCGGAAGTCTTCGAGCAGGCCTTCGGCAAGCGGATCATCACGCCCGTGATGCTCGGCGAGGAGAACCCGCGCGGCAAGGACGGCGTCGTCGTTCCCATGCGGCGGTCGGCCAAACGGCCCGCGGCCCAGGCGCCCACGGAGCGCAAGCGCTCCCCCGGGCGTCGCACGACCGCGGTCTCCACGCGCAAGCGTTGACCGGCGCGGCGGCTGACGAAAGCCCGGCTCCGAGCCGGGCTTTCGTGCGTTCGGGGCCGGGACCGTCGGCGCTTGCGGTCGTCGTCGCGCTCGCGCTCGTGTACGTGTTGTGGGGCTCGACTGCGCCCGCGATCCGCGTCGCCGTGATGACGGTGCCCCCGTTCTCGATGGTCGCGCTCCGCTTTGCGATCGCGGGCACGCTGCTCTGGGTGTGGTCGCGGTTTCGCGGAACGCCCCTGCCGGACGCGCGCGAATGGCGCGGCGCCGCGCTAACGGGGATCGCGCTGCTGGTGGCGAGCAACGGCGTGTTCGCGTGGGTCGAACAATACGTACCGAGCGGAATCGGGTCGCTCTTCTTCGCGCTTTCGCCGCTTTGGATGGCGCTCTTCGGCTTCGCGTTCTATCGCGAGCGCCTTTCGCGCCTTGCCGCCTGCGGGCTCGCGCTCGGCCTGGCCGGCATGGTGTATCTCTATTCCCCGAGCGGCGCGCAAAATTTACCGCTCGTGCCGACCGTGCTCGGCGTCGCGACGTCCGTCGCCTGGGCGTTCGGCGCCATGATCCAGCGGCGTCTGGCCGCAAGCGATCTCGTGCAGATGAGCGCGATGCAGATGCTCGTTGCGGCCGGCGTGCTCGCGCTCGTCGCCGCGGGCTCGGGCGAACGTCTCGGAGTCGCGGAATTCACGCCCGCCGCGACCCTCGCGATCGCCTATCTCGTGATCTTCGGAAGCATCGTCGGTTTCAGCGCGTTTCTATGGCTGATGAATCACGTGCCGACCACGCTCGCCTCGACGTATTCGTACGTCAACCCGATCGTTTCCATCGCGATCGGCGTCGGGCTCTTGCACGAACGCTTCGACTGGCATCTCGCGGCGGGCGCGGCCATCATCGTGGCCGGCGTCGCCGCAATGATCGTCGGCCGCGCAAAGAAGCCGATCGCGACTGCCTAAACGACCGAGGCCGGAGCCTGCGCGTTCGGACCATCGTCACCCTGAGCTTGTCGAAGGGCGCGCTACGGATGCTTCGCGGAACGTGGTCGCCGGCGTGCGCCTTTCGCCCTTCGACAAGCTCAGGATGACAAGCTCAAGGTGACACGTTCGGGATCGTTCGCTAGGGCCCGCGGCGACCGGTTAAGAAGCGCACGGGATGCGTCGCCGTTTCGTGTTCCGCGCGATATTCGTTCTCGTCGCGTCGGCGCTCTGCTCGCGCGTCGCGCCAGGAGCGGCGGATCCGGTCGAGCGGACGTCGACGCTTGCTGCTGTGGAACGCGTCAATCTGACGATTTACAACGGCGACCTCGCACTCGTGCACGACCGGCGGCGCGTGACGCTCGACGCCGGAACGTCGCGCATCGCGTGGCGCGACGTCAGCGGCGGCATCGATGCGACGTCCGCGATCCTCGAAGATCTCACGGTGCCCGGAGCGGTCTCCGTGGTGGAGCAAAACTTCGACTTCGATCTGCTCAAGCCGTCGACGCTGCTCGATAAGTACGTCGGGCGGCACGTCACCGTCGTCCACGACAAGCCGGTTCCGGGACGGCCCGCGAGCGAGAGCGCCGTGCTGCTCGCCGACAACGACGGGATCGTGTTGCAATATGCGGACCGCATCGAACCCGGTCTCTACGACAGCCACATCGTGTATCCGTCGCTCCCGGCGAACCTGCGGGACGCGCCGACGCTGGTGCTCGATCTCGCGACCGGAGCGGCCGCAACGCACGATCTCGATCTCAGTTATCTTTCGAGCGGCCTCGGCTGGCACGCCGATTACGTGGGCGTCGTCTCCCCGAAGGAAGATCGCATGGATCTGGGCGGTCTCGTGACCTTGACCAATACGACGGGGACCACGTTTCGCGACGCACACGTGCAACTCGTCGCCGGCAACGTGAACGTCGCGCAGGAGCCGACGCCGATGCAGCTGCGCAAATTCGCGGCCGTCGCCGCGCCGACGCCGCCCGTCCGCCAGGAGAATTACTTCGAATACCACCTGTACACGTTGCCGGAGCCGACGACGGTAGCGAACGCGCAGACCAAACAAGTGGCGCTTCTCTCCGCGCGCGACGTACCGATTCGCAAGACGCTCGAATTGCGCGGTTCCGATACGTATTACTCGAATGCGGAGGCCGATCTCGGCTCGAAAATCGAGGTCGGCGTGTACGTGACCTTCGCGAACAAGGGCGGAGAACTCGGCGTGCCCCTCCCCGCGGGCCTGGTGCGGCTCTACGCGAACGACAGCCGCGGCACGTCGCAATTTCTCGGCTCCGATCGCATCGACCACACGCCGCGGAATGCGGACGTGCGGCTCCACGTCGGCGATTCGTTCGACGTGACCGCGAACAAAAAGCAGACCGACTTCAAGCCGCTGGGCGACTGCACGTTCGACAGTTCGTACGACATCCGTCTCGCGAACGCAAAGGACGCGGCGCAGGACGTCGAGGTGGTCGAGCCGATTCCGGGCGACTGGTCGATCGTCTCCGAAAACCTTCCGCACCAAAAAACATCGAGCGCAACTGCGACGTGGCACGTGCGCGTGCCGGCCGGCGGCGCCGCGACCTTGACGTATCGCGCGCGCGTGCGCGTCTGCTTCTGAAGGCAAACGGCAAACGGCGCAAACGGCAACATCAACAGCTAATGGCGATCGGCGAAACGAGGTATTCCATGCCAACGGCACGATTGGATCTCACCCATTTGAATCTCGACGTCCGCGATCTCGACGTCTCGGAGCGCTTCTACCGGGACGTCCTCGGCCTGCCCGTCGAGCGCGACGGATCGAAGCTGATCGCGCGAGAGCCGGGATTCCTCATCGTTCTCAACAGTGGCGAGCCCGCGATGGGCGGAACCTTTCACTTCGGCTTTCGTCTGGATTCGCCGGCCGAGGTCGATGCGTGGTTCGCGCGCGCACGCGACCGCGCGACCATCGTTCGTGAACCGCGCGCCGCAAACAGAGTCTACGTCGGCCGCATCGCCGATCCCGACGGCTACGCAATCGAGATCTACGCGGACTTGGCGACGTAGGCAGCGCGCCGTCTCGAGCGTTTCCCGACACGCAACCGCAGTCGCTCACGCTCGGCTCCCTTCGACAAGCTCAGGGTCATGGGGAGACGGCGAGGCCTTTCGACGCACTCTTAAGGAACGATCGCTAAGCCGCTGCCCGCCTCCACGCTGCCGATTACCGCTGCGAGTGCATCCGGGCCCGCGAGTACATCGAGTAGGATCGGCAAGCCGTCGGGCGGCACCGCGACCAGTAAGCCGCCGCTGGTTTGCGCGTCGCTGAAGAGCATGCGATAGTGCGGCTCCACGGCCGCGTCGAAGTCCGTGAATCGCGCGTGTTCCTCGGCGTTCTTGCGGCTGCCGCCGGGCGCGATCCCGCGCGCGAGCATCGCGAGTGCGAGATCGTAGATCGGCACCTGCGACGCGACGATGCGCAAGCGCACGCCGCTCGCGCGCGCGATCTCGTTCGCGTGGCCGAGCAATCCAAATCCCGTGACGTCGGTGGCCGCGCTCGCTCCCGCGGCGAGCATCGCCCGTGACGCGTGCGCGTTCAGCGTGGTCATCCAGCGAACCGCGGGTGCGATCTGCGCCTCGTCGATCGCGTCCTTCTTGAGCGCCGATGCGAGGATGCCCGTCCCGATCGGCTTCGTGAGCACGAGCGTATCGCCGGGACGCGCGCCGGCGTTCGTAACGATTCGGTTCGGATGGACGGTCCCCGTCACGGCCATCCCGTACTTCGGCTCGTCGTCCTCGACCGTGTGACCGCCGAGAATGGCCACGCCCGCCTCGGCCGCGACGGCGGCCCCGCCCGCGAGGATGCGGCCGAGGATCTCCGGCCCGAGCGCCTCCATCGGGTAGGCCGCGATGTTGAGCGCCGTCAGCGGCGTGCCGCCCATCGCGTAGACGTCGGAGAGGGCGTTCGCCGCCGCGATGCGGCCGAAGTCGAACGGATCGTCCACGATGGGCGTGAAGAAGTCGACCGTCTGGACGAGCGCGAGCTCGGCGCTCAAACGGTACACGCCGGCATCGTCGCTCTTGTCGAAGCCGACCAGGACGTTCGCATTCGGGGGGACGGGTAAGCCGCGCAGGACCTGCGCGAGGTCGGCGCTACCGACTTTGCTCGCTCAACCGCCGCCCGAGGTGATCGCGGTCAACCTGATCCGCTCGGTGTGGCTCATGCGCTATGCCTGCGAATCGGCGCCCGGCGACCCCTGCCTTTCGCGGCATGTTACGATAGCCTCACGATGTCGAGACAACTGCTGTTCATCCCCGGCCCCGTGACCTGCGCCGCCCCGATTCTCGAGGCGATGACGAAGCCCATGATCGATCACCGCGGGCCCGAGTTCGCGGATTTGATCGCGCGGATCGCGGTGGGGATGCAGCCGATCTTCGGCACGTCGGCCGACGTGGTCGTCCTCGGCTCGTCGGGGACCGGCGGCCTCGAAGCAGCGATTGCGAGCGCCTTCTCGCCCGGCCAAAAGGTCCTTTCGGCGCCCGTCGGCGTGTTCGGAAAGCGGCTCGCCAAAATTGCCGAGACGTTCGGACTCGACGTCGAACTGCTCGACACGCCGCTCGGCGGCGCCGTCGACCCGGGCGCCCTCGCCGCCCGGCTGCGAGCCGACACCGGCCATCAGATTGCCGGCATCCTCCTGACCCACAACGAGACCTCGACCGGCGTCCAGAACGACATGGCCGCGCTCGCGGCGGCGATCGGCGATCATCCGGCGCTCGTGGTCGTCGACTCGGTCAGCGGTCTCGGCGCGTCGGCTTTCGAGATGGATGCGTGGAACTTCGATATCGTCGTCACGGCGTCGCAAAAGGCCCTCGCCGTGCCGCCGGGTATGGCGATGGTGGCCGTGAGCGCCCGCGGCTGGGAACGGATGGCCGCGGCGAAAGCGCCGAGCTTTTATTTCGATCTCGGCAAGGCGCGCGAGTTCGCCGCACTAGGCCAAACGCCGTGGACGCCGCCCGTCAGCATCGCCTACGGGCTCGACGCCGCGATCGCGCGCTATCATGCGGAGGGCGCGGCGAACGTATACGCGCGCCACGACCGTTACGCGCGCGCGATTCATGCGTTCGCGACGGCGGCGGGCATCCACGTGTTCTCGCAGCCGGGCGCGCACTCGGTCACCGTCGTCGCGATGCACGGTCCCGCAGGCGTCGACGTTGCGAAGCTGCGCGCGGCGCTCCGCGAGCGCTTCGACGTCATCCTTGGCGGCGGTCAGGCCGAACTCAAGGGCAAGATCGTCCGCATGGGCACGATGGGCGATCTCTCGCCGGCGGACGTCTTGTACGGACTGGAGTCGTTCGCCACGGTACTCCGCGAGCAAGGCCACGCAGCGGCGACGCCCGTCGCGCTCGACGCGGCCCGGGCCGTCCTCGACGAGGCGCTCGTTCCGGCGCGCTGAAGACCCGGCCATGACCGAAGGCCAACTGCTCTGGACGCC
>Ga0116227_10016617_pt1 | contig 10520 bp, 11 predicted proteins | sample S1TSphgellanicum_FD_89693 | JGI IMG/M metagenome (GOLD analysis project Ga0116227, IMG submission 89693) | Host-associated microbial communities from peat moss isolated from Minnesota, USA - S1T2_Fb - Sphagnum magellanicum MG | ecosystem: Host-associated > Plants > Peat moss > Unclassified...
GACACCGCGGTCTTTCAGATAGCGGATCATCTGCGGCAGGGCGCGCACCAGCATCGGCTCGCCTACCCCGTGCAGCACCGCGCGCTTCAGCCCCACCGCCTGGTCCACGATGGAGCGGAAGAGGTCAAAATCCATGTCGGCCGGGGGTTCCAGCGCCTCGAACGTGCGCGGACAGGTCTCGCACAGCAGATTGCAGCGGTTCGTCACCTCCAGATACAGGCATAGCGGCGGCGCTGTGGCAGTCGGCGTGCGGTCCGCCGCGACCGCCTCGAAATAGCGGCTTGGGTGCACGGTCTCGGCTGGCGGGGTCATGACGTCGGACATGCTGTATTCCTTACCCAACAGGCACCCACGATCATTACGCAGGCCAGGATCAAACGGATGCGGTTCAATCAGCCGCCGCAGCGGCTTCGCGCATAAATATGCGTTGCAGTGCCAATCTGGTGGCCGATGCCGCGTAAATCTCCGCCGCACCGCCCGCTTCCAGCTCGGCCCGCAGACGGTCGAGCGACGCCGGCTCGTCCACGTCATACCAGGGCGGCAGCAGAACCAGTTCCAGCCCCAGCGATGCCGCGCGGGCGGTGGTCTGGTCGAAGACACGCTCCGTGCTCCAGTCGATGTCGGCGAACAGGCCGGCGTGGGCCTGCTTCATGCCGAGCAGGTAGTAACCGCCATCCTCGGCCGGCCCCAGCACCACCCGGTCGCCGGGCGCCGCGAGCACCGACGCTGCCTGGCGCAAATACACGGTCGGCAGGGTTGGGCTATCGGCATTGAGCACGCAGACCGATGCATGACCCTCCTCCAGCAGCGCATGGACGGCATGCAGCAGACATCGGCCAAACCCCTGCACGCCTGGCGGACACGCGATCGCCCCGTCGGCAAGCAGCAGCCCGGTGCCGGGGGCAAGAATACCGTCGAACAGATCGGCGCAACCGGCCGGCGCATAGGCGACGAAACCTTTGATCGGCACGTCGTGTGCCGCCGCCTGCACATTGCCGGTGACGTCGCTGAGAAACGCCGCCGACAGGTCGGCCGCCTCGCGCGGCGAGACGCGCGGGATCAGCCGCGTCTTGGACCGGCCCGGCTGCGGCGCCTTGGCCATGATGGCGATGGCGCAGCCCATGCCGGGCACGGTTGAAACCAAATGCATACAACCCCCTGGCCGGATACTGTACCCACACCGTAACGTCGGGTGTAGCTGAAAGACGACAAGCTTTCGTGCCTGATGCCGGAAAGGTTACGTCAGGCGTGACCCGCTGGCGTCAAGGACGCGGTGGACGTCTCGCGCAGCAGTGCCGCGAACAGGCGCAGCGCATCCTCCGCCCCGCGGTCCTGCAGCGTGCCGGATCTGAATTGCCTGGCAAACATCTCGGCCTGCTCGGCGACAATCATCGCGGCCTGGTGCATGGCCTGCTGCGCCAGCGCTGTCTGCAGATCCTCCGACATAGCGTGCCATTCGGCGTTTGCCCGGCTCTTGGCCCGGCTGTCATGCTCACGTGTATTGGTCTGGGCGCCGTTTCGCCGGCCCCCTCCGGTTCGCACCTGCTTCATGCTGCCATCCTGGCATGCGGGCCTTAATGCGGCGTGCATGCGGCGCCAGCGCGGCCGGTCAGCCGCGCGTCAGTTCATAGAGCGCCACCGCCGCGGCCGCCGAGACATTCAGGCTCTCCATGGTGCCGGGCATGGCAAGGCCCGCCACTTCGTCGCAGGTGTCGCGGGTGAGGCGGCGCAGGCCGGCCCCTTCGGCGCCCAGAACCAGGGCGGCGCGCCGGCCGGAAAAACTGGTGCCGCGCAGGGGCGGCGCGTCGGCGGCCAGCCCTACGGTCCACAGCCCGGCCGCCTTCAGAGCCACCAGCGTGCGCGCCAGGTTGACGGCGCGGATCAGCGGAACCGTCTCCAGCGCGCCCGAGGCGGCCTTGGCCAAGGCCCCGGTCTCCTCCGGCGCATGCCTGTCCTGGGCGATGACGCCGGCGACCCCGAACGCCGCCGCCGAGCGCAGGATGGCGCCGACGTTGCGCGGATCGGTCACCTGGTCCAGCACCAGCACCGGCCCGCTGCGCTCCAGCACGCTGGTGAGCGGCGGCGGGGAGAGCGGATCGGCGAGCACGGCGATGCCCTGGTGCACGGTGTCGCGACCGAGCAACTGATCAAGGCGCGCGCGGTCCACCCGTTCGGCCTGCTGCGGCCAGGGCGGCGGCGCGATGGCGGCGAGATTTGCCTCCGCCTCCTCGGTCAACATCAGCCTGCGCAGCCGCCGGTGCGGATTCGCCAGAGCCGCGGCGACCGGATGCATGCCATAGAGCCACACCGTGCCCGCCGGCGCCTGCCCGCGCGCGGGCCCGGCGCCATGGCCGCGTTGGGTGTGACGGGCAGGTGCGGGCGCCGCGGGACGCTCAGGCAGATTGACGGGGCGCAGCACGGGCCGGCCGCCGGATGACGGTGTTTTCATACGCCATCCTATACGGCAGCATTGCTCCCGCTTCTATGGGTTTTGCGCGTTGACAGGCAAGCCCGCCCCAGGATACGTCGCCCCCCTCGGCCGGGTTGCTCCGGCCGGCCAGGCGGAGGGGTGCCCGAGTGGCTAAAGGGGGCGGACTGTAAATCCGCTGCTGTAATGGCTACGTTGGTTCGAATCCAACCCCCTCCACCAAACCTTACCCGTCCGGTTCCAACAGGCGATCGGGGAACACATCGCCCAGGCCGCGAAGGGCGCGGCCGTCTCCGGCCGCGCATCGTCTCCTCTACAAAGTTTGCATCTTCTGTTTCAGGGACTCGGCCTCCTCCTCGAGCGCCTTCTTCTGCTCTTTGAAATCCGCCACCGAGTCCGTGTCGCCTTCGGCCTCGTAGAACTCGATGTTCTGCTCAACCGATAGCAGGCGGTCCTCGATGTCATCCAGGCGGGCGGTTATCTTCTTGCGCTGAATGATGGGGTTGTTCGCCACCTCCGCCAGCACATCCTCCAGCGCCTGGTCGCTTGCCTCGGCCATCTTCTTGTTGGCCTCGTCGATATCGCCCACCAGCGACGGGTTCGTCTGATCCTGCGCAGCCTCCTGCTTGAAACTCTCGCGCAGGGCCTGCTGTTTTTCGATCGCCTCGTCGATCTCCTGCAAATCCTGGTCGCTGAGCTGCGCGCCGTCGCCGAGCTGCTTCTGCTTCGCGGCGATCATGCGCGCGCGCTCGCGGCCGAAATCGGCCGCTTGTGTCGCTGTGCCGGCCGCTATGTCACCCGCGCGTCCCTTGATCTCATCGGTCAGACGGTCCTTGGTGCGGATCTGCGCCTCGTTGCCGCCGGTTTGCAGGAATTGCTGCGCGGTCAACGTTGCTTGCGTGGCCTTGCCGATGTCGAAGCCGAACAGTTCCACGCCCTGCCCAGGCCTGGCGACTTTGCCCACCTTGTATTTTTTGCTCGCCTCGGTGATTTCCTGCTCGGAGAGTGCGGCGGCGCGCGCCTCGCCGAGTTTCGCCGTGAGCTTGTCGAGCGCGCCCGGCTCGCCCGGTTTCAGACCGGCCTGCCGCAAGGCCTCCCGCACTTTGTCCGGGCCCTGCTTGAGAAGTTGCGCGACCGCCTCCTGGCCCAAGGGCTGGCGCAACTGCTTGATGGCGCTGGCGCGGTTGAGGTCGTCGTCGAATTTCTGCCGCGCCTTGGCCTTGTCGGCGTCCGATGCGGCCGGGTCGTCGATGACCTTGAACGCCTCCGCCCTGTGGAGGTCGTACTCTTCATCACTCAGCATGCCGGATTTGCCGAGCAGCGAGACTTTGGTCTCCTTGTTCTTCGGGTCGTTGAAGCCGAGCCTGACCAGCGCCGCGGTCAGGGCTGCGTCCTGTTGGCGCAGCTTGGCGACGTCGGCTTTTGGGTCGGCGCCGAGCATTTCCTCGATCACCCCGCGCACCGCCTCCTGCGTCTTGGCCAGCTCGCGCACTTTTTTGGGCAGCGACTTGTCGGTGTGGTCGGCCTCGTTGGCCACCGTCGTGTCCAGCAGCGGGTTCTGCGGCAGATTTTTCAGCAGATCCTGCTCGACCTTCTGCGCGATGTCGCGGAACGCATTGGCCTTCTCGCGGTAGCTGGTTTCGATTTCATCCAGCGCCGCCAGGCGGTCCTTCTCATCGGCGAATGTCGCGGCCTCGGCTTCAAGCTCCCGGCGCGCCTGGGTCAGATCGTCGAAATACGCCAGGCGCTGCTTCTGGACTTCGGCGGCGACGAGCTGCTGCATCGTGTCCGGGCTTTCCGCCTTGCCGCCCTTCTTGCTGAGGGTGGAGACGGTCTTGCGCAGCATTGCCTTCAGCTCGTCGCTGAGGGTGGCCATGTTCACGGCGCGCACCGCCTGGAAGGTGAACTTGCCGCCCGGCTTATAGTGGCCGGAGCGGTCGTTGATGTCGGTGAGGCGGCCTTTCTTGAACTCCATCATGCCGGCGCCGGCCACGTCACCGCCGGCGAGCGGCGTCGAGTGGTGGGTCGTGACGAACTCGTTGCCCTCGACTTCGCCGCCGTCCTTGAACTGGTGAACGTCGCCGGTCTCGGGGTCCACCACATAGCCGCGCTCGCCTGTGAGGGTTTCGGAGTCGCTTTTGGCCTTGCCCGTCCTTCCGTCGAAATCGACCTTGCTGTCATCCTTCTGGTCATCATCGTAATATTTGGTGCGGAACTGCCGCCCCTCGTGGTCGCGGCGTCCGGTCTGCCAGCCTTTCGCCGACTCCTCGCCGCGGTATTTCTCGCCCAGTGCCAGGCCTTCCATGCCGGTGGCTGTCTGCGGCTGGACCGGTCCGGTCTGTGGCACGGTTTCGTCTGCGCCGCCGTCCTCACCGCCGGGCAAGCCTGTCGCGCTTGCATCGTCGTCTGACGCGCCTTCCGCCTTGACGCGCTCCATGAAGCTGGAGTCGTAGCTGCCCCGCCGCCTGCCGCCACCGCCCTGTTCGCCGCGCAAGCCTGGCTTATTGGCGTCGCCGTCGGACGAGCCTTCCGCCTTGATGCCGTCCACGCTGGAGTCGTAGCCGGAGGATTGCTCGTCGTCGTCGTTATCGTCGTTATCGTCGTCGTCCGACAACTCATCCGTGGCACCGCCATGGGCCGGGGTTCGGCTATAGGGGGAGTTTGTCGGCTTCACATGTTCCAGCGCGTCGGTGTCGTAGCCGGAGGATTGTTCGCCATCGTCATCGTTATCGTCGTCGTCAGACAACTCATCGTTGGCACCGCCATGGGCCAGAGTTCGGCTGTAGGGGGAGTTTTTCGACTGCACATGTTCCAGCGCGTCGGTGTCGTAGCCGGAGGATTGTTCGCCATCGTCGTCGTTATCGTCGTCGTCCGACAACTCATCCGTGGCACCGCCATGGGCCAGGGTTTGGCTATAGGGGGAGTTTTTCGGCTTCACATGCTCCAGCGCGTCGGTGTCGTAGCCGGAGGATTGTTCGCCATCGTCGTCGTTATCGTCATCGTCCGACAACTCATGCGTGGCACCGCCATGGGCCAGAGTTCGGCTGTAGGGAGAGTTCTCCGCCTTCACATGTTCCAGCGCGTCGGTGTCGTAGCCGGAGGGCCTGCGGTCAGCATCCGCGTTGCCGTTCACGGTCTCCACGGTCTGCACGGGCGGGGTCGGGGGCGGCGCCTTGATCTCGGGCGGCGGCGGGGCCTGGCGGCGGGCGTTCGCGCGCACCTCCCTCGGGTCCACCTCGATCAACTGCTTCACCCAGTCGTCGAAAAACCTGATCTTGTCTTTGACGCTTGTTGTCGTTGTACCTGACATCGATGGAATTCCAGCTCGTCTCTATAGTCCGGGGGGTGTTGGTCAGGCCATCGACTTCGACAGGCCCACAAGGGCCGCCAGCGTCTTCGACAGCGTCTCGCGCAGGCCGACATGGAGGCCGAAGGGATTGTCGTCGATCGCCGCGAGCTTCTGGCTGCTGGCCACCGTCTTGATGGTGTCGGCGATGACCTGTTTGGCGTGGGCGGCGGCGCTGGCGTGCGCGGTGTCGTCGGCGGCATTCAGCGCCTGGTCCAGCGCGTCGTCGAGACGGTCGTCCAGCCCCTCCAGCGCGCCGCTCAGCTTGCCGATGTGCTGACGGATCGCGGCCTGCACAGAAGGCTCCTCGGCGTAGGCATCGATCACTGCCGTCTTCAACTGCTCCATCTTGCCGTGCACGGAGGCGCGGCAGGCGCGCCAGAGCTGGCTCGACTTGGCGAACGCCACGCGCGGGCCATCGCTGGCGTGGGGCGCCTCGGCCATGCCCTCGCTGACGTGGCCGGCGTGCGCGGCCGCCGCCAGCGACGATTCCAGCGCATCGGCGGCGCTGGCGGCGGTCTTGACATTGTTGGTGGCGAGGGCGGTCTGCGCATCCTTCGCCAGTTTCAGCAGAGTGTCGCGCAGCGCGGGCTGGGCGGCGATCACGGTGCCCATGTGCTGCACGAGGCCGGCCAGCCGGTGTTTCAGTGCCTCCGCGTCGATCGTTTCGGCGTGCGGCGGCGGGGCGGCCGGCTCATGCTCCGCCTGGATCTCCCCGGCCTGATGCGCCTGCGCCGCGTCGTCGCCCTCCTGCTCCAGCGCCGCATTGTCATGAAACACGGCGCCCTCGTAGCCGGCCTTCTTCATCAGCCTCACAATATGGGTGATTGCCCCGCCAGGAACCGACCTGGTGGTCTCGAAATGCACCGTGCGCTCATCGCCCTGCACGAAACTCACCCGACCGAAGCGCACCGTGGCGGGCTCGATGAACGGCTTGCCCCGCTTCTTCAGCAGTTCCGATAGCGCCGAAGGTTTGGCGCTGTGGTCGATCAGCAGGACCGCATCCTTGCGATCAGCGGTCAGTGCCAGCGCGCAGCCCAACGGCTTGTTGATCGCGAGATGCAGGGCCTGCTTCAGCGGCCCCATTTCCATAATCTTGTCCTGAAGTGTCTGTTCCGGCACAGTCATTAGCTCCGTCTTAAATGGTGAGACATTAGCGCGTAACGGATATGATTTCCAGAGGGCCGTTTCGACGAATCGAGCATTGCCGGTAGCATACGGGCCTGGCTTCGCACGCGCGTCGATCGGCAGGGCCGGAGGTGCGGAGTGGCCGGGCGATCCCTTCCGGTCAGGCGTTGCGCCGCGCAACGCCCCCACATGACTCAGGCGCCTGCCCGGATCGTGCTAGGCAAGTGCGCGATGGCGCAAAGGAGAGTGGTGTGCGGCATGCCTCTGGGTTTCTGGTGCTGGCACTTGCCGGCTGTGCGATGGGCAGCGGCATCGTGCCGATCGGGCCTGACACCTACACGGTTTCCGAATTGCGGCCCCCGGTGCGCGGCGGCGGCGCGGAAGCGCGGCGCGTGGTGCTGGCGGAGTCCGATGCGTTCTGCCGCCAGCAGGGGCGCGTGTTCGTCCCGCTCTATCTGGCGCCTGCGGGCGATCCGTTCACGCCGTACTACCCGACGGCGTTCGACGCTACGTTCCGGTGTGTGACACCCAGCGACCCGGCGGTGACAAGGTTTCAGGCCGAACAACCGTAGCCCGTACGCGCTCGGGTGATGCGGGCTCCGCTTATTGGTCGTTAGCTCCTGAAGCAATCGAAATAGCCGCGTGAGGCCAGGACAAGTTTTCTCTGCGGCGTCAGCCTGCGATTAGCCGTAGTATAGCCCAATAATATGATTGAGAACGCACCTGCTTAGCAGGAGGTGACATGAAGCGCCCACATTTGCCCGACACTCTCACAACCTACCAGCTGCCGCCCTCCATTGCCGAACGAGTTACAGGCCTGCCCGAAGCCGAGCAAAAGGCCCTTGCCGCTCTTGTGAAGGCTGTCGGCGAGGGAGGCCTCGATCGCATTATGAGGGCGCTCGCGCCCGGCGGGCGCCCTTCCGACTATGCCCTCAGACTTCCACTACTTCGCCAGATGGCTCGCGAAATGATGGCGGAAAACCCAAAGGGTGGCCTCATCGGCGCAGGCTGGCAAAGGGGAGCGAGTTCTGCCGCTGCCAAAGTTGCCAAGAGTCCGGAAGGTCAACGCCTCGGCCATTCAACCGCGGCCACCCAGAAATGGCTGACGCGGGAATGGAGTAATCACGGGCTCCGCCTGATGCAGGATCATAGGGCAACCATGAATGCCGAATCGAACAGGGTGTGGGACGCGATGCAAGAGGATCACCGTAGATTTAACGCAACCGTTGCCCCCTTTATAAGGGACTTGGATTTCGGCCTCGTATGCTTCGGACAAGTTTTGTCTAATGCGCAGGGAGGCGATTAGCCATAGTTAGGTGCCCGCAAGAAATGCGGAGGCACAAATGCGAATACCTGCTTCTCCTACTCAATCAGGCGGCCGATCCGCTGCCGAAGCGAGATACCGCCTGCTGCGAGATACCGCCTTCCGCGCAGCCGAGGCGGATCTTGCCGCCGCTGGCAGGCCCGTCGAACTGCGGAGCATTGACGCGGCCGCGCTCGCTGCGGTCGAGCAATGGACCGGGCGGCGCGTCCTCTGGCCGTGGCGTATCCTGGCTGCGGACTGGCGCCGGAACCACCCGAACCGGTTTGACGTCGCAGTCTGGCTCGGTGGCGAGCTATGCGCTGTGGGCTTGGGGCGGCCAGCGCCCGCTGCGGCCCATATCTCTCTGCACTACATCGAGAGGGACCCGGACCCCGCGAACGTCTTGCGCAGCAAGTGTGCCGGCATCGTGGTGACGGCCCTTGCATCCTATGGCGTGGTGCTGGGCAAGACTGAAATGCGGCTGGTCAATCCGCTACCGGCCCTGGTGCCATACTATTGCTCGGCCGCAGTCGGATTTGCGCTTGTGACCCCAGCCCAGGGAGGCGCATATTGCGTTCGGAGTATATGAGCCATGAGCACGCGCACGCCATCGAAAAACCGTCCTGCCGCGAGCCCCGTCACGCGCCTGCGCGCACCTGCTCTCGACTCGATTCCCACCGTCGCCGAAGCCAAACGCCGGCTGGCGGCCGCGGCCGGGCGCGAACAGCCGTGGCTGCACCTGACGCCGGAGTTCGAGGAAGCCATGGCGCGCGCCGAGGAAGAGGCGGGCGGGTTTTTAGGAGGGCCTGAAGCCTACGATCTTTCCGGCGAAGACTAGCGCACGCTCAGAAAAACGCCCGCTGCACCGCCATCGCGCGCCCAGGGCGGCCGACGATCGCCACACCGTCGCCGGCTTCGATCACCACGTCGCCCGCGGGTTGCAGAAGGCTGGTGCCGCCGCGGCGCTCCAGCCCGACCACCAGAAAAGCGCCGGCGGCGGCAACTTCGACGTCGGCAACCGTCGTGCCGACGCAGCGGCTGCCGGCGGCGGCGGCAACCACTTCCAGCTCCAGGCCGATGCGGCGCAAATCCCGCGCCAGGCCGCGTTCGCCGTCGTTGAGCAAATCGGCCAGGTGCGGAAACAGCAGCAGTTCGGCGATGCGCTCCGCACCGATATGGGTCGGCAGCACCACCCGGTGCGCGCCGGCCTGCAGCAGCTTGTTCTCGGTCGAGGGCGCTTCGCCGCGGGCGATGATCGTCAGCGAGCGGTTCAGGCTGCGCGCGCTCAGCGTGATGAACACGTTTACCGCATCGTCCGGCAGCACGGTGGCCAGCGCGCGGGCGCGCAGGATGCCGGCGGCGCGCAGGCAATCCTCGTCCGTCGCATCGCCCTGCATGGCGAGAAAACCCTGCGCCCGCGCATCCGCCGCCCGCTCCTCGGAGCGTTCGATGATGACGAACGGCGTGCCCCCGGCGCGCAGGTCGCGCGCCAGCATCAGCCCGATGCGTCCGTAGCCGCAGACGATCACGTGGCCGGAGAGCGCGTCGATATCCTTGTGCATGCGTCGGACCCCAAGAATCTGCTGGAACTGGCTCGCGGTAATCGCCTGCACCAGCACGCCGGTGAGGAAGATCATGCCGGTGCAGCCCAAGGCGATCAGCCCGATGGTGATGGCGCGCAGCGCCGGCGTGGCCACCGGCCGCACCTCGCCGTAACCGACGGTAAAAACCGTCATCACCACCATGTAGAGGGAGTCGCCAAAACTCCAGCCGGACGCCATGTAGCCAACGATGGCCAGCGTGCCGACGGTGAGCACGAAGGCCAGGCCGGCCAGAAGATTGCGGAGGGGGGAGCCCAGGAGCGGCTGCATGCTCCCGCCAATCTGCGGCCTATGCTATGAGGGTGCCATGAATTTCTCGCAACTCTTCCCCGACTGGATGCCGGCCTGGCTGCAACTGCTGGTGGTGGTGGTGGGCATCATGCTGGCGCTGTGCTTCGCCTTCATGCCGTTCAGCGTGTTCGGCGTGAAAACCAGGCTGGAAGCCATGGAGGCGCGGCTGGACGAAATCCAGGGCGAAATCCGCCTGCTCGCGCTGCGCCTGCCTGATCCGGGGCGGCTTGGGGCGTATGAGGACGAGCCCGCGGTGCGCCGCGCGGCCGAGCCGGAGCGCGAGTTGCGGGCGCGGCCGCCGATCCCGCCCGTCGCCTGGCGTGCGGATACGGGCGTGCGGGCTCGGCCTGCGCGGTCGGAGCCGCGGTTGTCGCGGTAAAAAAGAAAGAAAGCAGTTCTTTTTTGAAAAAAAGAACCAAAAAA
>Ga0116227_10016618_pt1 | contig 10520 bp, 6 predicted proteins | sample S1TSphgellanicum_FD_89693 | JGI IMG/M metagenome (GOLD analysis project Ga0116227, IMG submission 89693) | Host-associated microbial communities from peat moss isolated from Minnesota, USA - S1T2_Fb - Sphagnum magellanicum MG | ecosystem: Host-associated > Plants > Peat moss > Unclassified...
AAAAGAAGAGAAAAGACGCGGCTTGTCAGAATCCCTTTTATTGGGGCCAGCGCTTCTTCGGGACCCGCTTCCAGCGAATTCCCTTTTATTTTTGCCAGAATTTCAACGTACCAGCAACGGAAAAAAAAAAAAAAAAAAAAAATCCTCATCTAAAAATAGACCTATTATTACCTAGGAGCCAAAATCCCCTAAGCTTCTATACTCTATAATGAATCGAAAACACAATAGCCTTGCCTTCTAACAAGTCAAAGCCAACAAAATACCATAGTACATTAGCCATTTCAACATATGTTCGTCAAATAATTAACTAATTTTGAAATTTACATTTCAACAAATGAAATATCCTTAAATATTCACTACTTATTTTTCACAATATTTTGTTTGATTAGGAAGAAATGATTTTTGAAATTTTTTAAACATATTTCTGAAAATAATATAATTAGTGTCGAATTGGCCAAGGTACTAACTAGGGTTTAAGGTTAGGTGGCGATGAACACTGAGGATGAGAGAAAGTTGAAAAGACCTAAAGTTTGACCCCCAAATATGCCAAAGTTTGTATATAGTAGTAGTCAGACAGAGGATGCATGTTTGCCCTAACTGGTCCCCTGTTTTTGTCTGGTGTTATGGAGGTTGTTGCCTGACTAGAGAGAGAGAGAGAGGGCAAAAGAAAACCAAAACCAAGCCCCAACCACATTGCACACCATTTGTTGTCATCTTCCAGACCAAAAAACTAATACACGACAAATTGGTTTTCTCGTGATTGTGTGCCATGTGTTAAGGGATCTTCAATTAGGGATGAGTTAGTTTATAGCACAACTTTTTTTTCCCTTATGACGATGAAAGGAAACTTGTGACCATAAACAAATTGAAACAAATTTCAAAATTTTCGTGTATTTATTATTGTCAAATATTTGTGTGTATGTTTCAATGTGTGTGTTACTTTGTTAATATTAATTAATCACAATGGCCATTATTGATCTTAGAAATGCATAGCAAATTGTTGAGTTTCATCATAAGTGCAACAACAACATCTATTGTATTCATTTATCCTCAACTTAATCATATTTTGTTAAGTAAGGTCATCCTTGAGTTAAGGTAAAGTTGCACAATGGAGGTGCATTCCCAAAATATGGGGCCTAGTATGAAATGAATGTCTCACCCCTATGGGGCTTCTACCTATCATAACGGACATGGGAAACATTATTAAAACCCTAATCATACAAAGACCACAAGCATAGGAAGGGGAGGGTTCTCATGCTTACTCCTCTATTTGAGAGAGAGATTTTATGCATATAATAAGTAGATGTAAGATCACTCCAATTTTGAATGATCTCATTTTGAACAAGTGGGTAGAGTAGGTGGGATCTCCAACCTACCAAGTTGTCACCCATAAACCTTCCCCCAATTAAGTAGTGGAGCATTTTAGGTAAATAGGTAGATAGATCTTCATGAGTTTTTGATTCATTGGCCTTTTCCTACCAAGGCAAGGATATATTGTGTTTAGACTCCTTATAGAGTGTAGTAGCTTACGGGATTTTGGCCCGCCGAGGTTTAAATAGGCCTATTTTTACATGAGAGTTTTTGAAAGCCGATATTTTGGCTTGTGTTGAAACTTGAGATTAGTTAGAGAGTTATAATATATCTTGAAGGATTTTAGTTTCTTTTAGAGGAGTTTTTGAAGATTGGGTTATATTATTGCATGGTGAAATATTTGAGTTTCCATAATTCTTTCTTTTGCCTTAAGAAGATACTTTTTAATGTAAATTGGCAAGGCCACACAGTGTGACTGACACACCCCCTTGACAATTTCTTTACTACAAGTGTGACCCCACTCAATCAAATGTCTTCTCCTTATGAACTTTGACTCTTTGGCAGCCTGCCTTCACCCCCTCAACCCCCCCCCTCCCTCCCCTTTTAATGGCTTGTGAGACTTTGGAGTCTAAAAAAAGGGTGACCCATTGTTAGTTGGGTGCCAGATATTAGGGTGTCAAGCTTGAATTTACTCTCTACTACTACCCCTCATTGACTCCATAAACACACCCAAAAAAATTAATAATAAAAACCCCAATTGTTTGATTAATAGGGTACTTACATGATGCATATACATAGGAGCAAGGGGGTCATCATAACACCACAAAGAATGACCCTCCCTCTAGCCTTCATACACCTGAAAAGAAAGAAGAACAAACCCAAAAACAACACCATAAATGCCCCCTTTCTTGTTCTATAATAATAGACTCCATACTTACACCTCTTGGCCAGACTGCCAGTTTGCACAATTGATGATGGCTTCTGTTGAGTTTGGAGATGTTATTCTTTCTTTCTTTCTTTCTTTGTATAAGAGCAGATTGGGTTGGGGAGGACCTTGTGTCAGTGACCAAAGAACTTCAGGTTTGGACTTTGGTTCACCTTCTTTCATTACTTAGGCTACTATGTAAACTACCTAGCTCCTAATTTTGTCCCTTTTGGCCAAAACTTCATAAACCCAATTGAGGTTTTAGTGTGGGTGGGTTGGTTGGTTGGTTAGTTGGTTGGTGTGTGTTGAAATGGGAATGATCCTCTAGAACCATTGATTGGACCTAACTAGCCATAACATATTTTTGTGCTTCTTGTATTATTCATCTTTCTTGCTCATATGTCATCCAACTTTTAGTGACTCTATCCCTCAAAGTCTCTAGTTTCCAATGGCCAATTTGGTGGTGAGGAGAATTCATTTTTCTGGTAACTTATAAATTGTTTTCCTAATAAATCTTCAATGATTTTCATCCTTCTTTGGTAACCTAATGTTTGTTGTCAAAACAAATTAAGTAGTCTTGTTTATTTAAGCAAAATTTTAAGTTCTTCAGGTGTTTTTTTTGTTTGGTTGAGTTCTTCTACTTAGCAACAAAGGTTGTGGCTAAGCAAATTTGGAGATACAAACTTTACAAGAATTCTGCAATGAAGCACAACATTTTAGTAAAACACTATAAGGATATAACATCAACCAAGAAGCTTCAAGTTGCAACCATATAGAACACCAACATCCAAAACTCTCACTCTTCAAGGGCTTTTCAACAATACCAAAAGCTTGGCCCAATTTTTCCTTTAAAAAATTAGATTTGATTTTGTTTTTTTTTTTTCCTAATTGATAATTTTTTTCAATATTCACTAATATCTCTTGCACCATAGGTGTAAACATTATGAAACCACCCACCTGGGTGCACCCCTACTCATTGAAGAGGTTTTTAATTGAGTATTTAAAACAAAAAGTGGCTAGACTCCACATCCCATTCCCGTAGGTAATCAACAACGTAGAAGGACACGCTTGAAGATTTTTAATGAAAACCAAATCCAACTAAATCATCTTATGGATGATCCGTGCTAGAGAGGTACATCACAAAATTGAAAACAAATGGGGGAAGGAAAAAAAAAAAAACATTGGGTGGGCATGGCGTACAAAGCGAATGAGGACACAAAATGGTCGTCCATCCATCACCAAAACCCTTTCTCCAACTTGCCAAAGGAGCTTAATACGGTGGTGCACGGTCACCTAAAATACATACAAATGTAGCCCTGGGTAGAGTAATTATAAGCATTTTGATGAAGCTTTTTGTCGGGGGTCTTTGTTGGCTAATGAGTTGTTCTATTAGAACAAAATGTGTATAGTTTTATTATTCATGTGTGCATCGGTAGCTATTCTTTGTACATACATTACACATCCATCCATCCGTTGTCAGAGTGCACCTATCATCCGTAGAGGATAATGAAGAATACGACCCAAACTTTGCCAACCAAGCACTAGGAGTGAGAGTGCCAACTTCAGTTGTCAAAAAATGGGCGGTAGGGAGATATACATCATTGGGAGACCTGATTTTTGGAGTCTTCGGTTTTGCTACAAAGGAACCCAATCTAGTTTCGAGTATGAAACATGTTTTCCTTGTTCCATATTACCTTCATGAGATGGGGATCAATGTTCTATTTGTCAAATTTATGATTTAGCCAAAGTGGTGATCATCCATGTGGTGGGAAGATTTAGCCAAATTTGGCTACAAACTAAATATGAAATAAATTTTTTAGATATATATATATATATATTTTTTGGCTATATGGTTTTGTAAGTAAATGAGTACATATATTTTTATATAATATAAGAAAATGCATATTATAGTTTATATAATTTTGTTTAATTTAGCCACTCTGAGAAGCTTGTGGGTGCTTTCTCTATGCCACAAGTGGACAATGTAACATGGATGATATGTAGACAGAAAAACATTTTTTCATTCTTTTCCCATCCCATAGTTAACCACAATGGTTAGCTAAGCACTAACCATCCACATGTAATCTCAATATCTAGCAACCTATTTTTTTGTCCGGGCTTTCCAATTTTTGTAATGTAAAGCTTGTGTGCGGAGAGGGTAGGCGGGCTTTACAAGACTCGGAAAGCCTGTTTTCTGTCTTGTCGCTCTGCCTGGACATTTGTCTTTACATGCGGTAAAAGCCCTTGGCCGTGGGCGTTACTGGAATATGGGCTCATGATCAGCTCAGCCCCCCGGCACCAGGCCCATCCCACATGGGCCCTTATTCCCCCTGTAAAGTTCATGGCCTTGTGCTTCACCTACCGCTTCGAATGGCATATAACTTTATGGCTAATTATTCGGATCCATGTTTCAACCAAAGATCAAAGTGGGTGCGTGTAGTAAAGAAGAAGCCCGAACTTTGTGTTCGATAACATCCTCCCCTCCCCCCCCTCCCTCTCCTCCCTTGTTTTTTTTTTTAATGCCGAAACCACACCTCCATTTCGGAGTCGATTATGATGCCCTTGTCACACTTTGTACTTGAACTTCATTCAAGCAGAAAGCATTATGCTCAAAGCTGGCAAATATGAACAGCTTGCTCGGTTACGGAAAAAGGAACGGAAAAAAATGATTAAATAATCAAAGGCTTTTGTTTACGTGCATATCAAGGCCCAAAGGACATAACGGACTACTAAATAAATAAATAAATAAATAAGCAGATAGATAGGCGGAAATATTTGTATATTAGAAAACTCGGTGGCTATCACTATCCCCAAAACTTATCTCGCGGTCTTCTTGAAGGGAAGGCGGGGGGGGAGGTTTATGGTCGCAGGCTATACTTCATCCAAAATATATTGTACACGGCATTTTACCATTGTGGGTAGAGATGCCTTCCATTAAAAAAAATGGGAAAATCAACCCAAATTTTTTTTTTCTTTCTACAAAGCACTTGGTATTATTTATTATGAGTTTTTTTTTTGAGTAGAAAGTAATTTTTTTTTCCTTAACCGACAGTTTTGCCTCCCTAATGAATGAATGAATAGAATCCATAGATACGGAAGAATGTCAGCACATCAATGGAGGAAGAAAGCTCCGTCACCATTTCTGAGCTCCCGGGTATGCAAGTACTTTCACAGATTTCCGCACTAATTGTATCATTTGTAGAAGTGTTTAAAGTTTTCCCAAAAAATTAAAAAATTTCAAAGAAATTTTTTTTAATCGGGGGAAAATAAGATAGAATTTCACAACATTTTGACCTTTAGAAGGAAATATTCAATTGCCATTTTTATTTTTATTTTTAAACTCCAAAGTTTTGTCAAGTTTTGAAAGTAAAGTTTCAATTTACCTATTTTTGTGATGTGAGCCAAACTAGCGATCGTCCACAAGAAAATTTAGTCAAAGTGGAAAAAATTGTGAATTTTTAATATTTTGTTTACTTGTTAGAACTTATTGAAAAAAATCTAATAGCACTATGAAAAAATGGTGTAAAAATTTATGTCTCTTGCAACTAAAAAGTGTCCAATGCAATTAAAATTATAACTAAAAAAATGTTCAATACAATTAGATTGCAACTAAATAAATAAATTACAACGAACATGATTTTTTAAAATATAATTTCTATTTAAAAATAAAAATAAAAAGTAAGGCCATTTTTTTTCACAAAAATCCTTTGCATGTGCTGAAATCATATTTTTCAAGTCGACAAAATGTGAAAACTTTCTCCCCGTGCCCCCCCCCTAACCCCCTCTCCTTGTCCCTCCCACCCCCTCCCCCCTCCAACACCCCCCTTATAAATTCCTCACCATGAATCTAGCCAACTTGTTCTTGCAGGTTGACAAATCCATCCATTCTTTAATTGTGGGAGTTCAATTTGATCAAGATGGGCAAAATCTAGGTGCTACAATTTTGCTCCCCTCTTTGAAAGTTCTACCATAAATATACTTTGGCAATATAGTCAACAAAAATAGGCCCCTCTCCCCAACCCCCACCCCTTCCTCCACACCCATTATGGGACATTAAATTGTAATCATTTTTTCACCCAACTAAAATCATTAAAGGTCAATATTATTTTATCTCCAAAGAGACAACCCAAAACTTATCATTAAATGGGGGCTCACATTTATTTTCTCTTCTCTTTGGTGTCTGGCTTTTAATGAGTTGTATTCCCACCAGTAAACTGCACTATGTTTTGCTACATTTTGAGCCTTTTTGGTTTCTTCATTTATTGGTTGCCATGGATGCCCTTACCCCCCCCCCCACCCCACCCCCACTTTAACAGCTCTCACAATAATTACCCATCTTTAACAAGGGGTGTGTCACATTGTGGCCTTGCTAAAACGTATCTTAAGGCAAAAGAAGAAATTATTATGGAAACTCAAATATTTCACTCAAATATTTCATATGCAAAAATATATCCAATCTTCAAAAAAAATCCTCTAAAAGAAGCCAAAATCCTTCAAGATATATTACTATAACTCTATAATAACTAATCTCAAGTTTCAACACAAGCCAAAATATCATCTTTTAAAAATCCTCATATAAAAATAGACTTATTATTATTACCTAGGGGGGCCAAAATCCCTTAAGCTACTATACTCTATATTGAATCTAAACACAATGCCTATCCTTGCCTTGGTTGGCAAGGCCAACAAACCAAAAGATCGGTTTGTGAGCTGTTGTTGAAAGGCCCTTTTGTTTGTAAGGTAGGCTAAGAGGGTTACAAGGGAGGGAGGGGAGTGCAAAACCTAAAGCATCTTTATTGCTAGGACTTCACATAAGTTCCTCTCTTCAAATAAATTCTTTCTTTTTTTTCTCCCTTTTCTTTTTTGGGTGCTTTGTTTAATGATGTTTGCCAGGGTTTCATCATCAGTTGTTCTTCTCTTCTTGCAGAAAAGAATCACAAACATAATAAATAAAAATCAATCAATAAAGGAAAACCACCCAACAAGGGAACATGAGAAGAAGAAAAGAAAGGACCAAAGTTCAAACAAAAGACAACATCTCAAAGTGCAAAACACCCAAAATAGAGAGCCTTAAGAGGAGAAATCGAGTAACCTAGGACTTAAACCCATCGTCATCATCATCGGTAGCATGAAGCAAGTCGTGCAAGGAAATGGATGTAAAACTTTAAAAAACACCAAGCCTAGAAGAGGTCTCTCCTGCTGTTGCAACTGCCCATCACAAGATAATGGTAACAAGATAGTGGCAGTCTGAACTCTCTCAAAAGCCACAAACACCTTTTGCCTATAAAATGAACATAAAAATCGAAAGAGGAGATCCCAATCACAAACCGCGATGAGACATTTGAATGTGGATAGAAAAACAAAATATGTACATTGTGATTTTTTTAAAAACCAATAGTACATAGGTTCCTTCTAGTAGGTGTCAACTTCACTTGATGAGTGCTATACAAGAAGGGTTATTGAAGTGATGGGTGCTATGCAAAAGGGTTGTCGTAGAATTGTAATCACATATGGTGACAGAAATTGATCGAAATATATTTGAGGGTAGAAGGACGGGATGATGGTGTGATTCATCTTACAAAGTTTGGTTGGATCATCATAAGTGGGGTTTGATCACAAGGGGACTTTGCAGCTCTGACTATTTTCCTTTGTTTTTGCAAACTCTTGAGGTGGCCAGGACAGATCTTTGCTCATAAGCTTGTTCTCAGTAGGCAGTGGCGGCCCTAGGGGAAAGACTCCTCAGATCACACCACCCTTTTGCTGCCAGAAACATAAATTGCATGCTTCACAGTTGTAGTTGAGTTGCACTAATTTTGTATGGTAATGATAGGTGATACCCAATTTCATAATTAAGATCAATTTCATTGATTTCTTTCTTCTTCTTTTGTTTCCCAAAGCTTCTTTCTTTAGGCAACAAATTTCAGCTCGCACTCTGATTTGGGTTTGTGTTTTCCTCGTCACCTTCTCCTACCCTTTTTAGGCCTTTGAAAAATTCAGTAACAACAACATTGCTGTCTCACCAGGGGGCATCGCAACAGTTTTTAACACAACAAACAGGCCTACTATGTGCAACATCAATAAAACACTCCCTTCCTGGATGTGATCGTCCCTTCCTGGAGGACGTTAAATCAGCAATGGGTCCTTATTTGCAAACAGTAGAAAAGTTTTGTCTGCTTCTTTTTTTTCTTGTCTACACTTGGCCACATTCATCCTTTTGAGAAAAAAGATGGATGATGCCCAAAAGAAAAATAATTATTGGGTCCTGTTACGCACATGTGTTCAAAACTAGTTGAATTTTTAAAAAATTGGTAGCAGGTGGTAATCCCATATTCCTCCAAAAATAAGAACCTCTTTCCATTAGGTTTATAATTGTAATGATAGAATCTGTCAGAACAACAACGTTCCATTGTAATTTGCCCTCCCTCCTCCTCTAGTTGGTTATGTTCATCTCTTCATCCCACTTGATTGCGTGAACTGGACTTGTATCTAAGTGCAAAAAATTTAATATCCCTGGATCATCTCTGAAAAGAATCCGGCAAAAGTTGTTGTGCTAGCTAGGTAGTCCTAGATCTCATTAGAGATGAGGCTTTCATAACTCCTTGGGTTTTTCTTCTTTTTGCAGGTTTTGATCTTGAAGAGTTTCTGAAGACACAGACAATTAAGAAGAAGCTGCTGCTGCTGCATGCAAATGAAGTCCACTGGCATCATGATCAACATCATCATCATCCCATAGAGATGGAGACTAGAATCTCTGTGTTCTGGCCTTGTACAACAACTAGACACTTCAACAATACTCCTGGGTGCAAAGTGCAAACTGTGGACGGATTTGATTCATCAGGGATGTTTACTGATCAAAGAGACTTGGGAGGAAAAATGATCACAGCTTTTTGTCAGTTTTGCTGCAGCTAGCTAGCGATTCCATTCATAAACACTTGCCATGTTGCTATTATGTTGTTGAGAATTTTGCTGGGAAGTGATGAGAAATTATAACCACTGCTATAATTTTCAAACAGGTCAGAATACCTGAAATTTCATCAGAGCTGATCTTGGTCACAATTCATTCTGTGCTTCAATTGTCCATATGTATTTAATTTCCTCCTACTTTTTTTTGAATTTTGTCAAACCCAAAACCAAAATGTTGATACCAGTGTTGTTGGTCTGGTATATAGCATAATGTAAGCATGTGCCTGGTATCAACAGTAGTATCAACACTCATAGCAAGGACCCCTCTACCAGACCCATAATGACCTGAGGCAATACCAGGACCAAGTTGCCATATAATTATGAGGAAAAAAAATTCTGAAGTTAGCATATTGGGAAGAAGACTCCTAAAAAAAAATTCTAATTTCCTCTCTGATTTGTAGCCAAAAAAAATTTCACCTCTTTAAAGATGAAACAAAAACTCGTTTTAAAACATCATTTTCTCGTGAGATATGTTCACTGATTTGTAATCCATTTTTGCCACCCAAAAAATACACTGGAAACTATCATGTTCTTAGTTATATAGCCTTTTTTTTTCCTGATCATTTAGAGCAGCTGATGATCAAAAGAAGATGAGGGAGTCGATAGATAATCATCCTATAATAAGCATGCAAATCCAACTGCCCAAGTTGGAGTTTTTTGTTTCCTCTAAATGAGAGCATCAATCATGTCTTCACTCTTTTACTAGACAAAAGGCCATAAAGAAAAAGTGGTGTGACTTACTTACACTTTGGATTTACTTGACTACTACTACACTTATGGATTGTCACTGATCATTGTGTCACCAGTATCAGATAAAGCGAAGAACTGTGTTTAAGGGCTTCTGAAGAAGAAGAAGAAGAAGAAGAAGAAGTGCCATTAACCTTCTGGAAGGTCCTTGGAAGCAGGAGATACTGTAGCCATCAGCTTCTTCTTCTTCTTCATCATCATCATCATCATCATCATCATGCAGCCAGCCTAATGAGTATGCCCACAAACAACTTCAAAATTTGCTTGAGTGGGGATTTTATCATGATGGGCATTTTGAGAATCTCCCCACTATTACAAAATGTGGGTGCAGTTCACTAGTCCGTATTCACTAGAGTAACAAATTCACCATTTTTCAACTAGTTTCAATTTATTAAGATCGATGAATTCATCAAAATCTAGTGAAATCATTTAATGTACAAGGACATCTTTTGTTCTCTACTCATTAGAGTAGGGTTTCTTTTCTTTTCTTTTCTTTTCTTTTCAATTTTGAGAAATTTCTTCCAATTGTTTTAGCAATTTTCTTAGAATCTACACTTTAAAAAAAAATTGGAAA
>Ga0116227_10016619_pt1 | contig 10520 bp, 7 predicted proteins | sample S1TSphgellanicum_FD_89693 | JGI IMG/M metagenome (GOLD analysis project Ga0116227, IMG submission 89693) | Host-associated microbial communities from peat moss isolated from Minnesota, USA - S1T2_Fb - Sphagnum magellanicum MG | ecosystem: Host-associated > Plants > Peat moss > Unclassified...
CCCAGACGCGGATTGTACGAGCCGAATTGGTGGCCGGAATACACCGCTGCAAACGGTTCGACGTTACTGAAGCGGGCGCAACCCGCGGCGAGGCGCAAGAATTCGGCGCGGTCGCCCTGGTCCGCGCGCAGACCGATCAGGGCTGCGACATCCGGGTTGAAAGCGATCGGATACGGTTCGGGGAGAGGCGTCGGGTCGAGCCGGGCGACGAAGCGTTCGCCGAGCGCGGCAAAACCCTCGGCTAGGCGGAGGTTTTCGAGCGCGGCGGCCGGGTGCAGTTCGAGCGCGGTCATCGTATAGGTGCGAACCGCTGCCCTGGCGTGTTCGTTGCGCCGGATCGCGTTGCTGATGGCCTTCCGAGACTGCGGAGGCGGCGGAGCCGCGACGGCGGTGCCGCGCGGCCAATGTGGAACGTTCGCTGCATGCCGCTCGCCAATTCCAATGGGCCGCGTTGGATCCGCGCTCAACACGTCGCGGCCGAGAAGCGGCGGGAAGGTCTCGGGCCGATCCGGGCCTTTCTCGCGCGGCTGTTTCGCGGACGCGAGGCCCCGGCGCCGGGCGGTGAGCAGGACGCCGGCGCCGAGACGCGCTCGGGCTAGCCGGGCATCGCCGAATAGACGAGAACCGAAAGAGCTCCCTTCGGGCTGCAGCGACTCGGGTTCTCAAGGCGGCTTCCTCTGGGGAGCTATCCTAACGAATCGCTGCCGTTTTGCCGATAGCCAGCGTATGGTCGTGTGCGTCATCCCGTCCTACCGGGCGGCGAATTCCATCGCCGAGGTGGTCCGTGGCGCGCTCGAACGGGTCGACGTGGTCGTCGTCGTGGACGACGCGTGTCCGGAAAATACCGCCGGCGTGGTCGACTGCGAATTCCGCGGCGACCGGCGCGTGGTCACCCTGCGGCATGCGCGTAACGCCGGCGTCGGTGCCGCCATGAAAACCGGCATGGCTTACGCCCTCGGACTGGGTGCGGATTTCATCGTGAAGATCGACGCCGACGGGCAAATGAATCCGGCGTTCATTCCCGCGATGCTCGACGTCATGCGCTCGAAACCTTCGATCGCACTCGTCAAAGGGAATCGATTCTACGACGCGTCGCTCGCTCTGGCGATGCCCGTGATCCGTCTGCTCGGCAATTCGGCGTTGACGCTCCTTACCCGCATCGCGACCGGATTTTGGAGCAGCATCGATCCGACCAACGGATTCGTCATGATCCGAGCGTCGAGCTTGCGGCGCATCCGATTGGAGTCGCTCGCCAACCGGTATTATTTTGAGATATCGCTCCTGGCCGCGGTAGCGATGCGACGGTTCGAGATCGCCGAAATGGAGATGCCGCCGATCTACGGTTCGCAACCGAGTAATCTAAGCGTCTGGAAAACCACCCTCGACTTTCCCGGCAGACTCGTGGTGACGCTTGCGAAGCGTCTAGCGTGGCAATACATCGTGCGGGACATGAACGTCGGTTCCGTCATGCTCGTTTTGGGATCGCTGCTCATGACGACATCCGTCGCGTACGGCGGCACCGCGTGGTTGCAGGCCGCGCACTCCGGCGTGCCACGAACGCCGGGGACGGTCATGCTTGCGTTCTTGCCGTTCATTACGGGCTTTCAATTGCTCGTGAACGCCCTGATCTACGATGTGCAGTTTTCGCCGAAGGTGCACAACGTCTCGTTCGAGGAGCGAGAAATCGCACCCGTCCTCCTGCGCTCCGTGGGCCAGCCGTGAATGCCGCCTCGCGCGAGCGATTCGCTCCTCGCGCAGCGAACTAAATCGAACGCATATCGGTGCTCGGCATCGTGGCCGCTCGGGTCGCTTCGTTCGCTCGGTCCTGGTTGCCCGACCCGGCGTACGTAGCGTTGCGACCGTACTTCGAACGAGCACTCGGATTGCAAGAGCCCGAGCTCGGTCTTCTCCTAAAGCGCACGCGGGGGCGAATCGGCCGGCGGTTCATCGACGTCGGTGCGAATTGGGGATCGTACAGCGTTTTGCTCGGACCGCGATTCGATCGGATCGACGCGTTCGAACCGCTGCCGCGGTGCGCCGCGGCACTTCGGGGGTACGCGTCGCGGCGCACGGATATGGCCGTCCACGATTGCGCGCTGAGCGATCGCGACGGACGCGTGTTGTTGACCGTACCGAGGGATACTCACGTCGACCGATCGGGGTGCGCTCGGATCAGCGACTCGGAAGCACCCGGCGAATCGGCCTTGGCGATCGACGCGCGGACGCTCGATTCGTTCGCGTTCGACGATGTCGATTTCATCAAAATCGATGTCGAAGGCCACGAACGCAGCGTTCTGACCGGGGCGAGCGAAACGATACGCCGCTGTCGGCCGACGTTGCTCGTCGAGATCGAGCAGCGTCATAGCGACGAGCCGTTTGCGGATCGGTTGTCGTTTTTTGAAAACTTCGGCTATCGCGCGTCGTATCTCAAAGACGGTCGTTTCGTTGCCGCGAGCGCCTTCGTTCTCGATCGCGACCAAAATCTTGAGAACCTCGCGCGGCGCAGTTCGTACATCAATAACTTTCTTTTCGAGCCCGTTTAGAGTGACCGGTGGAACGACGGCGGTCGTGCTCAACTGGAATCGAGCCGACCTCACCTGCCGCGCCGCACGCAGCCTGCTCGCGATCCCGGATCCGAAGATTTCCGTCGTCGTGGTCGACAACGGGTCGGCCGGTGACGACGTCCGGCTTATTCGAGAAGGCGTGCCCGCGGCGCGAGTGATCGCGCTTCCGGCGAACGTCGGGTTCGCGCGCGCGGTCAACGTCGGCGCGACCGTGGCGCTCCGCAACGGTGCGGAGTACGTGCTCGTCTTCAACAACGACGCGCAGGTCGATCCGGGCTCGACCGTCATCGGCGACATGCTGCGGGCGCTGGAGGACGATGCGACGCTCGGCGCGGCGGGCGCCGTCATCGCGAACGACGACGCCGCGGGATCGTTACAATCGAGCGGCTACCGCTACGCGATGTGGTTTCCGGTGCCCCGTGCCGAGCGCACCGTGCCGGGCGATCGGACGGTCTTGCCGCGCACGGGCTTTCTGAGCGGTGCCGCGCAACTGGTTCGCGCCCGGGCGTTCGCGACGATCGGAGGTTTCGATCCAGATTTCTTCTTGTACGGAGACGACGTCGACTTTGCACGGCGTTTGCGCACGGCTGGATTTCGAACTTCGATCGTCGCGACACCCGGCATCCGCCACGCGCGCGCCGCGTCGATCCGGCTGGGTTCGCCGGCGTACGTCTACACGGCGCTTCGCGCCAATTTGATATTGATCGGAAAACACGCGCGGTGGTACGAACGGCCTACGGCATTCATCACGTCGCTCCTCGTCACGCTCGGCCTCTCGCTCCTCGGCGCACGCCACGGATATCCGGGCGCGTTCCTCAGTGCGCTGCGCGCGTGGCGCGATTATGTGACCCATCGCTGGGGCGGTTACGATGGTACGCGTTTGGAGCCGGTCGGGCGGCCGTCGCTTGCGGATCTCCGGCTTGGCTGACTCCGGCCGAGAAATGACGACCAGCGCGCTGCGGATCGGTATAAACCTCCTCTTTTTGATTCCGGGCGGGGTCGGCGGCACCGAGATCTATACGCGCAATCTGCTCCGCGCCTTAGCGGAACTCGACCATACGAACGTCTACTTCGTCTTTCGCAACGCGGAAACCGAACGATCGATCGTACCGGACCAGGCGAACTTTATCGATTGCCCGCAGCCGATCCGCGCCCGCTTCCGTCCCGCCCGAATTCTCTACGAGCAGACCGCATTTCTCTTTACGCTGCACGCTCATCGCCTCGACGTCTTGTTCAATGGGGGATACACCGCGCCGCTGCTCGCTGCCGTTCCGATGGTGACCGTTTTCTTCGATCTGCAGTATAAGGTGCATCCGGAATATTTTACTCGGCTCGATCTGCTCGCCTGGCGGCTTCTGTTGCCCGCCTCGGCTCGCCGTTCACGTCGAATCATCGCGATCTCCGAGGCGGCGCGCGCCGAACTCGTAAGATTTTATCCCTTTTGCGCCGGCCGAATCGATCTCGTCACGCACGGAATCGAGCGTCGCTTCGCTGCGATGTACGCGGTGCGGAAGCGCGCGCGCGTTCGCGGGTCGTATCTGCTCGCGGTATCGACCCTCGGTCCGCACAAGAACTACGACGGCCTCTTGCGCGCTTACGCGCGGTACCGCGAGCGGCGCCGCGACGTCGGACTCGTCATCGCCGGTCTCAAGGGAAGCCAAACCGAGCAACTCTTGGCGCTGACCCGCTCGCTCGGCCTCGAGGGCTCGGTCACGTTCACGGGTTGGGTCGAGCGAGAAGAGCTGTACGCTCTCTACGAAAACGCGCTCGCGTTCGTTTACGCCTCGCGTTTCGAGGGGTTCGGCATTCCCGTTCTCGAGGCGCTTGCAGCCGGAATTCCGACGGCTTGTTCTGCGATCCCGTCGCTCATCGAAATCGCCGGGGGTTGCGCCCGGTTCTTCGACCCCGACGACCTCGACGATATGATCGCGGCAATCGAGGAAGTCACCGACGAGGGCTATAGCGCCGGCGTCCGTGAAGCCGGACATCTCCGAGCTCAGTCCTATGCGTCATCGGCCGGCGCCGCAACCCTCATCGACGTCTTCGAGCGCACGGCCCGGCGCGCGGACGTTCGCAGTCCGCTACGGAGTACGTGATGCGCGCTGTGAGATGACGACAAACGAGAGCGAGGCTAGCGGAAGGCCCTCAGGAGCGCGGCGCTCGCGAGCGACGATGAGCAACTGGTGCGTTCCTGCCCGCAAGCCGATCGTCGACGCTCGAAAGGCGAATCCACTCTGCGTGAGAGCCGGGTCGGTGTAGGTGGCCGGGAACAGGCGGTCCTCCAAACCGGTCGTCGCGTTGCGCTCGGGACCGTCATCGATGCGGTAGCGAACGTCTTTTGCCGGAAGGCCCAGCGACGAATCGAGCGCGGCCCCAGCGATCGAAAGCGACGCGCCTGCCCGCACCCGGATGTTCGAAAAGCTTCGCACTGCTCTGCCGTCGATTGCGATCGCTTCGATGCTTCCGACCTCCGCTGACGGAACGATATTTGAACCGTGATAAAATCCCCGTTCCATCGCGACGACGGCGAGCGGAGCGGTGATTGCGGCGTAAAGCGCCCAGAACGCGCACGCGAGCGTCGTCGCCCGGCGCGCTAGCCTGCGCGGCACGCTTCCGCCGGCGGTCCGGACCGAGAGAATGACGATCGGCAGCAGCATCGGATACCAATAACGTCCTTGAAGTGTCAGGTAGCCGCCGGTAAAGGCGTAAACGCTGAAGAGCACGACGGACACACCGGCATAAAGATTCAAGAACGGATCGGTCCCGATGGCGCGCAGACAGCGCGCGAACCCATAGCGCCGGGATATGTGGAGCAGCCGGCGCACGAGACCCAGGTGCTGGGCGGCCCAGGCGGCGATTCCGAGCACGGTAAGGAAGACGAGAATCACGGTCGCTACTTCCGCGGCCTGTCCCGTAAAGACGGAATCGTTTCGAATGCTGAAATGAAACCAGAAGCCGCGAAACGCTCGGCCGCCGAGGGTCGCGTCGGCGACGGCTCTCAAGAACAACCGGTAGGCGCTCGCGTCGGCACGGTGCATGATTCCGAGCCGGTCGAGTTGCGTCGCATTTTGCGGGAGCCCGAGGCGACCGACGGGCGAAATATAGCGTCCTCCGAATGCGACGAGTAACGGCACGAGATATGCGACGATCAGAGTTAGCGCGCGACGTTCGGGAGACTGTCGCCCGAGCACGCCACGGATTGCAACACCGAGAGCGACGATCGTAACGAGGGCGTATTGCAGTTTGGTGATACCGAGCGCCGACTCGCCGAGACCGAGTGCGACGAGAGCGACGAGCGACTGCGGATGCCGGCGCAGTCGCAGCGCCGCAAATAGGCTTGCGGCTACGAACAGCGCGCTTTGGTTATCGGGCTGGATCGACGCGCCCATCCAGGTCGACAGCGGAAAAAAGGCGATGCCGCCCAGAAGCAGTAAGCGCTGGGCGCGAACGCGCGTTACGCAACGCAGGGTCGCGTATACGAGTAGCAACGTGAACGACAGGAGTGCCACGTTGAACAATCGTCCGCAGAAAAACGCCGCCGTGAGTGAGCGACCGAACGCACTCCAGCCGGCGCGCATCGCGAGCGCCACCAAACCGTAATACGGCGATGGATAGTAGGCCAAGACGTACGGGATGCCGGCGCCGTCGGCCGGGGATGCTTCCGTCGGTTTGGGTGCGTTCGTGTCGATTCGTCGAAAATACGGTGCCGTGCCGTAACCCCTCGCCACTGCCCCGCCCGCGTTGTACCGCAGTTGACGGTAGCCCGTAAGCCGGCTCAAATATTGCGTTTCGGGGGTCACGAAACTGCCCTCGACGGCTCGCGCCAGCCGAAACGGCTTCCCCGCGTCGAAATACGCAAAGGCCGCGTCCGCATGCGCGATTTCGTCGGGCTCTAAGAACATGGGCACACGGAACGCCCAATACGCTGCCAGCACCGTCGCACCAAGCACGATCAGCGCGACGAGCGAAAACTCTCCAAATTGCGTGCGAACGGGCCGCCCGAGACTTGCGCCGGCGACGCTTGGGAGCAGTTTCGGGCGGTGCGGCGGCGCAGCTGGCCTCAACAGCATCTCCCTGTAGGTATCGGACGTACGCCGGCCGATTCAAGGAGGCTGGCGCCGCTGCGAAAACGGCGCCTGCCGTATCCCGACAGGCCGCCAACCTCGACGAAGACCGGCGGTCTCGAGAGTACGGCGCTCGCGTCTCCAATGCTGCAATCTCGATAGCACTGGATTTCTTTCGATGGTGTCTGGAAAGCGGGCTGCGCGTGGTGCAGCCAATGACGCTCATGACCGTCGGACCCGACAACGAGCCGGCCGGAGCATTTCTCGCCTCGGTCTCGTTCTGACCACGGTCTGTCGCGACGCCCACGCCCACGCCCGCGGCAGTCGCGGTCACATCGGCTTGCGACAGCGCCCTTCGGGGGCGCCACCGCCCTCTTCTCGAACGCGTCGACGATGTGCGGTCGGTACGGACTCACGCGGTCACCGGGAAAACTCGCCGCTCGGCTTGGGGCGCGTCGGCTTCCCGACGATGCGTTCGAGCCGCGCTACAACATCGCCCCGACGCAACCCGCGCTCGCGATCACGAACGCGCGCGAGCGTCCCGTAGTCGCGCTGCGTTGGGGCCTCGTGCCCTATTGGACGGAGTCGCCCAGTTCGGTGAAGCTGTCGACGTTCAACGCGCGGGTCGAGACGATCGCAAGCGCCCCGTCGTATCGTGAGCCGACGCGTTTTCGGCGCTGCGTGATCCTGGCCGACGGCTTTTACGAGTGGCAGCGAGGCGAGAACGGCGCGAAGACGCCGTACTGGATCCATCGCGTCGACGGCGAGCCGTTCGCGATTGCGGGATTATGGGATCGTTGGCGGGCCCGACGGCCGGCGGAAGGAGATGTCGAGAGCTGCACGATCGTCACGGCCCCGGCAAACGAGTTTATGGCGCCGATCCATTCGCGCATGCCCATCGTGCTTTGCGATGCTCAGGCTACGGATTGGCTCTCGCCGGAGCCATTCGCTCCGAGCGATGCGCTCGACGTGCTGGTTCCCGATGAGGAGGCGCCGGCGTGGGAGATGTACGCGGTCTCTCCCCGTGTCGGCAACGTGGGGAACGACGATCCCTCATTGACGAAGCCGGCGTCCGCAATCCCGGCCGGGCCAGAGTTTTCATGAGAGCTATTGAAATCGTTCGGAGTTCATACGCAAATCGCAACGTGCTCTATCACATCGAATATCTCGTATACGTCCGGAAGTCTCAACCGTGAACGGCCCACGCCGATTGGGGGTCGCGTTAGCGGCTGCCGCGCTACTGGTTGCTGCAGGGCCCGCAGGTGCGACCATCCACCACCATCATCACGCAAGCGCGTACAACCGGCACGGATGCAATGCCACCGCGACTTGGGATTGCCGCTCGTTAGCCGTCAAGCACGAGTTTTGGGAGATGACCGGGCACCCTCACGGGTGGAAGGGTCACATTGTCGATCATCGGCGCGCGCTGGTTTGCGGTGGAAAAGATGCCGTCTCAAACATGCAATGGGAAACGATCGCTGAGGCTAAGGCCAAAGACCGATGGGAGAGTGTCGGCTGTAAAGATGGTCGGCGCGTCGGCCCGCCGGCAGCCGGGCATCCCGCATGAGCCTCTTCGCAATGGCCTTCTCGCCATTCACATTGCGGGCTAATGAGTGTACGACGTCCGGACAGACTGGAAGTCTGACGCCGCCTGTCGCGTAATCCGCTCAAGGAGTACGCCGCGGAAGTACTAAGGTTAACCGACGCCGGCATCGCAACGGGCTCAGGCGGAAAAGGCGACGTGGGACACCGCGGAGCGCTTTCGAGGGACTTTGTTGTTGATTATGGATGCGGCGGCGGCCGCTTCGACCGGGCGAGAAAAGTAAAAGCCTTGCAGGTTCGTACATCCCAGGTCCCGCAGTGCCTCGACTTGCGCCGCGGTTTCGACTCCCTCGGCCGTGACGCTAAGCGACATGCTTTCGGCAAGCGCGATAATACTCCGCACGATATCGGCACTGGCGAGCCCGGTTGTCGCTTCGTCCTCGGCCCTGCTAATGAAAGACCGGTCGATCTTTAGCGCGTCGATTGGGAAGTCGCGTAAGTAGGAGAGCGACGAATATCCGGTCCCAAAATCGTCGAGATGTATCTGGACGCCAAGATTCCTAATCCGGTTGAGTGTCTCGCGGGTGTTCTCGGCTTCGCGGAGCAGAACGCTCTCGGTAATCTCCAAGTTGATACTCTCCGGTCGCAGACCTGATTTCCCGAGCGCGTTTTCAACAGTTGCAAGAAAATCGGGCGATGCCAATTGCTTACCGGAAACATTGACGTTGATACACAGGTCGGCAGCCCCTGGGAGCGTTGTCTGCCATTCCTTTAGCTGCCGGCAGGCTTCGTGCAGAATCCATGCGCCGAGCGGGATGACGGCGCCCGTTTCTTCGGCGAGCGGAATAAAGTCATTCGGATTGACCAGCCCGCGCCGAGGGTGGCGCCATCGCACCAGTGCCTCGAATCCGATCAGACATCCGTTCTGCATCGCGACCAGTGGCTGATAGAACAAGTACAATTCCTGGCGTTCGAGGGCGTGTGCCAGATCCATCTCGAGCTCGAGGCGGAGTCTGGTGTCTTCGAGCAGTTCCGGCGAAAACAACGCGTAGCGCTGTTTGCCGAGGGTTTTTGCACGGTACATCGCGATGTCGGCATTGCGCATGACATCTTCAGGTTCGTCCTCACCGTTTCGGCCCGTCGCGATCCCGACGCTGGCGCTCGTGGACACCTCGTGTCCGGCAATGGTGAAAGGGGCATCGAGCGCGCGTAGAAGACGTTCGGCAACCTGGCAAGATACGCCCGCGTCCTCGATGCCGTCGAGCAGGATGATAAACTCATCGCCGCCCAGTCGGGCCACGGAATCGCCGGAACGCAAGCAGCGTTCGAACCGGCGCGCGGTCTCGACAAGCACAAGGTCGCCCACGGCGTGCCCGAGGCTGTCGTTGATGACCTTGAAACGATCGAGGTCGATGAATAGGATCGCCCAAAGATGATCGCTGCTGTAGGTTCGCGCAACAATCCGGCCCAAGCGAGTCATGAGCAGTGTACGGTTGGGGAGTCCGGTTAACTCATCGTGAGATGCGGCGAACGCGAGTTGCCGCTCGACGTGGTGGCGTTTGGCGATTTCCCGTTGCAGAGCGGCGTTGTCGGCTTGAATGATATCCACCTGAGCGGTGGCAACCTTCGCGCTTTCTCGGTCCACCATCGCCCGTTCCATGGTCCGACCAATCAGCATGGCGATGAAGACACCGAAAATCACGGCGCCAAGGACAAAGGATACACGCAGAATTTTTACGAGCGCTTGTAGTCGAACGAGTTTGGCATAACTGACATCGGATTGGGCTACGCTGTTGAGCCGCAAATCGTTTGCCGCGGCCAGGATGCCGTCCGGCATCCCCATGAAATACGATCGCCCGGCCGCGTCGAACTTGCCGGCGGCTCTCAGGGCGAAGGCGTGCTCGTTGCCTTGAAGCCAACCTTCGGGACCGGCCGCGATCGTGCGGATTTGCGCGATTAGCATGCGCTGCGAATCGTTAGTTGATAATTTGGTCGCCTTGGCCAGTTCCGCTTGATATGAGGCGACATCAAGGCGATACCTCGCGAGATGCTGCGCGGCCTCAGCTGGCCGACGGTCCCCGACGTAGTACGCTCCGTCATCGTCGGCCGCGGCAGCGAAAAGTGCGAGCCGATTGGCTGCCTCCTGAGCCGGTGCAATCGTCGTGGACTGGAGAGTTGCCAGGGTCTCGACTTTCGCATTTTCTAGAAAAATGCCGAGAACGGCAGCAACGAAGACGAGCATCACTAGCGCGAATGATGCCTGCAATTTGACGCCGGGTTTACAGTTGCTCCAGAACGAGAGCACGGGACTCCTCGAGGTGCAGCGCGCTGCGACGGTAACTCAGGCAGA
>Ga0116227_10016620_pt1 | contig 10517 bp, 8 predicted proteins | sample S1TSphgellanicum_FD_89693 | JGI IMG/M metagenome (GOLD analysis project Ga0116227, IMG submission 89693) | Host-associated microbial communities from peat moss isolated from Minnesota, USA - S1T2_Fb - Sphagnum magellanicum MG | ecosystem: Host-associated > Plants > Peat moss > Unclassified...
CTTTTCATGAAAGAACTGGTAAAGAACTCATGCAGTTCTTGTTATTCTTTCTTCACTCCCAATTCCTCTGACAAAGTCTTACCAAAAACCACTGCTTTTCATGAAAGAACTGGTAAAGAACTGACGGCTATTTTGGGTTTGGGCTGAACTCATAATAAACTGAGCTTGCCATGCAAATGAATTATTTTTCCTTTAAAGACAAAGAAATATGGTGATCAAATTTACATCAAAAGTCTCTAAATTTCAGTGGACTGGACTAGAGATTTCTCTAACATTTAACCTTTAATATATTAACTGATGAAAATAATTGGCCTAACAATTCAAGGGAAATAATTATAGCAAAGCAAATCCAATTACAATATTCATAATGTATGTACATATCTCACTTTGTATAACACTATGAACATTGTAAAATTTGCAGAAATTTCTTCAAGACTCTTCTTTCTTGGCTAACAATCACCATGATCATTTGACAAATTGAAGTCTAAGAAGTATGACAAACCCTAAACCTAAATCTGCACCATGATGTATTGTCAAATAGTTGCAGATATTACCCGGTCAGATTTGAGTTTACATTTCATACAAACCTTAAAACTCTAAAACCCCATCGTTGCAATTCTTAAATGGAGAATTTGTTTCTCTATTTTTACAGCTATTCTAACCACTATTGACTTCAGTGATATTTTTTTTCAATTTTCTGATGTTGCACAATTGGCTGGCATCCCAAGAGGTAGTTAGCATCAATTGGTGATAGATTTTAGAACAAGTCTTAAATTGTAAAAAAATAGTTTTAAAAAATGCTACTAAACTAAAATCACAGTCCAAATGTGGTAAAAAGTTTACATTTTTTTTAATTTCTTGAAATTGAGCAATTTAAAAGAAAATAAAAAATATTGTGAAAGAATATTCACTTTTACATTTTATTTTTCTCATTTTGGTGACATTTAGCCCCCCCAAAAAAATGCTGATTGGGTTCACATTTGCAAGATTTATCATGTATTTTGTTAATTCTGGACTTTTGAGAAGTTCAGAAATAACAATTCATCATTTGAAAGTTGAAAAATTAAAACAATTTTTTTTTTAAAAATTGAAAAATTAAAGAATAAAACTAAAGAGAAATGATGTAACAATAAATATTAATAATTTTTTGTTTCATTAGATGATCCAACAAATAAATAAATATTAACAATGTTTTGTCTCGAACTTGATCTCAACCACTAGATTTTTTTAAAATCCAAAATTAACAATTTAGTTCAAAATTAACTAAATACATGTTATTGTATTGCAGAAGAAATACTTGGGTCAACAACTATTGCATCACTTCCTTGTCCCATACCCATAGATCAAAACATTGAGCTCATGCACCACATGTATCCTCTGGCATGTCAGTTTAAAAAAAAAAGTCTTTACAATATTGATGATGAATGTTATGATTCCCTTATGAACAATTTCAATTTTGCTTTGTATATTCCTTATTTTGGCAACCACTGACTCGTACAAAGAGCTAAGGAGGAAGGGACAAAGAATGAGTAATTTTGAGAGTCTGCTGACACCATGAATAAATGAGATGAATGCCAATTCTTGCCAAGTTTAGAATGACTTTTTAATTAAAATTTCCCCCAGAGCAAAGCCAACTAAACCCTCCCCAATCTTGATTTCCCCAAGGGGAGGGAAGGAAGCAAGCCAAAAGTTTTTCATAATGCCCTTGAATGCCAAAAGTTTACTCCCAAATCTGTCTTGAGAAGCTTGCAACTGATGCAGTTTGAGAAAATTGAAAAAGCTAGTAAGAAATTTCATCTGAATTGCTTTGATAGGTGCATTCACACTTGGTTTGGAGGATTCTAGTATTAAGTCCCTTAACACCAAGCTAATCATTTAGGACCTAAACCTTTTATATCGTGAAGATTTTATATTAAGTTAACATTCATTTAATATTAAACAATCACCCGTTGAACATTGGCTGCCACCTAAGATGCCACCTAGATTTTCACTTAACATTGAGTTAACATTAGGTGTACATGCACCTTTAAAAGTATTATAAGTGTTATAGCACCAAACCAAAATCTGAATGGAAATTTGGCTAATAATAATAATAATAATAATATTATTATTATTATTATTATTGTGGGGGAAACTTGGCGAAAACAGGGAAAATGTGACATAACCATTTTTCTATTTTTGGGAGATTTCACACCAAAATTTTTAAAAAAAAAGATTACTATGACCTAGGGTTGGCCACTTCCAAGTGTTCCTTCTCATTTAAATAGAGGGTGTTTGTCTTTGTTTAAGGCCACTTGCATTCAACATACTCTAACACTCATCAGACCTTGATAGGAGGGTAGGGGGAAGTGTGTAGTCTGTAAAGCTTATTATGCCCTGACACCAAGTCTGCTGAAATGTCTAACATTGCCAAGCTCCCTCTCCCATTTGAAATTTGAACATAAAAGGACCCCCCCCAACTTGCTGTTGGAATATTGCTGGTGGTGGGGTGGCCTTGGTAATGCATTCCAATTAAAAACTGCCATCAACCCCAAGAAAGAAAAGAAGAGAAAAAGTGTGGGTTTGGAGTTCATCAATAGTTTATCCTTAGCCTCTAAAACCTTCAGAGAAAATTTGCTAAGTGAATTTTGGAAGGCATTTTATAGATATTAATAATGTCACCTCGAAAAACAGCAACCTTCAAAATAAATAAATAAATAAATAAATAAATAAAAATAAATTCCAGTGATGATGTTTCATTGGAACTGGTTTACATAGGATGAGTATTTTGGTGATTGTCACTGTGACAATTCCTGTGTCATTTTGGGTTATAATTCACCATATATCAAATTCCAATTCAGAATTGTTTTTGTTATCTATCTTGCACCTTTACAATGTTTTTGGGTGTTTGTATCTTGTTGCTTTTTTTACACCCTTTCAAGGATTTTTTTTTCTTTTTTTGGGTCTATTGGTATCTTATTGTGAATTTATCTAATGAAACAAACATTTGTTGGCATTTTGCATACCAAATCAAGAATGTAAAAAAATATTAATGAAATAAAATAACATACAATGAATGAAATTTTTTAAAAAATTAAAAATTGAAAAGACAAAATTGATTACAACAAAATTATTATGTCCATAAAAAATAATTTAATCATCATCACTGGTAGTGCGAAGCAACACGAAACCAAATCAATTAAATAAAATGCACTTGCATGCACACTAGGCACTTTACACCTACAAGAGGCCTCTTAAACTTTGTGCCTCTTACACTAAGACTAAGGTGCAAGGTGTCTCTCACTCCTATTGCCTCATGATGTTTAGAACAATGACCTTTGCTTCACACTCTACAATGGTTAAGGTCCACATGTGGGGGTCATTCGTGAAATGTGGGGATGGACTAGCCTACTTCCTCATCTTAGGTCCCTTCTTTCAAGGATGTCCACACTTTGGGGCCTTTGCATTACAAATAATAAAAAAATTACGAGGTTTTTGTTGAGTATTTGGAGATTAGGTTATATAAATGTAATTTACAAACTTACAAGTGGGGAATGAGTATTTTATTCTTGTGATATTGGTTGTTTCTAGGTTTTAGAATTTTATAAAAAAAATGAAGAGGGTTTAAGTTTTTGAAGTTTTAAATTTTCAAAGAACTTGTTGGTTGTAGGTGTTTCCAAACCTTTGACAAGCAAGTATGAGGTGCAACAAGGTTTGGTTCCCCATGAAGGTGGGTATAATTTCACAATCAAAATTAACAACACTCATAAACACCAACACCTTGGCAACATTGACAGTCATTTGCACATCACAATCATTATAATGAACGGGTGAAGGATTTCAAATAATTGGTGCTTCTTGTGACCTAGTCTTTTCAACTCATGATCAACACCATTTGCTTATGAATGAGCCAAATGGTTAAGAACAAATTGACATGAAATTTCTTCATAAAACTCACAAGAAGTTGAAATTATAAGTTGTAAAGCATCTCCAAGCAACCAATGGCCATGATTTTGATTCAACACACAATTGGTCACAATTTGTGACAAAACTTTCACCTATGACTTTGATTCAAAACATAGCTAACCACAATTTGTGACAAAATTTTAACACCACTAAACACAAACTACCCAAGCTCTTGGCTGAGGTACAAGGCTTTGCATGGCTATAGTTTGTTGATTGTGACATAGTGCAATGTTGATACTCCAAAATGACAAAACATCTTCAAATAATAAAACTTGATTGCAAATGTGCAAAAACCTAACATAATTTTTTTGAAAGACCCAATAGAATTTAATTGTATTATCTATTTATTTTTAATGGCCAATTAGAGCTCAAATGTCTTTTCCATTATTTGAAATTTGGTATATATGAAAAAGAAATCATCATGGAAATTGAAAAAAAAAGGGTCTAGTTATAATCATGTATTGGGTCTTTATGGACATGTTCAAATTTTTGGGCTTGAATCTAGAATCTATACAAGCCTCGTTCCATGCTTGCCTCTCCTTGCTAAATGTTTTTGACCACATAATTCATTTTTGAATGCCAATTTGACAACTTTTGATAGATGTGTAGTTCCATTCGTGAGAAATTTTGTCACAATTATAAAAGCACACTGGTAAACTTTCAATAGTGCATGTCCAAAACAAGACCCATTAAATGACTCCAACATGCTTAAGTCAATGCATGAAACCATAGAAAAATGTATTCAATTAATTTTAGACTAAGTTGTCAATTTTGGACTTTTTCTAACCTAGTGGTTGGGATCAAGTTTGAAACAAAACATTGTTAATATTTATTTGTTGGATCATCTAATGAAGCAAAACATTATTGATATTTATTGTTGCATCATTTAAAAATATATATTCTTTAATTTTTCAATTAAAAAAAAAATCTCTTTCATTTCCCAACTTCCAAATGATCAATTGTTAATTTTGAACTTTTCAAAAGTCCAAAATTAACAAAATACATTATTAGAGTTCAAAATACTTGAATAAGTTTACAAGTTGTCTTTACATAAGCAAAGATCTTGTGGGTAAGGGAAAATTTGTCAAGGAGTTGTTGAAATTTCTAAGCCATGGTTACAGGCTCCAATGTTGATCATTTCAAATAACCCAATAGTCATGTGCTTTGGTTCCTTATTGTTTAAAATAAAGTTTGTAACAATAGCAAATATGTCATATGCCCCTTTTGACATGCAAAGATCAAATGTGCATGTGGTTAATGCAAGTTGCACATAGGTAATCAAAGTTTTTTCTGCCAATGTTGGCCATAACTTCTTCCACACATACTTTCCAAGTGGGAACACCACCCTTTGGAACAACTTGTATGCCAATATATGGAGCCAAATGGATTCAACAATTATCATTGGTAGGAACCTTTTAAGGATTACAACATCACATTCTCCAAAATGGCAATCTATGTTTCATGGCTTTTAAAATCTAATTTTTGAAGGAAAAAAAACTCTGAAGATAACACTTGGGTTTACATGTGACCGTTTAATGATTGGAATTCAAGTGCATTTCAAAAACAATTTGATATCTTTTCACAATATTTTTAAAATTTAGGGTGATGTGTTCCCTAATTACATGTTTTTTCATGGTTGTTAAATGTCATTCAACTTATGATAATCAATAAGGTCATTTCAACACCTAGTTTGTAAGGCTAAAATTTTAGGACTAATCATTTTAAAATGGCAAATGATGCATTTCATAATTTGGTTATGAGTAAGATTTAGGGGTTGATTATTGTTCACCTTGTAGAATAATCACCTAGGTGAATTATTATTGTGAGGTTTCCAAGCATCACCTTGTTTTTTCATATTCCCCATGTGCATTTCATCAACATGTGACTCATTACCATCACCATAAACAATTGTAGTGAGATGCTTTCCACCTTCATAAACTTCTTGTTGCAAGTTCTCAATGTTGATAATGTTAGTAGAACTTGCAAAAAGTGGTGGGGGAAGAGCAACTTGGCTAAGATTAAATGCATGCATAATCTCAAATGACTTTGAATAATCCCTGAAATTTTGGTGTGAAGAATAAAATAAAAAATACCATGAGATGCACAAGTTTTTTAACATGTCATTGTGAGCTACATTTTGAGTTACAACACTATAAGGTGAAAGATTTCACATAAAATTGAAGGTGCTATGAGAAGCACAACTTTTAGGTGATAAATCATGATTTGTAAAATTTTACAACAACAAACTTCCGAAATTAAAGGTGTTGTGAAATGCACAAGCTCATGAACCTTAAATGATGTACTTCAAGAAAACATAATAATAATGAAATGCATAACTTTTAGGCATCTAGTTGTAAAAATCAAAGGTGATGTGACAAAATAACTCAAAAGTGGAACCAAAAATAAAATGCAAAATGACAAGCAATGTTACACTAAATCTCTAAATCTTTAGTGTCACTTGCACTTGTAGAATCCATAGGTCCTATAAAGTCGACCCATTGCGAATCTCCTACATTGATGTGATACAATGGGATGGCAAGCCATTCATCTTTTCTCTTTTAATATCTAGCGTCGATAAAAAGGCAAGTGAGCAAAAGTGATGTGCAAAGTGCAAATGCTAAAGTTGAGAGAGACACACATCAAGATAACTAACCTTAAAGCAAAGCAATGGTAGTTCTATGCACTTAGGTTTGCAATTGAGAGCTTGGATGATAACCTACCTTGTTTTTCATGTTTGTTTAGGTGAGGGTACAATTAATTGATTAAAAAAAATTGTTGGGTATAGGTTTGATTATTGAAATGATAACATTATTTGCCAATTTGACCTTGGTTGGTATATATGTATACTTAGTTTGATACCCACTCAACATTAGAAAATTATTTTGTAATTTTGCGCATTAGATGGAAATCTGAAAGTGTGCAACATCTATATATTAATTCACAACACAACTACTACACAACGGACTCCAAAATCCAGGTGCCAAAAGCGTTGCCTGATCGACGGTTATATAGAAGAACGTGTTTTCGGAAATTTTCAAAACTTTCGAGAACCAAGGTTCAAAATGTCAGAACTGGGGTTTTGGGTTTTCTCACGTCCGATAAGGGAGTAAATACTCGGATTGATAACCTGAGGGTACACACAGCTGGTTCTGATACCTGCACAACGTCAGTCAGGACCACTACATGTTCATGGTGGCTGGAGTGGCGTAGCCACGGGTGTCCGAAGGTCATGGGTACCACTAGTTATTATTATTTCCTATTGTTTTGTATTGCCTTCTAAACCTAAAAAGAAACCCCCTTGGCATAGAATCATTTTGATGCCTCCTCTCACATACATACATACATTTTGCTCATGTGTTGTGAAGAATACACTTGTGCACGAGCAATTAGTAGTGTGTGAATGACAATTTTTTAAAGCAATTTGAAATAGCAACCATCTTTGCTAAGGAATTGATTCCATAAGTTAAGGGAAAAGGAGGTGCAAGGTCACAAGTTGCAAGGGGAATGTGGTTGGAGGTCTAATGAAATCATCATCAAAAGTTAGGTTTACAAGGAGACGAGGAAAATTGGGCTGGAGAGTTGGCTTCATCATTGTCTAATACCAATTTATTTATTTATTTATTTATTTATCTGGATATTGCAGCTGAAGCCACATGAGATACATGTAGGCCAAACTTGAAAAGGGAATGCAGTAAAAAGATTATTTAAAAAAGAAAAAGAAAAAGACATATATTCCTTTGAATTATGCTAGAGGAGAGATTTCATGTCTTTCTCCTTGTGGGGCAGATTCGGGCAAAGGCCAGGCAGAAAGTGCAATGGCCTGTATACTAATTTGAGCTGAGTGAGCTCCGTGTTGCTGCACACTACCAGAGACGATCAATTATTTTTTTATATTTTATTTCTTATGTTTTCATATGGTTTTCAATAATTCATCATTATTTATGTCAATGCCAAATTTAATTTAAATTAATATACATTTCACGGACATGAAAAGACACATGTTTATTTGTTTTTTCATAGGGAAAAAGAGTGAGATAGATATAAAATGGAAGTAATTATTAAGGAAAGGTGGGAGATAGTTATTAAGAAAATTAATTGGAAAAGGACGTAAATTTTAAGAATATAGAAGAAAGAATTAAATTTGAAAATGAGATTGTTATTTCTGAAATTGTCTTTGGAGTGGTCCATGGACGACGACGCTATGAAGGATTCCAAAACATCCCCCATACATGGTCTTAGGGAACTTAGGGGATATTTTACGAACCTGATGGGAACACATTGGGAACAGACTCAAAAAAAAAATTCCACCAACAAGCCCCCCCTCCCCCCACCCAAAACCCGAAAAGTAAAAAACTATGCCACCCTCAGCCTTCTCATTGGCTGCATGGAATTTCTATTTCCAAAAAGGCTTGGTCATCATTTTCAACCTGGACTAATACCCCCATTATATACTGGTGGGCACTTGTTGCTCCTGTCAATAATTTAAGTTGTGACTAGTGTGGCCTGTGCTGTTGGCCCAAGTGTTACCATGCCCTCAACTGATTTTTCCTTCCAAAACTTAGTTTTTTGGAATTTATTTGAATTTTCAGCTGCAGAAATCACTTAAAAATCAATATCTCCCATATTCTGAATCCAAATCTTACCAAATAAATTCCATTAAATCTTCTCATCAAGATCTTTTCAACAACCCAAAGGCACATTCCAATTCCTCTGAAATTTTCATCTACGATTAAATTTAATTATCAGTGAAGAAATCACTCAATATTCAAAAACTTTTGCACCACAAGTCCAAACCACATGGAACCAAGCCATGTGCCTCATCTCATCCAGAGCTTTCGAAAGACACCAAGAACATGATCTGAAGCATGCCAGTTCGGTGGATCTCATAAGTACAAAACAAAAGAAACTACCTTCCTTCATAGATAGAAGTCCAGGCCAAATATGAGCAAAACCTAAGGGCCCCCAAATTGTTCTTGGGGGCCAGATTCCCTCAGAGGGCAGGCACCCTCAGGCCAACTCAGATAAAATTCAAAATATAAATAAATAAATAAATAAATAAATAACATGATGTAGCATTATGCATAGCAGGAGCTGCTTGGATACTGGGTCCGATGGAGTAGCAACCAAATTTCTAAAAGCTAATAATATAATAATCATAATGATAAAATACAAACAATTTATTAAATAACATGATAGAGCATAGTAGCAGCTGCTTCGATAAATGGGGGACTAGTGTGGCCCGTGCTGTTGGCCCAAGTGTGAACTCAAAACTCAACAAAGTTTTTATCCTGTAGAAGAGTGCCCTCCCCCAACTACACTGCCAAAAATGGGGAGAAAGTCTTTTACAAAACTTGCAATCATTTTGCAGACTTTGTAGTCCCTGGTCAAGTATGAGGAAAAAATAAACCTGGGAGCTTCTGAGTTCTTGGGGAAAAATGATTTGGCCCCTTTAGAGTAAGTAACTCCACCAGTTAGTATACGACCCTGCAAATTAAAGTTGGTTGAAGAAATGTCAAAACATGCCAATTTGGCTCAGCAGATTGTGTTTTGGCATCACATTTTTGTAGAGTATGCTGAGGCTGGTAAATGGCCCAGCAAAGACGAACACCTGCTGTTGATTGGCTAGATAGTTCGATGGGTCCAGGCGGGTCACTATTAGTGGTCTCTCACCTATTTGTGATCTCAATTTTAGTTTCATGGGTGGGGTTGGAAAAAAGTAAATAAATCAAAACTTGGAGGTGAGAAATAATTTTGCAAGGTCACATACTGAGCACCACCACTCGATATGCCCTTATAAAGTAAGCTCCAAAGATTGCACTTTTGCATGTTGCCCATGCTCCTCACTTTTCCCCCCTCTCTCTCGCTCTCTCTCTCTCTCTCTCACTCTATGTGTCTCATGAGAGAGGAGTACTTACAGAAGGGCAACAGCAAACATTGCTATAGGTACTCATCAACACATGTGCAATGCATGTGGCTTCTGCCTCTTTTGGCCGATCCGAAATTTGCTCCCATTTTGGAGGCTGGCTGGCTGCCTGACTTACTTGTTCTTGTTGTTGTTGTAGTAGGTATTTGAAATTTTCATAAAGTTTGTCAAATTGTTTGTCTACATGTACATAGTTTTTTTTTTGTTTTTTTCCTTTCTTTGGTTTTTTCCCTCAGGACTTGCCAATACTGCAAACAATGTGCGAGATGAAAGGACACCTTGTTTCCTCATCATTGAGGTGGTGGCAAGCAAACATCTCTCTCTCTCTCTCTCACCTCCGTCATCATCTTGGACAATGAGGTTGTTATGGCTGGATTAATATTAATAGATATTATGGTATTGAATTTCGCTCCTGATTCAATAAAATTTCTTCACTTGGGATTGTTATGGTCGGATTAACATTATTAGATATTATGATATTGAGTTTCACTCCCGATTCAATAAAATTTCTTCACTTTACTACTACGGATAGCAATATTGAGTTCATTCCCAGATTCAATAAAATTTCTTCACTTCACTTGAGATTGTTATGGTCGGATTAACATTATTAGATATTATGATATTGAGTTTCACTCCCCATTCAATAAAA
>Ga0116227_10016621_pt1 | contig 10516 bp, 10 predicted proteins | sample S1TSphgellanicum_FD_89693 | JGI IMG/M metagenome (GOLD analysis project Ga0116227, IMG submission 89693) | Host-associated microbial communities from peat moss isolated from Minnesota, USA - S1T2_Fb - Sphagnum magellanicum MG | ecosystem: Host-associated > Plants > Peat moss > Unclassified...
GCTGGCCAATCGCAGTGAGTTCCCTGCTATCTGGACAGATCAGAGTAATGCAGAAGTGATCTTTAAACTGAGGCGTACCAATCTCAGTGCGCTGCGTCCGGGTGATATCTGGAAAAATGCGTCTATCGGTATCATCTATTTTACGCCTTCTCAGAAGCTGTTGGCGGCATACGACGCCGACAATGATGTGCGCTATGACAGCTACTTTGGGACGGAGACGGTAGATGGTCAGGAGTCGGCCGTGATCACGAAATACGCCGGAGAGGCGGGTGCAGAAAACCGGAACGACGTAAAAGTAATCCGTGTGGCGGAAATGTACCTGATCCGTGCAGAAGCACATCAGCATCTGGGACAGTTACCGGAAGGCTCCGACGATCTGAACGCCTTATGCAGCGCACGTATCAGCGGGTACGAGCGAATCAATTATACCCATTCAACCGAGCTGCTGAACGCGATCCTGGCCGAGCGATTCCGCGAACTGCCGTTTGAAGGGCACCGGTATTATGATCTTAAAAGATTGGGATTACCTATACAACGAAATGCCTCAGACCTGCAACAGGGGGACACAGAAACGGAGTTGTTACCATCTTCTCCCTATTATTATTTACCGATTCCTCAGGCAGAGATCCTGAGTAATCCAAATATTAAACCCAATAACAAAGGGTGGTAAGCGGTCCTGAAAGTACAAAGCCAGATGCAATGCAGCATCTGGCTTTGTACTTTTAAAAAAGATAATTATTAGTGGGTATATCGGATATCAAAGAAGCTGAATACGGCATTTTCTTCCGCGTTACCCAGGTAATTCAGTCCTGGACGGGGGCTACGATCCCATGGAGGCAGGAATCCGATAGGGTATGGTTTTTTATCCGGCGTAAGCTCCTGCCATGCTGCCGTTTGTTTCCAGTATACTTTACAGGTAAAATCCGGCGTGAGGGTCATTTTCAGGTAAACAGGAAGGTTCGCCTGCGGGATTTTTGTTTCGTTGATCACCTTGCGTTTCCCATCTTTCGAGATCCAAAATTCTACCTTATTATCACGCACGGCAATACCCGCTGCGGAGGAAACATCGCCGTATATAATTAGTCCTTTAGCGGCCTTGTTGGTATTTAACACCGCTGTGCTGATTTCATAGGCTGCTGTGTAGGGGCGCAGGGTAATTGCTACACCAGCGGTATTTTCCTCACTGTATTTGCCTGACAAATAAAGCTTTCCAGCTGCTTGCCGGAATTCCGGTTGCATATTCCTGAAATCCCATTGCCAGAAAATGGGACCGGTTGATTTTTTGAAATCATCATGAAGACCGGTATTGGGCTGATGATTTTCCAATGCGGGCGTATGCTGAAACACCGGCCATTGATTCGCGTCCCACGTGAGCGCATCTACCAGCGCTTCTCTGCCGGTAAATACGTTGCTGGCCTTATTATAGGCATGATAAATATAGAAGTTGTTGCCACGGGTGTCCTGAACGAAAGTACCATGACCAGGACATTTCCAGTCGCCACCGTCTGTCAGCACCGGATTCCGGGTATAGTCTTCATAAGGACCCGTGATGGCCGTAGCCCGTGCCACACGTACATTATAGTTGCACGATGCACCACAGCAGGCGCCGGCGGAGTAGAAAAGATAATAGTACTGATCTTTCTTCAGGATGCTTTGTCCTTCGATACCCTGGTGGCCTTCATCTTTCAGAAGCGTAAAAGGTTCACCGGTCAGGGTGAGTCCATCGTCCGACAGCTTGCTGCCGAGGATTTCGATAGGTCTTTTATCCAGTCCGTACGCTTTCCAGGAGATATATAATTGTCCGTTGTCGTTATATACAAAGGCGTCGATAGATTCGCTGCCATATTCAATGATGACGCCATGATCTTTAAATCCATGATCCGGAAATGCAGATGTAGCCACGCCTATGCAGGAAACACCGTCGCTTTTTCTTTTAGCGGTGTAGTAAACGTAATAGGTGTTATTATGAAAATAATACTCCGGCGCCCAGAAAGAGGAGGTGGTCCAGGCAGGCGCTTCTTCAAACAGGAACCCGGTTTGCTTCCATTGCTTCAGGTCTTTGGATTCAAAGATAGGGAAATGTGGTCCCCATTCGCTGGAAGTACCGATGGCATAGTAGGTATTGCCCTTCCTGATAATGGAGGGGTCTGCGAAATCGCCCGGGATATTTGCCTGTTGCGCGGTGGTATGCGGACTGTAGGCTAAAACGCTGATCAGTATTGCTACTAGAAGTTTACATTTCATTTTCGTGGTTGTTACTATATTTAGTCCTGGAGCAAAAATAGCTTGTTAGGCGGACGCTAATTCATTAAAGCATCTCATTTGTTCATCTTATAGTCTCATTATCCTGATCTGGTCCTATGGATGTTCGCGTATAAAAAAGTATTTTGCAGTAGACGTTAACACCATGTTTTAAAGATATCAAATATGAATCAGAAAGAAAGAATGTTAGCCGGATTACCCTATAAAGCGTGGCTGGATGGGTTGGCACAAGAGCAACTGGAGAACAAGAAGCGTATTTATGAATACAATCTGTATCCTCCGGATGAAAAGGAGAAAATAGATAAAGCGATCCGGAATATTCTTGGTAAGGTGGGAGAGAACGTAGTAATCCTGGCGCCTTTTCACTGCGACTACGGCAGGCATATAGAGGTTGGTGATAATTTTGCTGCGAACTACAACTGTGTCATTCTTGATGTAGGAAAAGTGACCATTGGTGATAATGTGATGTTTGGACCCAATGTTTCTATTTTAACAGCAGGACATCCTATACATCCGGTTTCCAGGAATTCGGGTTATGAATATGGCATCGCTATTTCCATAGGAGATAATGTTTGGATAGGCGGACAAACTGTTGTGAACCCCGGTGTGAAGATAGGTAACAATGTGGTAATAGGATCGGGGAGTGTAGTAACGAAAGATATTCCCGATAATGTGGTGGCAGTTGGTAATCCTTGTCGCGTGCTTCGCGCTGTTACGGAAGCTGACCGGCATTTTTATCACAAAGATAAAAAGTTCGATGTAGATGATTATTAAGCAGCATCCTTTCACCTTAAGTCAGAAAAACTGGCTGTTATTGTTTGCCCTGGCGGCTGTATTTATCATCAGCATCTTTTATGGTTATTGGTTTGAAAATGGGATAGGAGGGCCGCCGCTTTCCGCAAAGTACGCAACCATCCCGGCGCTGGACGAGGGTGTACATGCTGAAAAGTACGAGATCAGCCCGATGTTCAGCAGGGACTTTGATGTGAAGGATCTCTCTGCCCCTTTTTATGATGAGTATAGCAAAACAATCATCATCATGTCTACTCCAGGGGTAATGGCTGACAACAGGGGCGTTCAGGGTTTTTATAAGATCGATAGTCTTGGTAAGCTCACTGATTCCCTGATCTTTGCTCCCGAATACAGACCTATTCATTTGCTCAACGGTTTTATACTGCATCCTGACTATTACACTACCTGGTGGCGGAATGGAGATACCACCACACATCCTTATCTGAAAGAAACAGACGCAACTAAATATCAGCAATTAAAGGCCAAGGCAGAAGCGGTTTATTATCTTCCTTATAAAGATGTCTGGAAATATGGAACTGCTGAATTTAAGCAGGAAACCGATGTTGTATTGTTTCTGATAAATCGTCAATGGCATGCGCTGTATGGTCCGGGGTTATATCAGTATAAACCGGCTGAGAAAGTGCGTGCAGGCGAACTGCCGGATCTGCTGGCCGACAGCACTGCCATTGTGCTGGAAGCTGTGAAGAAAGAAAGTCTTATTGATGCGAAAGCTGATTCCTGGTTCGGGACCGGCTACCTGTACTTTACTCTTCAGCAGGATACGCTCCGGTTTAAGCATGAGATGGTACTGGAGGGAAATAAAGGAAAAGAGTACTGGCGAAACTTACATTACTATCATGCCGGTGGTATTCCTTTTGCCTTGTTGTATTCCAATGACAGGTATTACGGTGTACGGTTGAAAACCTCCCTAAACAGCAACAGATGAAATCAGTATTATCCTTTAAACTAGCCGCCCTGACGGGATTTTTAGCTACCCTGATCTATATCATTGCGATTTTTTGTCATTCGGATCTGGGTACCTACGGAGGGCTTTTTCTTTTGAGTTTTTGCCCGCTGGTACTGGCTTTTGTGGTGCTATGGTGTTATGTGCTTGTTTACCTGGAGCAGATAAAGTTACTCGCCCCGCATTTTGTTTTCCGTTTTTTTATCCCCTTGCTGCTGTTTTCATTAATAGCATGGATGGGTACCCGGAGTATTTACATATCTACCTTTCAGAACTATTCCCTGAAGATGTACCTGCAAAAATTTGGGGAGTTTGCGGTTGACTTTTTGTTGCCCCTTACCCTGATAGCTGCGTTGGTAAGCATCGTACTAACGATTCGCCGTAATAATTAGGCTCCCCATTTCCCCACCCTGTATCGGATGGGGAAGGGGAGGTTTTAGCCGTTTTCCTTCACTACAAACCATAACAATGCAGTACCGGATGCGCGGCTGGTTGGGTTAAACAATAGATGAACGCTGTTGCTGAATGAAGACTGTGTGGCAATGATTCACATTGCCTGATATCTGTTGATGGATTTTCGGTTGCGATATTTTGTGCTACAGGATCAAAAGTAGAAGATCAATTTGAGAAAAAAGTTGACATATATCAACTATATGTAGAAAGGAGATTTTTTTTAGTATGGGCTTACTATCAACGGGATGCAATAGGGTTACCCGCACTGTAGAAAGATTTTATCCGCGAGAATGTTTCTTTGGTAATTCCCAGGTAAGAGGCGATGAAGTTTGCCTGCACCCGTCCGAGCAGTGCTTTATGATGTGCTAACAGGAACTCGTATTTTTCAGCTGCGCTTTGTCGCCTCATAGACAACAACCGCTCTTCACATTTGCAATAATAATATTCCGTGAGTTTTCTGCCAATGATATTAAACTCCAGGGAGGTTGCATAAAGATCCATCAGGTCGTCGTGATGGATATACACTAATTCACAGTTTTCCAATGCCTGAATAGATTCATAGCTGGGGATTCTTCTGAAGAACGATAGCACAGAGATGATGAAATCATTTTCCATCATAAACCAGCTGGTGGTATCTTCGAGATCCTTCTCGTAATAAGCTCTTAGTAGCCCTTTGCTGACAAAGTAGAGATGGTTGCAGGTATCTCCCTGCCGGAGAAGTATTTGTTTTTTCCGAAGTTGGATAAATTGCAGCTTATCGGATATTTTATTTTCCAATTCATTTGAAATAGGACCTAGTTGAGAGAGTAATGCGAACAAGGAATTCATAATGGTCAGATATTTTGAGGATGATGGTTTTTCATTATGAATGTACTGAAAATTAGTGGAATATACATGCAGATGAGGCTACCGAGTCAGGGGCAAGATTGCAATTCAGGTAGCAGGCAATAGAACGCTGATCCAATAACGGATATTGCAATAGTTGGGTGTTTCCATCTTCCTGCCCCCTCATTCCCTATACTGATAAAAAATCCCCGTATCAAAAATCGTCCATCGGCAAGCTTTCTGGCCGCAGCTTTTCAATCCGTTGTTCGCCCAGGTATTGCAGGTATGAAAAAGGTTGTAGCTGCCTTTACCTTCATAAAATGCGTCGTCCTGGTCGTAGTTGGCGTTGGTGGCAATATATACGGGCATGCCATCGGCCTCGGTTAAGAAGCTGTTATTGATATAGGTGATCAATCTGGCGTATTGTGATTTGTTGATGAGGATGCGACGGCAACTTTCGTTTTCGGTTAACCGACGGTAATAGGTGGCGTGGATAGCGGAGGTGCTCAGATTGAAGGCTGCTTTTAGTGCCGTACTTGCCTTTAGGTCGTTCCAGGTGGGTGTTTCCAGGTAGAAGCCTTTATCACCCCAGCCAAAGGCCAGCCATTGTGCGGTGGTATCTTTACCGGCGGTATTCCGGAAGGGAATGCGGGTACTCCAGTCTATTTGTGCGGTGCGTACGGGAACTACCAGGTCGGTATGTACGCCATTGGTAAGAATGTAAATGGGAATATCTGCGTCAGCTACCACTTCGCGGCTGGTGCTCATACGGGAGAGGGTATAGGCTGATAGCAGGTAAAGGCCGATTAGCAGAACAAAGGTTAACAACGTATAGCCGGTGATTTTCAGTACTTTTTTCAATTGTTTCAGATTAGTTAGCCCGTACAAATTAGTATATTTTGCTATTTTTGGGGCAAACAGTTTTCCGAACCCTGATATTGATATGGCTATGTTCCTATTTTGGAGTAACTATTATTACCTTGTTATTGTGCTACAGATAGTGTGTCTGGTGCATGCTTTTAAGACTGGCAACAGAGAGTGGCTTATCCTTATTTTATTTCTTCCGTTACTGGGATCGGCGATCTATTTTTTCCGGGAAATCTTACCGGATATTACCAGTGGGGCGTTTGGAGAAAACCTGTTACGTACTTTATGGCCCAATGGGCGTATTAATGAATGGGAGAAAAAGGTACGTATATCCGATACCGTGGCCAACAAAATGCAGCTGGCAGATGCCTATGCGCAGCAAAAGCAATATGATAAAGCTATTTCGCTTACGCTGGAATGCGCGCATTCTTTCAGCAAGGATCCGGGTATTATTTTGCAGCTGGCGCGGTTGCAGTTTCTGAATGGGGAGTATGCGTCGAGTATGGTGAGCTTTGATAAGGTGAATAGTTTTAAGGGGGTGCGTATGAGTAAGGTAGAGGATGAGCTGATGTATGCGCAGGCGTTGGAACATACCATGGAAACGGGGCGGGCGGAAGAAGCCTATCAGAAAATTATCCAGGTGCATCACTCATTAGAGGCGATGTACTATTATGGTTTATTGCTGAAAAAGCAGGGGCGTATTCCAGAGGCCAGGGCGCAGTTTGAGAAAACGAAGGAAGAAATAGACCTGCATCCACGATACATCAGGCGTCAGATCCGTAAATGGGTATGGTTATCAAAAAAAGAACTGGCTACGTTATAAAAGTAAAAAGGCTCCGGTGGATACCGGAGCCTTTGTCTTATCGCTATAAATTACGGCCCCTTTTAGGATGGGCACCTTAAACACAAATCTTTTTAAAGCACGTAATAAGCGGGTGTTTCCACCGGCTCTTCCGGCGCATTGTATTGTTCGTGTAACATTTGCCGGAGGTCTTTTTCAATATTCCTGGCAATGGTAGTTACCGGTGTATCTGTAGGTTTATTTTCAAACGGGTCCTGCAGGTTGATCGCCATTTTTTCGATCAGCAGGAAAGATGCGGCAATGGCTACCACCAGTGGTATTTCCATAAAGCCCAGCACATCTATTAAGGCAAACGGCAATAACAGTATAAAGAATATAACGGTAAAATGTGTGTAAAGGCTATAGGTAGCCGGGAACACGGTGTTTTTAATACGCTCGCACTTACCCATGGAATCACAGAGTCTGGATATTGTTGTATCTATCGCAATCTGTTGGTATTGATTAATCCAACCCTGTTCCATGGCGTATTTCAGGTCTTTTCCGTGTAAAAGCAACAAGGCAGCAGGTACGTTATCATATCTCATCACATAGCTTAATTCCCTTCTTGATAATAATCTGTCTACACCTTTGAGCGGATCTGTCTTTCGTAGCGATTGTCCCAGGCTATGGCACCATGCTGCTTGTCGCTTTACAAAACGCTCCTGAAAAAGGATAAGGTCTTCCGACTGATAAGTTGCATCCATCAAGCTTAGTACCTGCCTTGTCAGCGAGCGCGAATCATTTACTACGGCTCCCCAGATCGTTCGGGCTTCCCACCAGCGGTCATACGCCTGGTTGGAACGAAATGCGAGCAATAAGGACAACACCGTGCCCAGCACCATAGGCACCGATATAGGAATCACCATACTGGTGAAGTCATATTGGTAGTAGAGGACATTGATGGTGAGCGAATAGATGGCCACCAGCATGAGTTCAACTCTGATCTTACCAAAAATATATTTTAAGGGGATATTTTTCTTCAGTAGCATAACATTGCTTTTTATTCTGTTGCCAGCAAAAGTGCTGAGATAGTAGACCTGTCTGACACAAACCTTCTTCTTTGTAATTGAATTTTCATTTTGGGATAGTTGCATTTGCTGATCAACTTCTCCGGATTAAAGCTTCTTTTTGACGGAGCTTTGTAATCATGATCGGTTGGCTGGATGATGAGGTCTATATTTTGAGCCAGCAGGAAATTGCTTAATGCCGCACGGGTGCTGCCGTGAAAGAATTCTATTCTCAGCTGGTTAATAGCGGAAGAATATTTATTACGGATAATTTCGCAACCATCCTGGAAGTCGGACGAGATCAGTTCTACGTGTCTGCTGTTGCGGGTGTAAGTCATCAGGTCAAACAAAGAGTCCGGCATCTCCAGTGCATGCATTAATATAATATTTACCTGCTCCGTGGGATGCTGCGCCACAATGTTGTGTACGTAACTAAGTGAGCGAATAGAGAAGTCTGTTGGTATGAGTATATTTTTCATATCTGGTAGCTTTTATAACAACAAAATTATTGCTGTGAAATAAGTAACCAGTAAGAGTAGCGTTAAAAGGTAGTAAGAATGTGGTAAGAATTTGGTAAGAAAGCGGTCCCTACAGTGGGAGTTCCACTCTGATCTCGGTTCCGTGGTTTACCTGGCTGTTCACAATGATATCTCCTTTATGCATACGGATGATATTCATGGCCAGCGGTAAGCCGATACCATAGCCTTTAAAGCGGCCGGTATTAGAGGCGCGGAAGAAAGGGGAGAAGATATAAGGCAGGTCTTCCGCAGGAATACCGATGCCCTGATCTTTTATTATAAGAATATTTTTCTTTTCTGTGGCTGCCAGCGCAATAGATACGGGTTCGTTGTTGGAATACTTGATGGCATTCATCACAATGTTGCTGATGGCGAGTTCCAGCAGTTGCTCATTGCCGGGGATGATTAATTTTTCCTGTTCTTCGGGAAACAGGCTATAATCTATTTCCACTTTATTACCGGGGTGGAGTTTGTCGATGGTATTTTTTACCGTGAACAGCAGTTCATCGCTGCGGATCTGCCCCCATTCCTGTTTTTTACCGTCAAAGCCGGTTTGGGCCAGGTGTAGCAGACTTTTGGTAATATGTTCCAGTCTGCCTGCTTCATGCAGGATATTCTCCAGGGCATAGATATATTTATCTGGGCTGCGTTCTTTATTGAGGGCCAGTTCAGCTTCTCCTATAATAGCCGTGAGCGGGGTACTCAGCTCATGGGAGGCGTTGCTGACGAAGTTATTCTGGGTTTCAAAAGCCGTTTCGAGGCGATCCAGCATATTATTAAAGGTACCAGCCAGGTCGTTGATCTCGTCGCCGCTGTCATCTACGTTGAGCCGTAGGTGTAAGTTCCGGGAGCTGATGCTTTTTACCTGTCCCATCATGTGCCGGATGGGCTTCAGGATATATTTGGAGAAGAAAATACCGGCTCCCACGAGAATGATACTGGAGGCCACGGCGCAAATGATCAGGATTTTACGCAGCCAGGTCAGGTATTCCAGTTTATTAATGGCTGATACGATAACGATATATAGTCCCTGTTTGCTTTTGTACAGCACGCCTTCATAGAAGCGGTCGCCTTCGCGGTAGGTGGCTTTGTTTTCCCGGCGTACCTGCTGGTAGAAGGAGTTGGGCAGGGTCAGTTGCTCATTTGTGTGTACGCTACCATCGGCGCTGACCTGCAGGAAATATTCTTTTTCGGCAGGTAGTTTTTCCAGGTGTTCTTCCCTGATTTCGTTGTAGATAACGGAATCGGACTCGTAGTAGGGGAGAGTTGCTTTCGCAGTAAGATAGGCGCGGATTTCCAGCCGTTTGTAGAAGTCTTCAAACGAGTGCTGGTTGGCAAAATAGTATACCAGTCCACACATGATGAGGATGGTGGAAATCGTTAAGCCGGCAAATAGCGTTAGTATCTTAGTGCGTATCTTCATCGGTCTTGTTTTCCCGGATCATGTAACCCAGTCCCACTACGGTATGTATCAGTTCTGCCGGGTTATGTTTATTAATTTTTTTCCGGAGATAGTTAATATATACGTCTACCACTTTGGTGTTCATATTAAACTCAATTCCCCACACCTGTTCCAGTATTTCCAGTCTCGACAATACTTTCCTCGGATTTCTGAGTAAATATTCCAGCAGCCGGTACTCGGTGGCGGTAAGTTGGATGTTTTTACCGTTTCTGCTGGCGGCTTTGGTGTCCAGATCCAGGTCAAGATCCGCCATGCTGAGTATGGAGGCAGAACTAACGGGAACGGGTATCTCTACATTTGCTTTTCTCCGCATCAGGCTCCGGATGCGGGCTTCCAGTTCCTGGAGTTTAAATGGTTTCACCAGGTAATCATCGGCGCCGCTATCGAGGCCCATTACGATGTTTTCGGTGGTACCAAGGGCGGTGAGCATGAGGATAGGTACCTCCAGCTGCGCATTGCGCAGGGAGCGGCATACTTCTATCCCGTTCATGCCGGGAAGCATCACGTCCAGTATGATCAGGCGGA
>Ga0116227_10016622_pt1 | contig 10516 bp, 5 predicted proteins | sample S1TSphgellanicum_FD_89693 | JGI IMG/M metagenome (GOLD analysis project Ga0116227, IMG submission 89693) | Host-associated microbial communities from peat moss isolated from Minnesota, USA - S1T2_Fb - Sphagnum magellanicum MG | ecosystem: Host-associated > Plants > Peat moss > Unclassified...
ATTTTGTGGGATATACTGTGGTATAAAATTTACTCGGTCTTGCGATATGTATTTGATTTAAAGTAGTTTAAGGCATTGAAATAGGCGGACTGCCGCTCCGCCATCGTTCGTTTTGTCCAGCCCGGACACATAGGTGACAGATTGTTCCCAAGACATGGGTAACAGCCTCGTGCCGAACGGGTTGTCGAGTGTTTGCAGGGTTTTCTAGTCCAGATCGATAACCCTTCATGGCCTTTCTCTGGCGCTCTGCTCGGGGCTTGAGCCCGAAGAAGGCGGGCCCCGACCAGCGGGTGCCGGTGAAGACCGGGCAGGCAGGGGGGCAAACCGGATGCTTCCGCCAGCCCCAGCCAATCCCGCGATCGGCTGCGACTGGATCAGGTTCACAACCCGCGATAGCGGATCAGCGGCAGGTCAGGCAGATGGACTTCGCTGCGTTCGTCGACCGGTCGGCGACCAAATTCCCGCTTGAACGCGCGCGAAAAATCCGAGCTTGAAGCAAAGCCGCAAGTCAGTGCGACTTCGGACACCGACATGTCCGTCTGGCGCAACAAAGAGCGCGCTTTTTCCAGCCTTCGGCTGCGATGATAACATTGGGGGGATACACCCAAGCAGGCACTGAAAATCCGGCGCACTTCCCGTTCTGACAGGCGCGCCATTTCCGCCATCTGGACGACATCGAGTCGCTCGTCCAGCATCGTGTCGATTTGCCGCAGCAGCATATTCAATCGCGGGTGGCGCGTGTTCAGACGCGCGCCAACATCCAGCCGCTGTTGGGTTTCGGGACTGCGCATCCGGTTGTAGATGAACTCTTCTGCCACGGCATGGGCGACGTCCTTGCCCAATCGCAGCGAGATGAAATACAGCATCATGTCCATCGCCGCCGCAGCCCCGCTTGCGGTAAAGCGTCGCCGGTCAATCTCGAAAATGCCGGCTGTCAGATTTACATTCGGATAGGCCTCAGCGATGCTCTGGATGTTTTCCCAGTGGATCGTCGCGCGATGGCCATCGAGCAGGCCGGCGTTGGCGAGCACAAAGGCGCCGGTCTCGACGCCACCGATTTCTGCGCCGAGACGGTCAAGACGACGCAACCAGGACCGGATACGGGCGTTGACATACAGGTGCGGATCGAAACTGCTGCAGACGATGACCATCGGATAGAAACGGCGGTCGGAAATCGAACCATCGACATCGATCGACAATCCATTGCTGGCTTTGACCGGTTTGCCATCGTGCGACAGGATGATCCAGTCATAGGCGCGTCTGCCGGCAACCCCGTTCGCCTCGCGCAGGGGTTCGACCGTCATCGCGAACGAAATAAGCGAAAATTTTTCGAGCAGAAGAATGGCGACCGGATAAGGAGCAGCGCCTCTATTCGAATCCATGCTGCTGTCCCCTGGCCCCACTGCTGCGCTGCACAAATCTGCCGTATATGACGCATGGGCGGCCGTTTTTGTAAAGCGGCGATCCCTCACCGGGCAATCCTCAGCGCTTCCGCGTTCCCGCGACCATACCGTCGGTGAACCTTATCTGGGGGGTAGCAATGACCATACAAAACGTGCCGGGCCAATCGGGGCCATGGCGAATCCCTGCCTTGTTGCTGGCAGGTACGATCATGACGTCCGCGCATCCTGCGCTAGCCCAAAACGCGACGCCGCAACCCGTCGGTGTTGACCCAAACGCGATTGTTGTCACCGCTACACATCGGTCGGAAACATTGCAGCATGTTCCGGTCAGCATTCAAGCGATCAGCAATATCAAGCTCGAGCAGCACCAGGTCAACGATATCGATGACTATGTAAAGCTTCTCCCAAGTGTCAGCTATCAGACTTACGGACCCGGCCAGACCCAGATTTTCTTTCGCGGAATTTCAAGCGGTGGTGATGGCGGCTATGGCATTCGCGGCGGTTCGCTGCCAGCATCCGGATTGTACATTGATGAAATTCCGGTCACCACGATCGGCAATGCGGTCGATATCCATACGTATGATATGGCACGCGTAGAGGCGCTTTCCGGACCACAAGGCACGCTGTTTGGCGCGAGTTCCCTGGCGGGGACACTGCGCTTGATAACGAACCAGCCCGACCCCGACAAATTTTCCGGTGGTTACGACCTGACTGCCAACAAGTTCGGCAAAGGCGACGCTGGCGCAACGGTAGAGGGCTTTGTCAATTTGCCCCTTGCCAAAGGGGTCGCGATCCGGCTGGTCGGCTTTTACGAACATGACGGTGGCTACATCAGCAATGTGCCGTCGACACGCACTTACACGCTGGGCAACAACGACCCGTCCAACAATATCACCATAAACAATTCCAAATACGTCAAAAATAATTTCAACGATGTCGACACGTACGGCGGCCGCGCGACGCTAAAAGTTGAAGTTGACGATAAATGGTCGATCACGCCGGCAATCATCTATCAGCATCAGGTCGCAAATGGTGCGTTCCTGTATGATCCCGCCGAAGGCGATCTCAAGGTCAATGACTTTACGCCGGATATGAACACTGACCATTGGTATCAGGCCTCGCTCACGATCCAGGGTAAAGTCGGCAATTGGGATGTGATCTATGCCGGCGGATACATGAATCGGCATATCGCAAACCAGGCGGATTATTCCTACTACACCGTCGCCTATGACAAGATGCCCGGCTATACCAAATTTGCCGACGGCAAAGGTGGCTATCTTGATCCGACGTATCTGTACAGCGGCAGCGACTATATCACCAAGCAGACGCATGAGCTAAGATTGAGTTCGCCGGTCGATCGGCCGCTGCGTCTGTTGACAGGTTTGTTCCTGCAACGGCAGACCGATCATGCCATTGCCCATTTCGCCATCAATGGATTGGCCGCGATACCCGATTCGCCTGCCGTGCCGAACTGCGGTGACTCGTTGTTCTGCACCAATGAGCAGATTGTCGATCGCGACTATGCCGCGTTTGCCGAGCTGTCATACGATATCGTGCCCAACCTGACGCTCACAGGCGGGGTGCGTGCATTCAAATATGACAATTCGGCCCTGGGGTTCTCCGGCTATTTGAGCGATGCCACCTCGGGAAGTTGCTATGCGACCAGTCAACCAGGGTTGCCGTGTATCAGCATCAACAAGGATACATCGGGAACCGGCGAAACGCACAAGATCAACCTGTCCTGGCGGATCGATCCGGAACGCATGCTTTATGCGACGCTATCCACCGGCTATCGACCGGGGGGATTCAATCGACGTGCCCTGGTCAATCCCTTCAAGCCGGACACGCTCGACAACTATGAAATTGGTTGGAAAACGTCGTGGTTCAATCACCGGCTGATCATAAACGGCGCCGCTTTCATCGAAGAGTGGCACAATCTGCAATATGGTCTGGCCCCGGTTGGATCGGGCGGCGTCATCAACATCTACAATGCCGGCAATGCAGAAGTTAAAGGTGTCGAGGGTGACGCGACGCTGCGGCCGATGCGAGGTCTTACCCTGTCGGCGTCGGGAACCTACATCGACGCCAAACTGACGACGAACTTTTGCTCGTTCGATGCCAACGGCAATCCCGATTGCGTCAACGGAACGGTTGCGGCGCCGGCAGGAACGCCGCTGCCGATCCAGCCGAAGGTCAAGTTCAATGCGACGGTGCGCTATGAATTTGCCTTAGGCACCCTCAAGAGCTTTGCGCAGGTCGCAATGCTGCACCAAAGTTCGACGCGTAGCTGGCTGACCGACACAGAGGCAAACCTGCTTGGACCGACACGGCCATTTTCTACTTTTGACTTTTCGGCAGGGATTTCACGCGGGAGCTAGACCGCGAGCGTGTTCATTCAAAATGCGTTCGATGAACGCGGCGAATTGAGCATCAACACGGTATGTTCACCGACGATCTGTGGATTTCGTCCCCGGATCTATCCGGTCAAGCCGCAGTTTTTTGGCATGAAGCTCGGCCAGCGCTTTTGATTTGAGCCGCGGCTGCCGCGTGACCACCCGTTGGTACGGATGGTCACGCGGCAAAGCGAGGCGCAGCGACCTTCGGCGATCGAAGATCAGGAATCAAATTCCGCAATTGCCGCATCCACCGCATCACCGAGGCGGTCGACGATATCGCTCAATTGGCCTGGCGAAACGATGTACGGCGGCGCGATTATAATGTGATCGCCATTTAATCCATCGGCCGTACCGGTGCATGGATAAATGCCAAGCCCACGTGCCAACGCTTGCTGCTTCACGCGATCGTTAAAAGCGAGTTCCGGACGAAACGGTGTTTTTGTCGATCGCGATTTTACAAATTCGAGCGCCTGAAACAGACCGCGGCCCCTGATGTTTCCGACGTGGGGATGGTTGCCGAACCTTTCGTTGAGCAAACCCTCAAGCAGGATTCCGGCATCGGCGACCTTTGCCACCAGGTTCTCTTCGCGGATTATCCGCTGAACCTCCAATGCGCCGGCGCAGGCGACCGCATGCGCCTGATAGGTTTGACCGTGGACAAAACTGCCTGAACCAGCACGAAGCGCGGCGATCACCTTGCCGGCAACCAGAATGCCGCCAATGGGTTGGTAACCACCGCCCAGTCCCTTTGCCACAGCCTGTATATCGGGAAAAACGCCCTCTTGTTCCCAGGCATGAAGGCTTCCCGTACGCCCCATGCCGCACATCACTTCGTCGAGGATCAACAGCGCACCATATTTGTCGCAGACCTCCCGCATGGCTTTGAAATAACCGGGCGCGGGGGTGACGCAACCCGTCGCGGCGCCGACAACCGTCTCGGCACAAAATGCCGTCACCGTCTCGGGTCCCAGCCGCTGGAACTCTTCGTCCAGTTCGGTGGCAAGCCGCTGCACGTATTGCTCGTCGCTTTCATTCGGCATCTGGTGCCGATAGGAAAAGCATGGCGATACGCGGCTGAACGCCGTGCTGAGAATGGGTTCGTATGGCGCGCGACGTGCCACGTGCCCCCCTGTTGAAAGGCCGCCCAACGTGACACCGTGATAGCTTTGTCGCCGTGCAATCACCCGGAAGCGTTCGGGTTGGCCGATTTCGAGAAAATACTGCCGAGCCAGCTTTACCGCCGCCTCCATCGCTTCCGAGCCGGAACTGACGAAAAAAGCGTGCGTCAGCCCACCCGGCTCGTCGGCAAGCAGCAGATCGGCCAGCGCCTCGGCGGGTTCCGAGGTAAAGAAGCCGGTGTGGGCATAGGCCATTTTGGCCGATTGCGCGCCGATGGCCTCAGCGACACGGCGATTGCCGTGGCCGATACAGGCAACAGCGGCGCCGCCGGAGCCATCGATGACAGACCTTCCGTCCGCGAGATGAAGCCAGATACCTTCCCCCCAAACTGCAGTTTCCGGCACTTCATGCAGCGTACGCTGGATAACTCTGGTCATTTGCAAGTCCCGTCAGTGGTTTTGCATGGTCTGTGTCAATGGAAATTAAGCGCCTGGTATTGCAGAGACGGCGGTCGGACGGTGCCGGAATCTGACCAGCCAGAATACCGGAAGCCCCGAAAAGAGGAATACCAGCCCCATAAGGGCGGCATTCAGGCCAGCACCAAACACGACGAGGACCGAATAAAGCACGGAAATCAGCGCCGCGATCGTCAGCAACGGGGAACGGTCGATTGATCCTTTCATCTGCAGCTTGATCGCCGCCAACGACGTGAAGATATAGGCGAACAAGAACACCACCGTCGAGATCAGCACCAGCAGCGTGAACAACGCCACGATATTCTTGTCGAAGTTCAGGATGACCAGCACCGTCAAGAGCACGCTCGAGGCGATATGAGATCGCACAGGCTGCCCCCCGGCGGAAACCTGGTTCAACCATTGCGGCAGCAAACCTCGCCGCGCCATCAGCAGCGGCAGTTCTCCCTGGAGCAAGAGCCAGCCGCTCAATGCGCCGAACCCCGACAGCGCTGCGAACGCAGCCAGCACCATGCCCGCATTGCCACCCCAGTAATAGGCTATGAAATCAGCCAGCGGCGCCTGCGAGGCCGCCAATTGCCGTGCCGGCAGCATCAGGATCACGGCCGAGCAGAGCGCAAGGCAGATAAGGCCGGTCACTAAAGTCCCCAGCATCGTCGCGATCGGGATCGTGCGACTGGGGTTAACGACATTGTCTGCCGGGATGGTGGCGGATTCGAGCCCGATCAGGGTCCACAAGGCGATCGTCGCACACAAGGCAATTTGCGAAACATGCACGTCCGCCCGATGGAACGGCGCAAGGGCCGACGGCCCGTCGCGCGACAGGATCAGCGCCGCGACGACCACAACAGCGAACAGCGGGATCAGCTTGAGGCCCGTCGTGACCATCTGGACCACCCCTGCCGTGCGTGCAGCGCGGCAATTCAGCAGCGTAAAAACCCAGATCGATACGACGGCCAGTGTTGGCGCCAGCCAGCCAACCCTGCCGATGATCGGAAACAGGACGCTGAGATAGCCGATGCTGGCGACTGCCAGCGCGGCATTGCAGATGACGATTGCAATCCAGTAGGTCCAGGCGACCAGGAATGCGACGGTTTGTCCAAATGCCTGCTCGGTATAGGCATAAGGACCGCCCGCTTCGGGGATGCTGCGGGCCAGGCTGGCAAACACATAGGCAAGGCACAAGGCCCCGAACACAGTGACAACCCAGCCGAACACAGCGTTCCAGCCGAACGGCGCCAGCGAGGCGGGCAGCAAAAAGATGCCGGCCCCGATGATATTGCCGATGACAAGCGATGTGCACATCCACACGCCCATCGATCTGCCCGTTCCAGTATCCGGCATGCGGTTTCACCCATAAATGTTCCGATATCCGCGCAGGACTTCGGGACGCGTTTCAGTCTGGCCGGTCTGGCGGCCTGCTAATCCGGCATGTATTGGTCGGACCAACTGTCGGAAATGATCCCATCGTCGTTCAGGCCGTTGATTGCGTTTTCGTCGAGACCCAGTTCGCGCAATATCCTGCGCGTGCTTTTGCCATACTTTTCGAGCGGGCCGAGTTTCAGGATGGGAGCGTTGGCGGGGCGTATTGCCGTTGGATCGATATGTGCGACGCGGTGGCCGCTGGGATGGTGGTCATGGCATTCGAAACGGATCGTGCGCGCCTGTGCAGACGACGACAGGCTTTCCTCCCGGACTTCCAAAAGTGACCGTAGCGGTTGAGTTGTTACATCCGGCTGGTTCAGATGCTGCTGCCAGAAGGTGACGGTGCGGGAGCGAAAGACGCTTTCGAGCCATGGCTCCAGATGCTCGGGATCGTCTGTTGGCGGACTGCCGAACAGGTCCGACTTCGACGTGACGAGAGAGAGCCCGTTTTTGGCGGCCAGGAAAAACCATCCGTCGCTCGCCTCATAGCAGCGATAGAACGGCGTTTCGCCCTTGGCAGAGCGCCCTCTGGGTTCGTCGAACGGCGGCCTGCCGGCGAAATCGTACATGAAACGAGACTGCAGCCATTGCCCGGCAGCCGCCAGCGACGACATCGCCAATTCGCCTCTGCCGGTCTTTTCGCGGCGCAACAAGGCCACCGCGATCGCGACCGCTGCGCCAAGGCCGGCCATGACATCGATCGTTCCGAAATGGGCGTGTTCTTCGACGGTGTCGAACGATCCGCCAAACCGCTCCATGATCCCGGTCGACGCCTGCACCAGATCGTCATAACCAGGATAGGCGGAGCGTGGGCCGACCAGGGGGCCGCCATAGGCATCGAGGCGACAGACGATCAATCGCGGATTGATCTGCATCAACGTGGCCATGTCGAGACCAAGCCTGGTTGCCTGGGTTTCGGTTGCGTTCATCGTCACGACATCGACGCGGGCCAGGAGCTTGTGCAAAATGTCGCGACCAGCGGGCGTTTTCAGGTCGATGAGCGCGCTTTCCTTGCCGCGATTGGCATAGATGCCCATCACCACCGTATTCCACGGATCGAACGTGGGATGCACATCATCGATCTTGATGACCCGCGCTCCGAATCGCGCCAGCGTCCCGGCGATCGTCGGTCCAGCAATCACATTCGTCAGATCAAGGATGGTAATGCCTTCGAGCCAGGCAACGGGTGGCTGGTGTTCATCGCCGCCCGGCAAGGCTTGCGCGGCTCCGCCTGATGACCCGTAAATTGCATCCGGTTGGGGCTGGGGATACCCGGCAGGCGGGCAGCCTTCGAGCCAGAACAGGGGCCCCGGTTGCAGCATCGTGCCGAACTCCGGGTCCTGGGCCTCAACGATCAATCCGCTTTGCCGCGCGTGATCGGAATGGACCCATTCCCTGGTTGTGCGATGCGCCGCCGCCGGGGCGCCCGCTTCGCCGAACAGCCGTTCCCATTCCTGGCTGTCCCTCGTCAGAAACGTCTCGGCCATACGCGCGCTGAGCATGGCTGCCAGCGGCTGGGTGATCGGATAGGCGCGGATCGTGCAGTCGGCGCCGTTCGGCCAGGCAAGGCTCGACAGGTAGGGATCGAAATCTGGAATTCCTGTTGCCAGCAGCTCGTCCCACAGACCCAAAACCTGCAGGGCACGTTTGGAGTGGTTTACATGCGAAGTGCTGACGACGTAGAACGGCCTGCCATCGCGGCATCGATAGGACCGATAGAAGGGATCGAGAAAGGCCTGCAGATCGTCGTAGGCAAGGTCGAGTGGTAGCCCTGCTTCCTTGCGCCGAATGATCTCTCGCTCGCGCAGCGAAAGGTAGCGCGCAGGCACATCTTCGATCAGCAGCGAGTTATAGACCAGCCCTTCCATCACCGCAGCGGCAAGCGAGGCTTCGATGTGATCGCCTCTGCCATGCATGTCGCGGGCGCGCAGCGCCAGAACGACCCCCATGCAGCCGAAAACTGCCGCATAGGCCGATGCCAGTGTCAAAGGCGAATAAGAGGCCTTGATCCCCATCAGGACCCGGTTGAGACCCATATCGGTGAACTGGCCCATCGCAGCAGCGACAATCGCCTCCCAACCGGCAATGCCGGCATTGATCGGATCGTTCGCGGAAAATCCGGGCAGTGAAAGATAGACGATACGTGGGTTGAGTTGCATCACGGCATCGGGACCGAGGCCAAGCTTGGTCATGACGAAAGGCCGGAAATTTTCGATCAGGACATCGGCCTCACGCACCAGCGCCCGCGCCGCTTCAAGTCCGGCGGCGGTCTTGAGGTCGAGCCGAACGACCGATTTTCGGCGGTTGAGGACCGCATTCGCCGGCGATTTCATCATCGGGCCCTCGGGCATTTCCACCCGAACAACCTCGGCACCTTGATCGGCCAGCATCATCGCTGCGCCAGGCCCTGCGACATACTGCCCGAAGTCTATGACCTTGATTCCCGCCAGCGGGCCCGGGCTGATCTGCGCCACGGTCAACGGCTGCATCCAACCGCGGTAAAGTGCGCGGTCGCGGCCCGATGACGAATTTCAGGTGCCAAGAATCCGCCAGGCAATTGGCAGGCAAGGCAGGATTTACAAGTCATGGCAGACATCCATCTTCGCTGTCGCGCTCTGTGCGCCCGGCGAAGTGTTACGGCGGCGATGGTTCGTCGTTCGCCATTTTCGGACGTCAGGTGACCATTTCCGGCCAGACGTCGCAAAGCGGTGAGGCCGCATGGCGCAAACTGCTGCGCACCAAAGCCACGATCCCTGTGCGAATGAACCGGGCCGCAGGTGGGGGCGATGACAGCCGATCATGCAGTCGTGCCGCACCGCAAGGGCGCCGACGCCGGCGTCCCATGGCGAGGGTCAGAGCGGTAACCTGATCGGTTGTCAGGCAGACGACGCTTTGTCCCGGGCGGTAAGGACAGCATCGGACACAAGCGTCCATTGCGCCGTGGTCAGCACGGGCTTCAATCCCGCAATAGTGGGCGTCACGCCGCACGGGGCAGGGCAAAGCCCGGCACCATTGCGACCATCCCGTCAAATGCATCCGCGTAGCGCTGGGCAAAGGCCATGCCTTCTTGCCCGCCTTTTGAGCATGCCTAGGGTCTGAATGTCGTATCGAACGCTGCCGTTACATCGGTATGTCGATCGATCAGGCCGGCGCGCTGATACCTGTCCGCAGTGGCTTGCTGATCCGCGATCAAATTTGCATCGACGGGCACGGGCACGCTGTGCCGTTCGGCAAGAACCTGCTGCCATAGTGCCGTGTCGAGACCGGTTTCCTGTGACATCAACCTGGCGTAGGCTTCGTTATGATCCGCCGCCCATGACCAACCGCGATACAGCCGCTGGTGATAGTCCGCCAGCAGCGCGCGTTTTGCGGCCAGCGCAGCTTCGCTGGCGAACAGCAGCGAATAGGATGGCACCAGTCCCGTGCTGCCGCTCACGAGGCGCACGCCGCCTTGCCGGATTGCGATCGCCGCGTTCGGGTCCCAGATTGCCCAGGCGTCGACCGATCCGCCGCGCAGTGCGGCTTCGCCATCTTGCGGTGACAAAAAGGCGAATTTCACCGCATCGAGCGGCAGCTTGTTGCGTTCGAGCGCGGCGAGGACGAGATTGTGCGATATCGACCCGCGCGGCGTGGCGATGTGCAGGTTCTTGATCTGGCTCATGTCATGCACCGGCGAGTCATCGCGCACCACCAGCACGGG
>Ga0116227_10016623_pt1 | contig 10515 bp, 8 predicted proteins | sample S1TSphgellanicum_FD_89693 | JGI IMG/M metagenome (GOLD analysis project Ga0116227, IMG submission 89693) | Host-associated microbial communities from peat moss isolated from Minnesota, USA - S1T2_Fb - Sphagnum magellanicum MG | ecosystem: Host-associated > Plants > Peat moss > Unclassified...
GGCCACAATGCCCCAGTACAGTTTACTGGTGAGGCTGCGGATGCCTTTTTTTACCTGTTTCAGCGCGTCATCCACCGAAAGCTGGTCAAGTTTTGGCTGTCCCTGCCAAACCGACACCAAGTGATCAAAGTCTTTCATAGTGGTTGTACAACTCGGTTAATTTCTGTTTAATACGATGTATTTTCACCCTCAAATTCCCTTCGGATATGCCCGAGATATCTGCAATCTCGGGGTACGGTACTTCGTCGAGCACCATGGTTATGATAATTCTTTCTGATTCTTCCAGTTTGGATATGCATTTATATAACAGTGCAACCTGTTCGTTCTTTTCACTAAACTTTTCTTCCTGCGTTTCCGCGATGAGGGGCGTAAGCTCCTCCTTACCCTGTCGTTTTTCCGATCGGAGGTAAGTTAAACATGTATTAACAGCAATACGATAGATCCAGGTTGATATCATGGCCTGGTTTCTAAACTTATCCATGTTTTGCCAAACCTTTAAAAAAGTTTCCTGTAACAGGTCGTTGGCAGCGTCATCGTCGCCGGCATACCCGTAGCATAAACGGAATATCTTTTTTGAATTAGCTTCAAATATTTGCTTGAAAACTGCTTCCTTGTTCGACACTTTATTTGGTTGATTTACTTTTAAGACTGCAAGGATAATAAAATGTTACAACACCAGATCGTGTTTATTTAACCAGGGTAAGCGTTTAACGGCATCATCAAGTAAGTCATCAAACTCGCGGTTATAATCAAACTGCAGATCCTCGTGTAGTTTAGCTATCGCTTTCTTCGTTTTTTCAAGCTGTTTGGTGAAAATTAGCCGTAAAGGTTTATATGAAGTTTTCCGATCAACATACTCTAAGTAGCTGCGGCAAAAACTCATGATCAGCTCAGCCTCAACCTGTTTTGAGCCTGTGAATTTAATATGCTTATTAACCTGCCTGAGTATTTTGCGCAATACCTTAGCCGCCTGGTAACTTAATGATGGTACCTGGCTCATCATTAAACCAATCTCTTGCTTTAGGTTTTCGGCGTAAGCCAACTCATCATCGGCATCAAAAAGTAAATAGGCCAACAATTCTTTGTTTTCCTTTTTATATCTTGCCATACGCAGGCAAAGGGCGGCAGCTTGCTTATCATCAAGCTGTTGGAGTTCTTTTTTTATTTCTTGTAAACCGTATTGTTTAATACTCATTATAACCCTTTAAAATTTCAACAAAATAGTAATTAGTTGTAGTTTTAGAACTTATTAAAACCTACATGGCCAAAAACAAACTTACACTTTACATTTTTATAGCACTAATAGCTGGCGTAATTGCAGGATATATTTATAATGTAACGTTAATTAAGCCTATTAATGATAAGCTCAGCACAGCCGAAACAACTATTAAAGCTTTAGATAATGCTATTGTTTTAATAAAAGATACAACACTTGCCAATTATAAAGATCTTAAAGTACAGCGTGCCGCGCAGGTAAAAATACGTAAGGAAAACGATACAATTCGCGAAGATAAGCTTGAGGGTTTTACCATACTGAGCGATATATTTCTTCGCCTTATCAAAATGATAGTTGCGCCATTGGTGTTTACCACATTGGTTGTAGGTGTAGCTAAAGTAGGCGATATAAGCGCCGTTGGCCGGATTGGTGGTAAAACTATGTTATGGTTCATCAGCGCCACATTGGTGTCATTATTATTGGGGATGATATTGGTTAACTTATACCAGCCGGGCAGTCACATGCATATCCCATTACCGGATAGCCATTTGGGTACTGATATTAAAAAGACTGCTCTTTCATTAAAAGAATTTATGAACCATGTAGTTCCTAAAAGCTTTATAGAATCTATGGCTAATAACGAGATCTTACAGATCGTTGTGTTTGCTATCTTTTTTGGAGTAGCAACCGCGGCTATTGGTGAACAAGGCCAGGTAGTTATTAAAGCGATGGATGCCATTGCTCACGTAATCATGAAGATAACAGGTTACGTAATGAAACTTGCCCCATTAGCTGTATTTGGCGCCATTACAGCCATTGTGGCTAAGCAGGGTTTGGGCATACTTTCTACTTATGCCATTTTTATAGGGGAGTTTTATTCAGGCCTGTTATTACTGTGGATTATCATTATTACAGCAGGTTTCTTCGTATTAAAAAGCCGAGTATTTACATTGGTGAACCGTATTAAAGATGCCATGCTGATCGCCTTTGGTACATCAACAAGCGAAGCCGCTTATCCACGAGTACTTATTGAATTAGAACGTTTTGGATGTAAAGATAAGATTGTAAGTTTTGTGCTGCCTTTAGGATATTCGTTCAATTTGGATGGCTCCATGATGTACATGACCTTTGCTTCGCTGTTTATCGCCCAAGCTTACAATATTCACCTCTCTACCACACAGCAAATAACGATGCTACTTATTTTGATGCTCACCAGTAAAGGTATTGCCGGTGTACCGCGTGCATCGCTTGTGGTTATTGCGGGTACGATATCAGCTTTTAATATACCCGAGGCTGGTTTAGCATTGCTGATCGGTATCGATCCTTTGTTGGATATGGGGCGTTCTGCTACCAACGTATTGGGCAATGCCATGGCAACCGCCGTGGTTAGCAAGTGGGAGGGAGAGATGGTTGAAGAAATTGATTCTTAAGAAAGCTCATGAATTATAAAGAAGAGAGGAATAAAGAAGATCTGAAGCTATTAACTGAATATTTCAATAGCTTGGAAATACAAGACTGGAAAATAACAGGTAATATTGGCGAAGGTGGTCAAGCTAAGATTATAGAAGTAAGAAATACTAATACAGGCGAATTAGGTATATTCAGGACTCTAAAGCGTAAAAAACAGACAGATATAGATAGATTTAACAGGGAAATATTAATAGTTAAAAATATTGACCACCCCAATATTATGAAAGTTCTGGCTTATAGCCTTGATGAAAAGCATCAATGGTACATAAGCAAAAAAGGTAAAGTTTTTAAAACATATTGGGATAGTTTTATTAATAGTAGGCCGTCTCAAAATCAAATTCTCGATGAAGCTGTAAAAATATTGAAGTGTTTGACCGAAGGATTAATTGAGTTGCACAAAAAAGGCATCGTTCATCGAGATATTAAAGCGCCCAATATTATTATGAATAATGATATTGCGGTTTTAATAGATTTTGGGATTGCATTTGTAACTGGAGAAGAGAGATTGACGCCAATTGATGGTGCGGTGGCAAATAAATTTAGCCCAGACCCTGCATTGAACTTTATGGAAAATGTTCCGCCATGGTTAGATGTTTTTCTGTTATCACAACTATTTATATGGATGGTTGGCGACCAAACTAATAAGCCACATATTCAAAGGCCTTTAGATTGGAGATGGGTGGTTTATCCAGCATTATCAGATGAAAACATAGTAAAAGCAAAAGCATTTACTTCGATATGCAGCAATTATTTTACTTCTCCGCAAAATGCAACTGAACTAAAAGTGTTATTGGATAAACTATTTGATAAAAATCAATATGATATGAGTGATGAATTGGCCGATAAAGTTGCAAGAATAAAAGATGTAATTCAGCGGAATGCTTCATCTCAAATAATTTCCTTTTCTGAAACGCACTCTATAATAGAGTCTCGACTTCCTCTTTTTGTTAAAATATGTATTGATTTAGAAGTTGCAGTAAAATCAATGTTGGATAAATTGGATAAATATTTTAGAGTTACATATACCAATGGAAGTGTAACAGGATTCGCCCAAAGATTTCAAAATATTAAATTGGAAAATAATTTGGAAGATGTTTATACGGACTCATTATATTATCACGTTGCGATAGAGAATCATTCACTGCAATTTTTAATACAATATTTATTAAATACTAAGCAAGAGAATTTCACCAATCCAGAGTTACCTAAGTCACTTTATACTCCATATATAAAAATTCATATTAATAATGGAGATACTAGGATTTTATCTAAAAGTAAATATATTTCAATAATTCCAGACGAAACTGGGACTTTAATTATGCACGATAAATTTGTCGTGCCTCCACCCGTTCATAAAGAAGTTACAATAGCAGAGATAGTAGATATGATTGAAAGGTCACTTACCGACCAATCGGTATGGCAACTGCTTTCAAGATAAATACCAACATTTAACTAATATATCGGCGGATAATTCTCCGGATAGGTTTGTGCCATCATATCATAAACTGTTTCCACAATATCTTCGTGTGATGGTTTGCTGTAATAATCACCATCTGAACCATATGGCGGCCTGTGTTGCTTTGCGCTTAAAGTACGCGGCTGGCTATCTAAGCTAAAATATCCATTCTGCTTTTCAAGAATGTGTTGCAGAATATAAGCAGAACCACCACCGGGTACATCTTCATCAACTACTAAAAGTTTACTGGTTTTTTGTAGTGATTGCGCACAGATGTTATCCAGGTCAAACGGATATAATGTTTGCGGATCGATGATTTCAACATAAATACCAAGCATTTCCAGATCATGTGCCGCTTCCTGAACGATACGTAACGTTGAGCCATAGGATACGATAGTGATATCGTTACCCTCGCGCAAAATCTCTGCCCGGCCTAATGGTACGGTAAACTCGCCAACGTTGCTTGGTAATTGCTCTTTTAAGCGGTAACCATTTAAACACTCAATAACCAATGCTGGCTCATCGCCACGCAGTAAGGTGTTATACATACCGGCAGCTTGCGTCATGTTACGGGGTACGCAAATATGGATACCGCGTAAGGCGTTTAGTATAAAGCCCAAAGGTGAACCCGAATGCCAGATGCCTTCGAGCCTGTGCCCGCGGGTACGAATAATTAAGGGAGCTTTTTGCCCTGCTTTGGTACGATAACTTAAACTTGCCAGATCATCGCTTAAAACGTTCATGGCATACATCAGGTAATCAAGGTATTGAATCTCGGCAATAGGACGCAGGCCACGCATAGCCAATCCCAATCCTTGGCCAATAATTGTTGCTTCGCGAATGCCTGTATCTGCAATGCGTAAATCGCCAAACTTAGCTTGTAAACCCGCAAAACCCTGATTAACATCGCCAATCGAGCCAACATCCTCACCAAAAGCGACAAGGCTTTTATCACGGGTGAAATTCGCATCAAAACAAGCATTCAGGATTTCACGACCATCTAAAAATTTACCATCTTGATCGTACTCTGCAAAAATTTCAGGTACATACAGGGGTGAATATTGTGTGTCGGTAAAAAGCTTAGAGTTAAAACGGTCTTTATTTTTTACGTTTTCGTTGTTAAACCAGGCTAAAAGCTCGTTGCGGGTATCACTATACTCGTGCGCAGTTGCAAGTAAAGCTTTGCGGACCGCTGCCATTACATCACGGCGAGCCGGGTCAAAACACTCGGTTAAAACCTTGTTAATGTCCAATAATTGTTGGTCGTATTCTGATGATAAAGCCAGATTGTTAATAAGTAAGGTAGCTTGTGTGATCTCATTTTTGATCTGGCTTTCCAGGTCATTCCAGGCTTCGCGCTGACAATTACGAACATGCGTTTTTGCCTTTTCTTCTAATTCGTCAAGTTCTTCGTTGGTGGCAATAGCGGTTTCGAGCATCCATTTGCGCATTTGTACTAAGCAATCGTGCTCATCTTCCCAAGCTAAACGCTCTTTTGATTTATAACGCTCGTGTGATCCCGATGTTGAGTGACCCTGCGGCTGTGTCATTTCGGTAACGTGTATCAATACAGGCACATGCTCTTCGCGGCAAATGGCTATTGCTTTCTCATAAGTTTCGCACAGCCCAACATAATCCCAGCCACGAACCTTAAATATCTCGTAGCCATTGGTACCGTCTTCGCGTTGGAAGCCTTTTAATATTTCTGAGATGTCTTCTTTAGTAGTTTGATATTTTGCCGGTACAGATATTCCGTAGGCATCATCCCAAACAGAAATAGCCATAGGTACCTGTAATACACCCGCAGCATTAAAAGTTTCAAAAAATAAACCTTCGGATGTGGAGCCATTGCCAATCGTACCAAATGCAACTTCGTTTCCTTTTACCGAAAAGTTTTTAAGATAGGAGAGTTCTTTATTTTGCCTGTACAGCTTTGATGCGTATGCTAAACCAAGTAAACGTGGCATGTGCCCCCCAGTAGTTGAAATATCCGATGAGCAATTCATCATTGCTGTCAAATCATTCCAATCGCCATTTTCGTCAATCGTACGTGTTGCAAAGTGACAATTCATTTGCCTTCCGGCGGATGCGGGATCTTTTTCAGTATCCGGATTGGCATATAACTGGGCAAAAAACTCGGTAAGGGTAGTCATACCCGTGGCAAACATAAATGTTTGATCGCGGTAGTAGCCTGCACGCCAGTCGCCTTTTCTAAAAGCCTTAGCCATAGCTAATTGGGCTACCTCTTTACCATCGCCAAAAATACCAAATTTGGCTTTGCCTGTGAGCACTTCGCGCCGGCCAATTAAACTTGCCTGCCTGCTCTCATATCCAACACGATAGTCTTTAATAATGATGTTTTTAAAATCATCAAAACTAAGTTGCGAAGTATCAGATTGGCTGGAATTTTCGATAACAGGCATATATAATTTGGTTAACTAAGCAAAAATATAAAATTCAATTTTGCTTTTATCATAAATCACTTACAAAACCGTTAGTTTTTTGAATAGTTTTTAACAAGTGAATATTTACTTATATTTGTGTATGAACGCAACACGTGTAAATAGGCGTGTGCTACAATATTAACAAATATCTGTCATATGGTCTATTCAGTGAGCATTAATTTTACACAGCTTTTATTTAGATATTGACAAACAAATGATTAATAAAACACGTATCAATATAAACTATCAATGCTAACAATAGTCAGATAGTTTATACTTCGGTTTAAATAAGATATAAAGCATATAAAACAAATACACATACTCAAAAAAATGAAAAAGCTAATAATGATTTGCGCTGTAATTATAGGTTTTACAGTTACAGCTTCGGCACAAACTGATAACAAAGCCGAGTTTAAATTTACCGAAGAGAAACACGATTTTGGTAAAGTACCTCAAGGCAAACCGGTTACAGTAAAATTTGAATATACCAACGTTGGCGAAGAGCCTTTAATATTAAGCAACGTACAACCTACATGTGGTTGCACAATTGCCGATTTTACTAAAACCCCGGTTTTAAAAGGGGCTAAAGGCATTATTACTATTACGTACAATGCAGCTGTAGCCGGTGTTTTCACTAAAACAATTGTAGTAACATCTAACGCAAAAACTCCAACCAAATATCTTAATATAGTAGGAGAGGTTGTTGCTGGTGCTGGTGCCAGCAGTAAATAATATTATACATCAAAATAAAAGGAAATCCTTGCCGGTTTTGGCAGGGATTTTTTTATGCCTTATAATTTGTTTCCCATAAAGGGGATTTATATTAATTTTGCGGCATGCCAAAAATTTCGCAAAAGGGTATAAACATGCCCGCATCCCCGATACGCAAATTGACTCCCTTTGCTGATAAAGCCAAGCAGCAAGGTAAAAAAGTGTACCACTTGAATATCGGTCAGCCCGATATTGAAACACCAAAAGGTATGCTTAACGCGATAAAAAACATCGATTTTAAAGTTTGGGCCTATACACCAAGCGAGGGTACTTTATCGTACCGTAAAAAGCTGACGGAATACTATAATAAATTAGGCTATAACATCACACCAGACAATATTATTGTAACAACCGGTGGTTCAGAGGCTATTGTAATAACCATGCTAACTTGCCTAAATCCAGGCGACGAGGTGATTATCCCTGAGCCGTTTTACGCCAACTATAATGGTTTTGCCTGTCAGAGCGATGTAGTTGTAAAACCGATTATGTCATATATCGACAATGGTTTTGCCTTGCCAGCGATAAGCGAATTTGAGAAACTGATTACCGATAAAACCAAAGCAATTTGTATTTGCAATCCCAATAATCCAACTGGTTATCTATATTCACCAGAAGAGCTGGATGCTTTAAAACAATTGGCTTTAAAATACGATCTCTATATTTTTAGCGACGAAGCTTACCGCGAATTTTGCTACGATGGTCGCACGTTTAAATCGCCAATGCATTTGGATGGCTTGGACGAAAATGTAGTTGTGTTGGATACTGTGAGTAAACGCTACAGTGCTTGTGGTGCGCGTTTAGGCTGTATCATCACGAAAAATAAATCTATTTTAAGTGCTTCACTAAAATTTGCCCAGGCCAGGTTAAGCCCAGGTTTGGTTGAACAAATTGCAGGTGAAGCCGCGGTTGATACACCGGATGAGTATTTTGAATCTGTAAATAAAGAATACACTCATCGTCGTAATATTTTGGTTCAATCGCTTAATAAAATGGAAGGCGTATTTTGCCCTAATCCGGGTGGCGCTTTTTATGTAGTGGCAACTTTCCCGATAGATAACGCGGATAAGTTTTGCCAATGGATGCTCGAAGAATTTGACTATGATAACCAAACTGTAATGATGGCACCCGCTACAGGCTTTTACAGCACACCAGGAGCAGGCACAAATCAGGTAAGGATGGCATACGTTTTGAATTCTGATGATCTGGAAAAGGCTATGACTTGTTTGGAACAAGGTTTGTTAGCATACCCGGGTAGAGTTTTAAGTCAAAATTAAATTCAAAACTACAAAGGTTGGTTATAATACCGTACCTTTGTAGTCTTATTACATCTAAATAATAAATGGGCTCGACCGGAATTGACAGGATGGAGATAAGTAGGTAAGCATGCAGCGCGTTGTATGAATTAGCGCTTTAAACTGAACATTCAAACTTTCAAATGGCGAAAATCAATTTGCCTTAGCTGCTTAATTTAGAATTAACTAGCTTTTGTCCCGCCAGTGTTCTGTTTTGTTGAACTGGCAATAGGGGCACCGAAAAACGAAACTGGTTTGCGAAAGGTGCGATAAGCGAACAAGAAACAGCACATAAGGAAGACGGTACAGGTGAGCAACTGACCTTCCCCTTCCCGACAATTTAACAGTAGATAAGCATGTAGAAAGCATACCTTATACCATGTTTGGACGAGGGTTCGAATCCCTCCGGGTCCACAAGCCAAAGCCATAAGTAAACGATAATTCAATTATTATTTACTTATGGCTTTTTAGTTTTTTATTAACTACAATTAATTAAACATTTAATATCTAAACGAATTAACACGTGTTAATTCAAATTGATACTCATGTGATCTCCCCATTTAAATACACCAGGATTACCTGGAACGGTATTCCAAAGGCACTGTCTCACAGTCATGAGTTTTGTTCGCGTATCAATAGAGATCAGTTGGAAAGAAAGCTTCGTTTCGTCTTTATTAGATATCCGGCCTTTCATAGGTGAGTCTACACGGAAACATGGGATAGAGAAATCTTTATCGGGAGATTCCCAGTTATAAAACTCGTTCCAGTTATTATGTCCATGAAAGTAAGCCTTTATTTCAGGGTGTTTTTTTAAAAAAGTGGCCAATCCACGTTCTTCTTTTACAGCTACATCTTTTACATTAATTCCGCTTTGAAACTTCTCTGGCAATAAATTTTCAAATTTATCGGTACTATTAATAGTATGCTGCCCGTTAGGGTTAGTAAAAAAACGAGCTTCCAATTCAGGCATCGAGTGTGTAAAAAGCAAAACAGGGATTCCTGGTTTTAATCCTTTTAAATCTTGTTCCATCCATTGCTGTTCCTCTTCATCTGGCCAAAGGTTAATAAACATCATGTGAATACCACCAATATTTTTAGAATAATGCACCTTATCCGCAGCATAATTATAATTAGCGGCAGTTTTAAGTTGGGCTGGCGCCATCATCATATTATAAATACCAGCCATAGATGTAGCGTCGGTAGCCGGTGCGGTGGGTTTAAAGTAACCAATAGCATTTGTTACATCATGATTACCAGGACTAAGCCAAAGAGCCGTTGGATGTTTAGCTTCATTTGTTGTTGTAATTTTTTTGGTATAATCGTTTAAAAATTGCTGCCAGGAAGCCGCTGCAGATTGAAACCCGGCCTCTTGGCGATTAGCTATATCTCCAGTTATCAATATCGCCTCAATTGCATTTATTGTATGGCCAGCACCAGCTCCGCTATCAGTTGGAACTACCAACTTAGGCAGTCTATTGAATGCCGAGATCATTGCTTCGTTTACTTGTACTGATGGTACGCTATCCGCTCCTCTGAAATGAGGACGGGTAATACCATAATGAACATCTGATGTTAATATAAATTGTAATACTCCATCTTGTGCCTTACTGGTAAAAGCAAATAAAATTAATGTGAAGGTTAAAATATAAAAGATTGGTATTGAATATCGCATTACTGAATAATAATTAGAAATGTGTAAAATTTAGCATTGCCGCGAAATTATCTTTTATATCTATTCTACAGGTTCTGCGTGAAAGATTTAATTCAATCATAATTTTCCGTTAATCATTCTTGATAACCCATGTTAAAATTGATCTACAATATAAATATCAAGCAGTATATAGTAATGATAATTTAATAATTAAC
>Ga0116227_10016625_pt1 | contig 10515 bp, 8 predicted proteins | sample S1TSphgellanicum_FD_89693 | JGI IMG/M metagenome (GOLD analysis project Ga0116227, IMG submission 89693) | Host-associated microbial communities from peat moss isolated from Minnesota, USA - S1T2_Fb - Sphagnum magellanicum MG | ecosystem: Host-associated > Plants > Peat moss > Unclassified...
GCGCGCCTTCACCGAGCCGGCGATCTGGATCGCGCCCGAGAAAAGCAGCAGCTTTTCGGTCAGCGTGGTCTTGCCGGCGTCAGGGTGGGAAATGATCGCGAAGGTGCGACGGCGGCGGGTTTCAGAGACGTAGGACACGGAAATTCCAGAAAAAACAAGCGTCTGCCATGAGCAGGCCTGCACTTGCAGGCCCCGAATGGTGTATGGCGGGTGAAGAGGTCCCGAAGGAAGCGATGTTACCGGGCTGTCATACCCGCAACGGGCGCTGGCGCCACTCCAGGAGCCCTAACGCCACGAAGCCGCAGGCCACCGCAAACCACAGACTCGCCAGTCGGATGCCAACGGCGGCAAGGGCTGCCGTGCCCAGCGGCACGGCGTGCAAGGCCAGCAGAGCCACGATCGTGAGCTCTGTGCTTCCGATGCCGCCGGGCAGCATGGACGCCGCCCCTGCGAGCATGGCGGTCGGATAGATCGAAAGGGCGGTGGCCAGCGGCAATTGGATGCCGAGTTGCAGCAATAGCCAGACCATGGCCAGAGACGCCAGCCCCCACGCCAGAATTCCCAGCGCCAGGGTCAGCAGCATGTCCAGTGGTGTCAGCCATACGCGGCAACCCGCCAGTCCCCGTTTTAGCGTCCGCACCATGCGGGCCGGCCGCGGGTAGCGCCATCGGCGCAGCGCGGCGGCCAGCCTGCCCAGGTAATGCGGCCGGAATGCCAGCAGGGCCACACTGAAAAGCAGAACGCCGACGAACCCCAGCAACAGTATGAACAGCCGCGAATCATGCACCGCGACCGCCGCTGTGAGCACAGTCGCGATCAGATCGAAGGCCCGTTCGAAAATGAACGCAGCCACCACTTGCGCGGAAGGCACGCCCATCGGCAGAAGGTAGCGGATGCGGATCAATTCCCCCACTTTGCCAGGCGTGGCTGTGAAAGCGAAGCCCGCCAGATAGGCCAGGTAGCCTCTTGCGACCGGAGTGGGGCTATGGGCCCGGCGCAGCAGCCAGTACCACCGCATGTAGCGCAGCAGGTAGGACACAAAGCACAGCAGCATGAGTCCTGGCAGCATGGCCGCCACCTGCGGCAGGCGTTCGAATACCTGGTTGCTGGCGTCGGTCCAGGTCAGTGCAAGGATGTATAGCCCGGAGGCGGCAACGGCGGCCCAGAAGGCTTGGGTGGTCTTCATGCGCCGCTAGCGAAAGGACCAGCGCTTGTGTCCCAGGTAGCTGGTGAATACGGGAACTGCGATACCGATCGCATGCGCAATTTCCTTGGCATGGAGGTGAATTCCCATGGCTGGAAGCAGGTAGTAGGCCAGCAGCATGCTGATGCCCCAGGTCTGCAGAACTGCGACGAGGTTTACCAGCGCGAAGAACATCGCAGAGCGGTGAATGGCCTGCCGGCTGTCGGCGAAGACAAATAGTTTTGCCAGAACGAAGGCTGTGATCATGCCCGCCAGATAGGCCAGCACCACGGCCATTGAGAACGTCAGCCACCGGCTCAGCGCCAGACGAGTGCCGAAGTTGACGAGCGCGGCGAGGCCCCCTGTGAACAGGAACGCCGCGAACTGCCGGGATCTGAATTGTTTGATCACGATGCTGCGGCGTTGCGGGCCATGGCCCGCCCGAACCCTATGCTCTCCGAAATGCCACGGTCCTCCGGATAGTAGTAAGACGTGTCAGCCACCCACAGCCCCTTGATGGGCAGGGCGACGGGCGGCAGCGATTCGAGGTAGCGGGGCGGGCAGATCGGTTGGGCAAAGCGGTAGCGGCTGGCGCGCAGCTCGATGAAGTCGTCATCCTGGAGCGAAGGATTGATGGTCTTCAGATAGCGTCTTACCTTGTCGAGAAATGCCGCGTCAGGCTCGGCGAACTTCGGGTGTTCGCCGGGCATGTAGAACGGAACGTACACCACCGCTTGGTCGAGAGGCCGCAGGTTGCTGTACTCCACCAGGCCGGGTATGTCCATGGCAGGGTCGTTGACATTGAGCCAGAAGTTCTCCGTGAGTGCCTTGCGCAGCTTGGCAATTACGCAGACCACGGCGATGTTCTTCACGGATCGATACCGCATCAGCAGTGCAGGAGGCAGATCGGGCATCAGGCGCGGTACATAGGGCAAGGGCACCGTGCTGATCACCTTGTCGAAGGCCTCATAGCTCCCTGCGGCTTCGACCCCCTGCACCCGGCCGTCTTGCATCCGGACCTTGGTGACTGGGCGGCCCAGGCGGAACTCCCCTCCATGGGACTCGATGAAGGCCTGCATGCCTTTCAACAGGGTCTCCGAGCCGCCTTCCAAATAGCCGAGCTTCTCTCGGAACAGGCTGTAGCGCGAGCGGCCGATGCGCCGGATACGGCTCCAGATCCAGGCTGCAGAAAGGCCGCCTGCATACTCGTAGAACTTGTAGTCGAACAGGCGGCGCCACAGCACCTCGTAGGCCTCTGCCCCGACCCAGCGCCTGATCCATCCCGTGGCTTCGACACCATCCAGTGGTGTCCAGTCCTTGCGCTTGGTGGCCAGGAACGCGTGCAAGCCATAGCGGAACTTGGCCGTGAGGCCCAGGCCCTTGAATTTCAGCAAGGCCAGAGGATTTCCCCAGGGCTGCAGCCTATCCTGGTACCAGTACCCCATCTTGGTCTCGACCCAGTGCATCTTCCGGGTCAGGTCCAGTTCGTCCAGTACCTGGAGGAAGGCGGTATCTGAGATGCAGTGAAAGTGGTAGTAGCGCTCGATCTCCAGGCCGCCGAAGTCGAAGGCCGCGGTCATTCCACCGACACGTGTGTCGGCCTCGAAGACTACCGGCCGATGACCGTCTTGCACCAGTTGGTAGGCCACGGCCAGCCCCATGGGGCCTGCGCCCAGGACGGCGATGCGTTGTCCAGTCATGCTCAGAAATCCAGTACGACCTGGCCGTAGGTCGGGTCGTTGAAGGTCTGATCGAGTGCCCGCGAGAAGGGGGTGGCCTCGATGCCGAAAATGCCGGGCCAGTCGATCACCTCGAATTCGTCATGTGCCACCAGGGCTTTCAACTGGTCGGCGGTGAACGGCGGATTTCGGTCGAAGAGCGCCCATGTCTTCAGCAACGCGTAGAACAGGCCGTAGGGGATCTTGACGATGTGGCTGCGGGCCCCGGTCGCAGCCTTGATCTGACGAATGATGTCGATGTAGTCGATGCGTTCCAATCCGGATATGTTGAACACCTCTCCGCTGATCCTGCTTTCCAGGCAACTGACGATGACACGGCAGAAGTCGGCGGCATAAAGCGGCTGACGCATGTAGCGCCCGTTGCCGGGAACAGGGAACACCGGCACCTTGCGCATGAACCTGGAGAGCCATCCCAGGTGCTTGCGGTCGAACCAGCCGAACATGAGGGTGGGGCGCAGCACCACGCAGGGAATGCCGCTGGCCAGTACCAGAGCTTCTTGCTGACGCTTGGTGCGGGTGTAGTGGTCATCCGCCACGGACTCCACGACAGAGGAGCTGATGTGCACCGTGTAGGGAACATCGTGATGCTTGATCAGGTCCAGGATGTTGCGGGTGGAGGTCACGTTGTTGCGCAGGAAGGGCTCTGCCTCCGGGTCGCCAATCTGTGCCTGCAGCATGACGAGTGCATCGGCAGCCTCGAAATGCCGTTCCCAGTCGCCTTTTTCCGCCAGGTCCGCATACTCGGCCGTGATGTCTGGGTGCAGCCTCTTGAGGGTCGCCAGGTTGCTGCGATGCTTGTCCAGAACCACCAGATTGCTGTAGCCGCTCTGCTTGAGCTGTGCCACCAGGTTCTGCCCCACGAGGCCAGCTCCCCCGGGCAAGACTATCTTTGACTTCTTCATTCGCTCCCGCCTTCCTTGATCTTCTCGCGTACGGCAATGGCCGACCATTCGCCCCAGCCCGCCCCCTGGTCGAACAGGGTGACGTCGAACTCATCAGGCAATGCCGGGCTGGAAAACACCAGCAGCGACCATTCCGGCGAGAGCGGGAGGCGCCCGGTGTAGGTCGATGTGCCCCGTACTTCGATTTTCTGCCACTGGTTGCCTGGACCCGATCGGTAGAGCAACCGGGCACCGCGCTGCAGCCGCAGCTGGATGCTGCCGGTGTCGCCGTCTCCCTGTACATAGCTGCCCAGGACCTTGATTCCTGGCCACGTCGATTGATAGTAGTCCTTGCCGCTCCACCCCGAGTTGGCCGTTACCTGGGCCGTCTGTACGTTGACATGCGTGCCGTCGACTGCATTGGCGATGTATTCGAACGGTGGTTCGGCAGGCGGTGTCGCCACGGCGTTGCATGCCCCCTCCATCGCGGCGATCGCCATCGGCGCATGGGCCTTGTCCGCCATGACGTAGCCCTTGAAGCCTCTGCGTTTGGCCGCTTTCCCGTAGGCCTGTGCCAGTTCCGGACGGTTTTCCCCCATCAAGGCGTAGCCGACAACCACGCCTTGCGCATCGATAAGGCGCACGGATTGAAAGTCATTGCTGCCTTCGGGTGAGACAATCCAGCCGCGGATCTTCTTGTAGTGCAGGTCTTCCTTGATTGTGGAGATATCGTCTATTTCCGCCTTGCACTGGCTTGTTGGCAATGGGCCGCCGGGCCGGCCGATAAGCAGCCGCGCATCCCTGATCGGGTCCTGGCCGAATATCGAGAGATTGGCTGCCGAAGGCGTGCTGGCTATCTGCTGCGCATGCGGAGCGTCATAGAAGATCCTGCCGATCTGCTTTTCGTCCTGCACTCCCAGCTCCATTGCCAGAGCACCCACTTCCTGTTCGAGCAGTGCTGTGCGGTGCGACTTCCTGGCTTCGAGCTGAGGGCCAGACATGAGCAGCAGCAGCGCCAGCAGTGGCCAGACGACACGATGCTGCGCAAGGGACAGTGGCTTAAGCAGCGTGGGCAGGTACAGGATCATCACGGCGATCCAGGCCATCAGTGCTGGAGTGGTGTAGCGGCTGTTCGTCGCCTGATCGATACCGAAGATGGAGCGGCCGCCGGCGGTAGCCAGCGCCGAACCGCCCACGTAGAGAAGAAAGGCCAGCAGGCAGAAGTCCAGTGGATGTTCTTGTGGAGCTTTCAGCCTCTGCAGGGCCTTGATGCCGCAGAGCACGATGAGCAGCGCCCCGAACAACTGGGGAACGGCCAGGGAATGACGCCCGGCAAAGTAGAAGAAGGGCGAGCCGAGGTAGGTCAGGAAGTACTGCAGCAGCTGCACAGGGTGATCCGCAATGGCTCGACCCATGGTTCCGTGCTGCGGGGGCGCGTGGTAGTCGGTGAAGTAGAGGGCGATGCAGCCCAGGGCCAGCAATGCGAGAACCGCAGCTTTCTTCCAGCCCATTCTCTGAAGCACGGCGTACGCCAGCATGATGGGAAGTGCCAGCACACCGTTCGCCATCGCACCCACGGACAGGACTCCGAAGAGGCAGGCCGTGCCGAAATGCCGGACCGACTGCATCTTCACTGCCTTGTAGAGAAACCAGAAAGCCAGAAGAGGGAGCAACTGCGCCAGGAAGAACTGGCTCTGGAATCCCCAGGTCAGATTCTCCGATTGGATCCAGGAGAAAAGGCAGGCGAACACCAGCAGCGCCGCGAGCTCGGCCCCGGTCGTCTTCGCAGCATCCGCGGCCTGCTCGAGCAGAAGTGCGCGGAAGGTGAAGAAGGCCACCAGGACAAGCAGGTAATTGACCGCGATCAGGAACCATACGGTTCCATGGAACCACGCGATGTCCATCCAGAACAGCATGCGGGCGAGCACGATGCGATGCTCATTGTGCAGGCTCCACCATTCCGACCAGTGGCCATCGCCCTGCCGGACATAGAAGTCCAGGTAGCCACCCCACATGTCCCAGATCGGGACTGCAGTGTGGGCGCGTATGCCGCCCAGAACAGCCAGTCCGAAGAACAGGACAGCCACTGTCCAGAGGGCCTTCGTGAGCAAGGCCTGCCGCGACGGAACAGAAAACGCCATGCCGTGCTCAGATGTCCATCTTGTTGAAGACGAAGCGCGGCAGATTGCGGATCACCAGCATGATCCACCTCCATTTTCCGGGCACATAGATCTCGGGCTGGCCTTGCTCCATGCCTCGCACAATGGCCCTGGCCACTTCCTCCACTGGTGCAAGCTTCGCGCCCTGGGATTTGAGGTGGGCTGTCATCGGCGTATCGGTGGGGCCGGGTTTGATGAGCACCACCTTGATGCCCGTGCCGGCAAAGCGGTGCTGAAGCCCTTCGGCATAACGGGTCACCAGGCCCTTTGCGGCTCCGTACACGTAGTTCGATTTGCGCCCGCGGTCGCCCGCCACCGAGCCGATGATGCCCAGCGTGCCCGCACCTGCACGCGCCATGTGCGCAGCGAATGCTTCGGCAAACAGCGCTGGGGATATGCCGTTGAGGTGCATAGCCTTTTCCGCCTCTGCCAAATCGGCTTGGCACTCCGTCTGCTCGGGCAGGGCGCCGTGGGCGATCAGCACGCGATCAGGGCATCCGTGGGCAGTGATGCTGTCGGCGATGTCCTGTATGGATTCGGGTCTGACCAGGTCGCCATGCATGGCTGAAATGTCAGTGCCAGGGCTGCGGATCCGCAGGTCGTCGGCCAGCCTCTCAAGGCGGGCCGCGTCCCGCCCCACCAGGACGAGGCGTGCGACGCCCTGCTGCAGCCAGACGCGCGCGCAGTGTTCGGCAATGGCCGAAGTGGCGCCCACCAGGACGATGGTCTTGTCGTGATTCGGCACAGTGTCAGCTTCCCATGGTGCGTTGCGAGAATGCCGAGCGGATGCCCGGATCGCGGTAGCGTAAAAATTCGGCCAGTCGTGGATATCCCGCCTCGAAGAGGTCGCGCGGCATGCGTGCATCCTTGGCGGGATAGAGGCATCCCTGGGCTTCTCGCAGCACGGCATCTAGCCGCTCGAAGAGCCTGAGTGTCGAGGTGCCCTTGTTGGGGAAATCCAGTGCCAGCGTCACTCCTGGCCGCGCAAAGCTGAGCATGCCAGGCGCCGGGCGGTTGCCGAAGGTCTTCAGAACTCCCAGGAAGGAGCCCTCCCTGGCGGCGGTGATTGCTCGCAGCATGGCCTGCACGGCTTCCATGCCGCCCTGGCGGGGCAGGACGCATTGGTACTGGTAGAAGCCCTTGCGTCCGTAGATGCGGTTCCACTCCTGGATGTTGTCCAGCGGATAGAAGAAGGGCTCGTAGTGTGCCGGCTGCCGGCCCGAGTTGCGCCGGTGAAGATGGTAGTAGGCGGCGTTGAACGGGCGCAGGCTCAGCCGGTTCACCAGGGAGATTGGTGGGGCGAAGGGAATTGTCAACTTGCGCGCCGACGGAGACGGCCCACCGGCCATCGCGCTCATGTTGCCACGCATGAAGATGCCGCGTCCTGTCTGGCCAGACATGCAGTCGATCCACGACACCGTATGCTCCCACTCTGCTTCGGAGGCGTCTGCGAGTGCAAAGAACTCGTCCAGCGAGGCGTAGGCGATCGTTTCCGTGTCCAGCCATGGCCCCTGGACGCGCCGCATACGCAGCGAGGCCTGAGTGATGACCCCGGTCAGCCCCAGCCCGCCCACCGTCGCGGCGAACCAGTCCGGCCGCCGTACGGCGCTGCAGTCCATGAGCTCACCATCCGTACGCAGCAATTGCAACTGCTGCACGTTGTCGCCGAAGGTTCCGTGTACGTGATGGTTCTTCCCGTGCACGTCGTTGGCGATGGCTCCTCCCACGGTCACCAGTTGGGTACCGGGCGTGACCGGCAGCATCCAGCCGCGAGGCACCAGCAGCCGCTGGATGTCGCGCAGCAGCACACCGGCCTCGCATGTGAGTATCCCGGCTTCCTCGTCCCAGGCCAGTAACCGGTCCAGCCCACGCGTTGCCCACAGTGCGCCGCCGGGGTTGAGGCATACGTCCCCATAGCTGCGCCCCATGCCGTAGGCCAGACCATGGGCGGCGAGTGGCAAGGTCGTGCATGGATGCTGCGTCAGCGGAAGCAGCTGGTGCCGTCCCGCTTCCAGGCGGCCCCAGGAGTTGACCTCTACCATCGAACACCCAGGCTGCCCATCAGCAGCACGGTGGCAAAGACCAGGCCGGCGGCCAGGCTGGCTCGGTCCTTGAACGCGAACACCAGCGGGTCGTCGTGCATTTCGCCCCTGAAAGCGCGCAGCCACATCCAGCTGATCCAGTACACCATGACCGGCACGGCAGCCCACACCATCTCCGGGTTGCGGTACATGCGTACCACCGCATCGCTGTTCAGGTACAGGGCCATCACCACGACGGCCGTGTAGCCCGCGCCGATGCCCAGAGCCTGCACCAGGGGTGCATCCGAGGTGAAGTAGCCGCGGCCGTGCACCTTGTCCTTGCCGGCTGCCTGCTGCACCTGGAGTTCTGCATAGCGTTTGACAAAGGCCAGGGACAGGAACAAGAAGCCCGAGAAAGCCAGCAGCCAGAAGGACAAGTCCATCCCGGCTGCCGCCGCTCCGGCTACGACGCGCAGGGTGTAGAGCACGGCCAGAGTCAGGCAGTCCACCAGTACGACACGCTTGAGCCGCCAGGAGTAGGCCCAGGTCAGCACAAAGTACACGCCGAGCCATGCAGTGAAGGCTGTACCGACCACGCCGGCGAGCAGCAGGCTGGCGAGCGCCAGCACCGGAACCAGGGCTACGCCGATGGGTGCCGGCATCGCACCTGAAGCAAAGGGGCGCGACCGCTTGCGCGGGTGCTGGCGGTCACTCTCCAGATCCATCAGGTCGTTGGCAATATAGACCGACGATGCACATAGGCTGAAGGACGCGAAGGCCAGCAGCAGGTTCAGCCAGGCCTGGCCATCGGCCAACTGATGTGCTGCCAGCAGGGGAATGAAGAGCAGTGCGTTCTTAAGCCACTGGTGCATTCGCAGCATGCGGCGCCAGGCGGAGACGCCCGCCTTCTCTGGCGGAAACACCTGAGACACGGTACTGCACTCCCGGGCGCGCGCCAGCAATGCTTCCGATGCCCCGACCACGATGGCGCACCGCGCTTCGCTCCACACCGCGATGTCTGCCTGCGAGTTGCCTACGTAATCGAAGCCTCCGCGGCCAAAGCGTTGCACGAGGGCTTGCGCCTTGCGGCGACCGGCCAGATTGACCTGCCCGTCGCTGGCCATGACCTCTGAGAAAAAGCCGCAATGCGCTGCAATGGTGTGGGCCAGCGACTGGTCCGACGCGGTGCAGAGTATCAGTTGTCGTCCATTCCGATGCTGCTCCTGCAGCCACTGCAGCAGATCGCCGTGGTAGGGGAGGGATGCAGCATCCACCTGGGTGCGTAGGGCCAGTTGTCGCTTCAATGCAGCCTTGCCACGTCGCAGCCAGAAAGGGATGCACAAGGCACCCAAGGGATCGTCCCGGAACAGCCTCAGCGCGGATTCGTGCAGCATATCCGTGCGAATCAACGTACCGTCGAGATCCACGACCAGCGGCGGCAGGGGCGCCAGGTCAGGCGGTGGTTCGGCGATAGACGATGAATGCAAGTTGACTCCTGTAGGACGTAGGGCCCGGACAAGGGCCTGCTTGGGGCATGCGCCTTGGGCGCAGTGTGTCAACCGCAACCGCTGGCTGCAGCACAACGCGATGCATGGACATTGCCGTGAAGACGCCCGGTCCTGATCGCCGAATGGGCGGATCGCTCCCGTTCACTGCGCTGCGAGGGGCCGCGCATTGTATAAAGTTGCGCGTTACGTACTTGGCGCCATCGATGGCGGCGTGGCGTCGAGGGCTTTCTGTGCAATGCGGATGGGTCGTTCCGGGCTTGCGCTTTATTTATAATCCGCATATCCGAGGAGCGTTGCAGCGCCATCAGGCGTGAGGCTCGGACCACATCGCAACCACGCTCACCCGCTGTTCTCGCGGTGAGTTTTCCCCGAATTCAGCGGCACTGTTCAAACCAGTTGGAGTTCTCATGAGCGCTGTACTCAAGCCCACCCCTGTCTCAAACGCCGACCAGGCCATCGCCGACCTGTCCCTTGCCGCCTGGGGCCGCAAGGAAATCCGCATCGCGGAAACCGAAATGCCGGGCCTGATGGCCATTCGCGAAGAGTTCGCCAAGAGCCAGCCGCTCAAGGGCGCGCGCATCACCGGCTCGCTGCACATGACGATCCAGACCGCCGTGCTGATCGAGACGCTGCAGGCGCTCGGCGCGGACGTGCGCTGGGCCTCGTGCAACATCTTCTCCACGCAGGACCACGCCGCCGCCGCCATCGCCGCCGCGGGCACGCCGGTGTTTGCCATCAAGGGCGAGTCGCTGGAAGACTACTGGGACTACACCCACCGCATCTTCGACTTCGGCGCCAAGGGCGCCCAGGGCGAAGGCCCGAACATGATCCTGGACGACGGCGGCGACGCCACGCTGCTGATGCACCTGGGCCAGCGCGCGGAGAAGGACCTGTCGGTGCTGGCCAACCCGACCAGTGAAGAAGAGCGCATCCTGTACGCTGCCATCAAGGCCAAGCTGGCCGTCGATTCGACCTGGTACACCCGCAAGTCCGCCGAGATCATCGGCGTGACCGAAGAAACGAC
>Ga0116227_10016626_pt1 | contig 10514 bp, 10 predicted proteins | sample S1TSphgellanicum_FD_89693 | JGI IMG/M metagenome (GOLD analysis project Ga0116227, IMG submission 89693) | Host-associated microbial communities from peat moss isolated from Minnesota, USA - S1T2_Fb - Sphagnum magellanicum MG | ecosystem: Host-associated > Plants > Peat moss > Unclassified...
CGTCGGGCTGATCTTCGACGGCGATATCCAGTCGCTGGGCGGCGATTTCGGCTATGACGGTGCGGTCAATCGGGCGGTGGCGGTGAATAGCGGTGCGCTGCGCGAGGCCTTGGCCAAAATCTATCACGCCGACCGCGTGGTGACGGAGCTGTCGCGATAGACGAGCAACCGCTCAACTGGCTGCAACAGCTTGGCGTCGTCTTCACGCCGTATGCCTGGTTCGCCCACATATTGATCTGTGCGGTGATCCAGGCGGTTGTCGCCTCAGGGCTGCGGCTGGCTCGCATCCGCCAGGCCTGGTGGTTCGCCGCGGTCTTCGCCATCGGCTATGCCTGGTCGCGCGAGAAGACCGAGTTCGAGTTCTCGCTGAAAGCGGCGGCGCATGGGCGCTCGGTCGGTCCCTATTGGTATCGCGGCTTCATTTCGTTCGAATGGCCCTGGTCGAGCCAGTTCGAATTCTATGCGCCGGCGATCGCGGTGATCCTGATCGCTTGGGCTGTGGAGCGGCACCATGCCAAGCCATGACGGCGGCTGCCTCTGCGGGAAAGTCCGGTTCCGCGTTACCGCGCCGAAGATCGATAGCGGCTATTGCCATTGCCGCGCCTGCCAGAAGAATTCCGGCGCCCCGGTCGTCGCCTGGGTAACGTTCCCGGCGGCCGGCTTTGCCTGGATATTGGGCGAGCCCGGAACCTATCGGTCGTCGCCCGAGGCGCGGCGGCAATTCTGCGCGGCCTGCGGCAGCTATATGGCGTTCTTCAGCGACCGGTTTCCGGGCGAAGTCAGCGTCAACACGGCATCGTTCGACGATCCCGAGGCATTCCCGCCGGACATGCATATTTTCACGAAGAGCCGGCTATCCTGGCTGCATATCGACGACGGCCTGCCCCGGCATGAGGGATACGGCGCGTTCGCGTAGCGCCTAATAACTCGCCCCGTCATTGTACCTGATCGGAATTTTGTCGAAATCCGGAAGGTCCAACAGCCGGGCGTGCACGCCCATTCGGTCACCGCGCGTCTCTCTTATGTCTTCCCAGTGGGTGACGCAGCCGCAGTTTTTACAGCGGCGCAGCGCGAGCATCTTGTCGCCCCAGATATAGGCGTCGGTATCGCCGGTCACGCTCACCTGATCAGGGCGATAATATGCCCATAGGGTACCCAGCCGCCGGCAGATCGAGCAGTTGCATGAGGTAACGGTCGCGGGCACATCGGAAACCGTGATGTGCACCGCGCCGCAATGGCATGAGCCGGTAATCATACCAGCCAGGCCCTTTATTCCGACGCGCAGTCCTTGCACAGACCACGAAGTTCGATGGTCTGCTGCAGTAAGGTGAAGCCGTGCGCCGTCGCCTTGTCGCGCAGCATTTCGGACACGCTCTCGTCCGCCAGCTCCTCGGCCTTGCCGCAGTCGGAGCAGATCAGGAACTGCCCTTCATGCTCATGTTCGTGCTGGGTGCAGGCCACGAAGGCATTCAGCGACTCGATTCGGTGAACCAACCCCTTGCCCTGCAGGAAGTTGAGCGCACGGTACACCGTGGGCGGCATGACCCGCGTGCCCTTATCCTGCATTGCCTCGAGCAGACGATAGGCGCCGACCGGCTGCCCCGCCTTGATCACCAATTCGAACACCTTGCGGCGTGTTTCCGTAAGACCGACGCCGTGATCGGCGTGACTCTGCACCGCGTGACCTGGCAAGGTGGTAGACCGATTTACCATGGACATCTCCTTTGTCGAAGGCAGCTTAACGCTAGCCTGGGTGAAGTTAAAAGCTTTTACTGATGCCGCTATAAAATCCCCGGCGTGGACCGAATTGCGGGGCACCCACGCCGACACCCGTGCCGTCGCGAATCTCGTAGCTTTGATCGAACAGATTGACGATGTCGAAGCGCACCGTCGTACCCGCGAAAGCCCCGGTCGTATCGATATCCTGGGCGAAACCGATATTGACCTGGGTATAGCTGGGCAGCTTCTCGCCGTTGGGTTCAACCGCGTCGCCGCCGGGATCGCGGCGCAGGCCGCTGCCGAAGATCAGGTCGACGCTGGTGCGCAGCTGCCCGATGCCGTCGGTGAGCGTGTAGGTGCTGCCGCCGGAAATCGTCCAGGCCTGATCGTGGTCGGTATAGATCGAGCGGTTGTGGATATAGGCCAACTCGTCGGCGCCGAAGAAGAACTGGCTGGAAACGATGTCCTTACCTTTCTCCTCGCCATAGGCGACGTTCGCGTAGAGGCTGATCGGCCCGTTATGATAGGAGCTGGTCGCCTCGACACCGTAGGCGCGGCCGAACCGGTAATTGAACGGCGAGACCACCAGCGATTCGCCGAACTGCCCTTCGTCGATCAGGTTACGTTTGATCTTGTAGTAGGTGTCGAGGCCGACATCGAGGCCGGGCAGCAGCGTGTGCAGGACGCCGGCATCGAAATAATGCTCCCGCTCCGCCCGGACCGGCGCGTTCTCGAACACTTCCGGTTCCTTCGTCGTGCCGATGAACTTGTCGATCGATTGGGTGGCGACCAGCTCCTGCGGTGGCGGGGTGAATGTCTTGGCATAGCCGATATGGAAGGTCGTGTCGGAGTCCGGCTTCCACACCAGATTGACCCGTGGGCTGATCTGGTTTTCGTTGGTATAGGCGTTCACGATGTCGAACCGCCCGCCGAAATTCAGCGTCACCGCATCGCTGATCGCCCATTCGTCCTGCAGATAGAGTCCGTACAGGTAACCCGTCTTGCTGTTCTGATCGAAAATCCGCTCGGGCTGATCGGAGAGCTGATTGCCGTCCGGGTCGACCAGGAACACATCGGATGTCACCTGCGAAATGGTCCGCTCGGCCGAGATGAACATGCCGGCGCGCAGCGTGTGATCGTCGCTCAGCTTATAGCTGGCATCCGACTGAATGCCCGACGACCAGCTGGATAGCTGAGAGCGGTCGGCGACGCCGTTGAACACCAGATCGCCGACCGGATCGGGGCTGAACTTCGTCTCGGAATAGCGCGTGAACGGCGCGATCTGATAGTCGAGCTTGTCGCCCGAAATCTGCAGCGCGACGATGGCGTAGTGATTGACCTCACGCTGATTCTGATTGAGGTCGGCCGAATTGAAGGTCGAGACGCCTTTGTCAGTGAAGTTCGGCGTCTGATTGGGATTGTCGGGTATCTGGAAATAGCCGATCGACGTGCCCAGCATCGCCGAAATCCGGGCATCGGATGTGGGAATATAGGACAGATAGGCGAAACCGTGCGCCTGGGTCGTGTGATCGTGGATCGCATTGGCGGTCGCGGTCGGATTTTCGACCCCGATATCGTTCTGGAGATAGCTGCCGGACAGATAATAGTTGAACGCGCCCGACGATCCGCTGGCGGTGAATGACGGCACGAACGTGCCCCGGCTGCCGCCATAGACGCTGACATCGCCGCCTTGGTCGAACGCGCCGCTTTTGGTGGCGATATCGACGATGCCCGCGGTGCGATAGCCGTATTGGGCCGGCAGCGTACCGGTAATCACATCGATCGAGTCCGCGAAACGCGGGTCGAGCGCCTGCCCGAAGCCCGAGATGCCTTCGGGCAGGATGATGCCGTTGATGCGGTATTGCAGGTTGGCGTGTTCGTTGCGGATATGCAGCTGGCCGTAACTGTCCTGGCTGACACCGGGGGCCTGGAGCAAGATCTGGTTGAAGCTGGTATCGACGCCCTGCGGCGTATTCTCGATCGCCTTACGGTCGATGACATAGTCGCTGGCGCCCAGGCTGGGGGCGATAGCGTCGCGCGCTGTGTCGAGCCGCTTGGCGGTGACGACGATTTCTTCGGTGGCTGTATCGCCGGACGGCGCCGGCGCTTGCGCATACGCGCCGCCGGCGAGCGATGCACCGATAATGGATGCGATTGGGCCTATCGCACGCGATAGGCGAAACTTACGGACTGACATTAAAAGAGACTCCACGGGCGGATGCCGATCATAGAGAGACCGAGGGAATAGAAAGCCCAAGCGGTCCCGGATGTGATTGAAGCAGGCGGTCGGGAGTTAGACAGGCGGGGCGTGCGCCCGGAAGCCGAGACGGTCGTGCGGCTGTTCGGCGACAGTTTCGCGCAGCGTCCAGAAGCGCATGAAGAAAACAACGAACAGAACCGGCGGCAGGAACGGGATAGGCGCGGCCGGCCCGGGGGTGGGCGCGAAGGAATCGCAGGAATCCTCCCCGCACTCCATATGCTCGGGCGCGATATAATGCTCGATCCGGTGCGCCACCATGCCGAGCTGGGCGATCAGCAGCACAAACGCGACGAACCGGAAGATCGCCGCGAAGTTGATCCGGCCCCACATCGAAGCCGGGGCAGCCATAAAGGCCGTGCTGGATGAACGTCGTGTTGCCATGCAGCAAAAGGCCTAGCGAGGATACAATATCAAGTCAATCGCTTGTCGACGAACTGCAATCGAAGGTCACGGCAATGTCGTCGAGCCGGTGAAAGGGTTAAAATGCGTCTCAGCCAATGCCGCCCACGCGGCGGCGGCGAGATGGGGCAGATGATAGTAATAGCGCTGGCTTCCTGGGTTGGCGGCATCGGCAAAGCCGGTCGCCAGCTTCGCCCCCGGGGTTGCGAAATACCCTCCGTCGGGCGAACGCTGCGTTTCCACGGCCTGCATCGCCGATTTCGCAGGGTCGGCATGGCCGAGCAAGGCGAGCGCCAGCGCCGCCTGGGCCGTGCCCTCGGTCCACAAACCGTTCCCGCCATCGCTATAGGTATAGCCATCGCCGGCCGGCAACTTGTCATCGAGGGTTGCCAGAACACGGTCGGCATGGGACGCCGCCATCGCCGGGATCGCGAGCAACGGCCAGATTTCGGCATCCAATGCGACGATATGATTGAGCGTCACGCCGTCATCCGCCGTCCCGACAGCGAAGCAACCGCACGCATCGTCCCACATTGCGCCGACGAAATCGGCCGCGTGCTTGGCGCGATCGGCCCAAATCCGGTCGCCGGTGGCCTTGGACAGAGCCAGGAAGGCGGCGGCAAGGTCGGTATTATGCTCGGTCGACTTCCATGACAGCGGCGAAGGCGCCGGCTCCCAGCCCGAGACGCCGCCGGTGAAGCCGCCCGCGCCGCGGCTGTCGGCCCGCTCGGCCACCCAGCCGCCGATCCGGACCGCGCCGGCGCGATAGCGCGGATCGGCTTGCGCGCGGTCGAGCGCAAGCAGCGCAAGCATCGCCCAAGCCATGTTGCCCGTGTCGCTGCTGACCTGATAGCGGTCCTCAAGCCACCGGTTCTGAGCCTTGTCCCACCAGCCGCCGACCGCGACCGGAAATTGATGAATCGGCCCGGCCGCATAGGCATTGCGCAAGCGCCCGTCATGCCAGGCGCGATCGTGATCCAGCGCCGCCAGCATCGCATCGCCGATCCGCCGCGCCTGCCCGGTTTCCCCGCAGCCGACCAGCGCGATTGCCGCGACCGCGTCATCGTAGAGGAACGCCACGTTATGCAACGGGCCATCGTCGGCGGTGGGATAGGACGGGAGAAACACTGCACCACCTTCGGCTGAAGTCAGACCGCCGAGATAGGCGCAGGCGTTCGCGGGTTGGGCCTTCGCCGGGATCGCGAAAAACAGCCCCGCTGCAACAATCCACACCCAATAATTGCGGGCGATGTTCACAACGGCACAACGGCGCGTGCGATCCGGGCGGCGTCGATACCGCCGGGCAGGGTCCCGAAAGCGCGGCCGCTTGCACCGTCGAGGCGCGAGGCGCAGAAGGCATCGACGATACCGCCCGTACCGTCCTTCAACAGCAGCGCACCCTGAAGCGCCAGCACCAGCCGCTCGACGATCCGCCGCGCCTCGCCCTCATGCGGCGTGCGGCCGGTGAAATCGCTCTCCAGCCTGCCGCAAAACGCATCGAACCGGCGGTCAGCCCCGTTTGCGCTCCGCAGTTCCGCCATGACGGCATCGAGACTGTCCGGCGTGCGGGTCGCGGCCCGCAATACGTCGAGGCACATGATATTGCCCGACCCTTCCCAGATCGAATTGACCGGCATTTCGCGATAGAGGCGCGGCATCGGCCCCTCCTCGACATAGCCGTTGCCGCCCAGAACTTCCATCGCCTCGGCCGCCAGGGCGGGAGCGCGCTTGCAGATCCAGTATTTGGCCGCCGGCGTCACCAGCCGGGCGAAGCTCGCCTCGGCGGGATCGTCTGGCCGGTCGTAAGACCGCGCCAATCTGAGCGACAGGCGCATCGCCGCTTCAACCTCGACCGTCATATCCGCAATGACATTCTGCATCAGCGGCTGGTCGATCAGCTTTCGCTGAAAGGTGGTGCGGTTGGCGGCGTGGTGCGCGGCCTGGGCCAGCGCCTGGCGCATCAGCCCTGAGGAGCCGAGCGCACAATCCAGGCGGGTATAATTCGCCATCTCGATGATCGTGGGGATGCCCCGGCCTTCGTCTCCGATCATCCAGCCCAGCGCGCCGTTGAATTCGACCTCGCTCGACGCATTGGACCGGTTGCCCAATTTGTCCTTCAGCCGCTGGATATGGATGGCGTTGCGTTCCCCGCCCGGCGTCCAGCGCGGCAGGAAGAAACAGGACGGGCCTGCAGCGGTCTGCGCCAATACCAGAAAGGCGTCGCACATCGGCGCGGAGAAGAACCATTTATGACCGATCAGGCGGTAAGCCTCACCCGGGCCGCGCGGCCCGACCGGTTCGGCACGGGTGCTGTTGGCCCGCAGGTCGCTGCCGCCCTGCTTTTCGGTCATCCCCATGCCGATCAAGGCGGAGGATTTTTCCGATGCGGGCCGGAATGCCTGGTCGTATGTCTTGGAGTAGATGCGTGGCAGCCACTGCGCGGCGATATCGGGCTGGCGCTTCAAGGCGGGCACCGAGCCATAGGTCATGGTAACCGGGCACTGCACCCCGGCCTCGACCTGGCACATCAGATAGACGCCTGCGGCGCGGGCAACATGGGCGCCGATCCGCGGCTCGGCCCAGGGCGCGCTGTGCAATCCCTCGCCCACCGCCAATGTCATAAGCCGATGCCAGGCCGGATGAAACTCGACCTCGTCGCGGCGATGGCCGTAGCGGTCGAACGTGTGAAGGATGGGGGAGTTACGGTTGGCCAGCTCACCCTGCCGCAGCATGTCGGCCTGACCGAGCCGCGCGCCGAAGGACGAGAGGGCGGAAACCGCCCATCCCGCGCCCTCGGCCACGACCGCGCCGGCCAGCGCCCTGTCCACGGCGAACAGATCGTAATCCGCCAGCGGCGGCGGCTGGTTGGTGACGCTATGCGTCTGGCCGAACTCAGAAATATGCGTCACATCTTGAGCCATGATTTCTCAAATGGCATTTATAGCGCGCTGCGTCATCCCCGGCCCGACGCGAAACATATCACGACAATTTATTTTCAAATTTAAGAATTACGTCGGATTCCTTTACACACAGGATTGGCGCTCTAGTTCGATGTCGCCTAATGCACTGAAAAGTAATGACTTGTGAATTTGGCACAGAGTTTGCTTAGATATCGGCGAGTTAAGACAGGCTGCTGAGAATGCAGCGAGGAGCTTCGAAATGTTCAAGACGTTCAAGGTTGCGGCGATCATCGGAACGGCTTTCCTGCTGGCGGGCGGCGCGGCGAACGCGACACCGGTTCCCGCTGGAACATTGAAGGTTACCCAGGATATCAATTCCGATGACGGCACCCCGATCGTCGATAACACGGCGGGGACCGTCAATTTCTCCGGCACACTGCTAGACTTCAGCCAGGGCAAGGGCGGGTTTGCGGGCCTGCATGGCGTCAGCATCGACCAGAACAACACGATCAGCTTCAGCAAGATCATGGGCGTGATCGTCGACTATTCCGCCAACCCGATAACGAACTTCCTGAATTTCAGCCTGAATAACGGCGACACCTACAATTTCAGCCTGGATCAGAGCATCCAGACGATCTCCTACTCGTTCGACGGTTCGAACGGCAGCATCGCCCTCTATATCCTGGGCGACCTGACCGCGACCGGCAGCACCCCCTATTCCGATCCGAGCCCGACCGCGCTGACCCTCACGCTGAACGAGACCGGCGGGTCGGGTTATTCGATTTCGGGCACCTTGTCGAACCCGCCCCCGGGTTCGGGCATCTCTGTACCGGAGCCGAACAGCATGCTGCTGCTGGGCGCCGGTATGGCCGCCCTGGGTCTGGTTCGTCGTCGCAAGCAAAACGCATAATAATAAGCAGGACCTAACACGGAAAACGGCGCCTTCGGGCGCCGTTTTTTATTGCGCCCGGTTTATGTCGAGCCGGGCATTGAGATCGCGCTTCGTCCGCCCGACCTTGAGAGTTCGGAAATAGCAAGGAGCCGCCAATGTCCCGTTCAACAATTCATGTCGACGATCGCCTCGCCCATTATCTTGACGCGACCAATCGGCCCGGGACCGCGATACAGCGGCGGCTGCGCGACGATACCGGTAAAATGTCCAATGCCGGCATGCAGATCGGCGCGAACCAAGGCAGTTTCATGGCTTTCCTGGTCGGTCTGATCGGTGCGCGGAATTGCCTCGAGATCGGCACCTTCACCGGCTATAGCGCATTGACCGTCGCCGCCGCCCTGCCGCCGGATGGGAAGCTGATTTGCTGCGACGTCAGCGCGGAATGGACGAGCATCGGCCGGAAAGCGTGGGCAGAAGCGGGCGTCGCCGACCGTATCGAACTCAAAATCGGTCCCGCCGCCGATACGCTCGACCGCCTGATCGCAGATGGCCACGCCGGCCGGTTCGATTTCGCCTTCATCGATGCCGATAAGGAAAATTACGGGCGCTATTACGAGCAATGCCTGGTGCTGGTGCGTAAAGGCGGCCTGATCGCCATCGACAATATGCTGTGGGATGGGGCGGTCGCCGATCCGGAAAACCAAAACGACAGCACCGTCGCGATCCGGGCGCTGAACACGAAGTTGCGCGAAGACCCGCGGATCGACTTTTCCCTGATCCCGGTCGGCGACGGTATCGCTCTGGCGCGCCCAATCTAAGATTTCGGACACGCTCGCCGGAACATTCGCGCCTAGTGCGGCGTAAGTCTGTGGAACCGGAAGAGATCGATATAATATAACATATCCGCTGCAAAATGATCACGCCGCCGCCACGCGCCGGCCACAAAGCCCGACCAGATTCAAAAAATAACAACCAGGGAACTCATCATGACTGGCCTGACCCAAAACCGAACAGCACGCTTCACACGTCTAACCCTGCAAAGCCTGGCGCCGGCGGTCCTCGCCGTCGTGATGGCCGGCAGCGCCGCCGCGCAGGATTCCGAACCGCCATCCTTGGTCGGCCGTATCTCCGGCATCAGCGGCCAGGCCTCGATCCAGCGCTCCGACGCACAGGACTGGTCGGATGCCGGCATCAATGAGCCGATTACGATCGGCGATGCTGTCTACGCGCCCGAAGGCAGCGATATCCGTCTCCAGATCGGCGCAACCGATCTCGATCTCAAATCGGACAGCGAAATCGATATCGCCCAGCTGGACGAAAATGCAGGCACGATCCGGCTGGACAGCGGATCTCTGGATTTGCGCGTGTCGGCCCCGCCGACGGCGGACGGCCTGTCGATCGCAACGCCGCGCGGCACGGTGCGCCTGACCGAGTCCGGCCTCTACCATATCGACGCCGGCACCGAGGATGCGCCGACGCAGGTCGTCGCCTGGAACGGCTCGGCCCGGTTGGGCGACAGCGCCACGGCGGTCACTATACAGCAGGGCCAGATGCTGGTGATCGCCGGCACCGCCGACGCCCCGCAATATTCCTATAGCAGCGATATCGGCGAACCGCCGCGCGCGTGGCGCACCCCGCCCCGTGTCGTGACCACGACCGAACATTATGTCGCCGCCGAAATGACCGGCGCGGAAGACCTCTATCAGTACGGCGCCTTCGAATCCGCGCCCGATTACGGCACCGTCTGGTACCCGCGCGATGTGCCGACCGACTGGCAGCCCTATCGCTATGGCCACTGGGAGCGTGTCGCGCCCTGGGGACAGACCTGGGTCGACGACCAGCCCTGGGGCTTCGCGCCGTTCCACTATGGCCGCTGGGCTCATATCGGCAACCGCTGGGGCTGGGTGCCCGGCCAGTATCATCCGCACCCAGTCTATGCCCCCGCCCTCGTCGCATTCATCGGCGGCGGCGGCTTCAGCGCCTCGATCTCATTCCATGGCGGCGACGCGGTGGGCTGGGTACCGCTGGCGCCGGGCGAAGGCTATCGCCCGCCTTATCGCGCCAGCCCGGCCTATATCCAGAACATCAACCGCACGGTTGTGGTCAACAACATCCACAACACCACCGTGATCAATAATTACGGCAACGGTCCGGGCCGTCCTGGGCCGCGCGGCTTCGGCGCCAATGCCCAGCCGCAGACCATGGCGGGCTTCGCCAACGGGCGCTTCGCCACGGTCGTTCCGGCCAATGTGGTCGGCAGCGCACGGCCAGTCGCCGCCGCCGCCGTCCAGGTCCATCCCGAGGCGCTGGAGCGGGCGCAGGTCAACGTCGAAGCCGTGAAAGC
>Ga0116227_10016633_pt1 | contig 10509 bp, 11 predicted proteins | sample S1TSphgellanicum_FD_89693 | JGI IMG/M metagenome (GOLD analysis project Ga0116227, IMG submission 89693) | Host-associated microbial communities from peat moss isolated from Minnesota, USA - S1T2_Fb - Sphagnum magellanicum MG | ecosystem: Host-associated > Plants > Peat moss > Unclassified...
AGGACAAATCGAGATCTATAAAAAAGGCGATAAATATTTCGGCAAATTAGCCTGGATTAAAGAACCTAATATTAATGGAAAACCAAAACTGGATGTTAAAAATCCAAATGCTACCATGCAGAAAAGACCTTTATTAAATCTGGAATTGTTAAAGGATTTTGTTTATGATGATGGCAAATGGACAGATGGAACTATTTATGATCCTAAAAGTGGTAAAACCTATAGCTGTAACATGACCATGAAAGGTAATGATGTATTAAATGTAAGGGGCTATGTTGGAATATCCCTTTTAGGTAGATCTGAAACTTTTAAGCGGGTTAAATAGATAAAATGAAAAGATTAATATGGTGCCTTTTAATGGCACCTTTTTTTTGCACTGCGCAGTCGTTCAGTTTGAAGCCTTTAAATGAAAATACCAAAACCAGTTTACGGGGTTTAAGTGTAGTTTCTGATCAGGTAATATGGGTCAGTGGGAGCAATGGTTCTGTAGGAAAAACAGAAGACGGTGGCCTAACCTGGCAGTGGATTAAGCCAAAAGGATATGAAAAGCTTGATTTTAGAGATATAGAAGGCTTCGACAGTAAGCATGCCATTATTGTAAATGCCGGATCTCCCGCTTACGTGCTTAAAACGGATGATGGTGGTGCCACCTGGGCTGAGCATTATAAAAATATCGATTCAGCCATTTTTCTAGATGGATTAGGTTTCTGGGACAAAGATAAAGGAATCATTTTTGGAGATCCGATTCGGGGCAAAATGCAGTTATTAAAAACAACTGATGCTGGTAAAACCTGGAAAGATATATCCTCATATTTGAAGCAATCTCTAGCGGAGGGCGAGGCTGGATTTGCGGCAAGTGGAACCACCATTAAAACTTTACCAAATGGTAAAGTGTGGATTGCCACCGGTGGAACAGTATCTAATATTTATTTTTCTAATGATTACGGGGAAAACTGGCACATTTTCAAATGCCCCATTTGGCAGGGGGAAAGCACAACCGGACCTTTCTCAATCGATTTTTTTGATGCACAAAAAGGAGTGGTCGTAGGAGGCAACTATGTAAAAGATAAAGCCAATGATAACAATGTATTACTCACCAATGATGGTGGCAAAACCTGGGAAAAGCCAGTAACACCAGTTGCAGGCTTCCGATCGGCTGTAACCTACCTAACTAAGCAGATATTATTGGCTACAGGTACTTCCGGGACAGATATCTCTACTGACAGTGGTCAAAACTGGAAGCATATTTCTGATCAAAGCTTTAATGCTGTACAAAAAGCTGTGAAAGGAAAACGCATTATCCTGACCGGAGAAAAAGGAAGTATTTTCGAATTGATCACTGGGAAATAAATTTATCCAAAAGCGTAACAGTTATTGCTAAGTCCTATCTAAATGGTCATGAATTTAATTAATGAAATATACTGAAATCAGAATATTTTGTTTTCTTTGTTAACTAAATACTTAATTATATACTAACGTTCTATGGATTTTTTGCACACTGTTTTAGGTGATGACATTCAGGCTTCTTTGCTTATTATTTTAAACTTAATTGTAATTGAAAGCCTTCTATCTGTTGATAATGCCGCTGTTTTGGCTACAATGGTGATGGATCTTCCGAAAGACCAACGTGATAAAGCCTTAAAATACGGTATTATTGGCGCTTATGTTTTTCGTGGTATTTGTTTATTTCTTGCAGCCTGGTTGGTAAAGATATGGTGGCTAAAACCACTCGGTGGACTCTATTTAATTTACCTTGCTTTTGATTATTTCTGGAAAAAGAATGCTAAAAAGAATGAAGAAGAGGAAGAAGTTGATAAAAGCAAAAGCTGGATTTATAAATCTACAGTGGGTTTGGTTGGTACTTTTTGGGCCACAGTGGCACTTGTAGAAGTAATGGATCTTGCTTTCTCTATTGATAACGTTTTCGCAGCAGTAGCTTTCACCGATAATATTTACCTGATTTATATTGGCGTATTTGTAGGTATTTTAGCTATGCGTTTCGTAGCGCAGGCTTTTGTAAAACTGATGGAAAAATTTACCTTTTTAGAAACAGTAGCTTTTATCGTTATCGGTGTTCTTGGTATCAAGTTAACCTCTTCACTATTTACACATTTCAATCCACAATCACCCATTTCTCATACCATAGAAGGCGAGAAAACAGATTTGTTTGTTTCCATATTTACCGTAGCAATTTTTATTATACCTGTAATAACCTCACTCTTGTTTAACTTTCCTAAAAAAACAAAGAATGACCTGGAAGTTGTAGATAAAGCAGAGGATGTTTTAGAGCAATCATAAAATATTTTTGCTTAAATGTCTATTAAATTCTTACATATGATAATCTTAAAAGCTACGTTAAATGAGTAATATTAAGGCTTATAATTTATAGCTAAAGAAAATATACAGGGAATGAGCACTTATAAACATTACTCTTTTGATCTCTGGTTAACCTTAATTAAATCAAACCCTGCCTTTAAGGTAGAAAGAACACGCTATTTTTATGAGAATTTTAATTCTAAAAATAAGAGTATTCAAGAGGTTGGTGTCATTTTTAGGCAGGTAGATTTAATGGTTAATGCCATGAACGAAAAGACGGGTAAAAATGTCGATGCTGATGAAATGTACCTGATGGTCATCAGCCTGATTAATGATTATGACTTTAACTTTCATGATCTCGATCTCGAAGATTTATACCAGAAAATGGAAGTGTTGCTGCTTAACCACATGCCTTTAATTTATTGCAGCAATTGCCTCAATGTACTGTCTGCAATAAAAAGTAGTGGTGAAACTTCCACTAATATTTTAAGCAATACTGGTTTTATAAAAGGACATACCCTCAGAAAAGTGATCAACCATTTGGGAATTGATGAATTTATAGATTTTCAATTGTATTCTGATGAAGTAAGAATGTCTAAACCCAACAGTGGCTTTTTTCAACTGATGATCAACACCATTGATCGGCAACAACATCAGCAATTATCTTTAAATGAAATTATTCATGTTGGTGATAACCCAATTGCAGATATTCGTGGCGCACAAATGATGGGCATTAGCAGTATGCTGATCCACTCTAATAATTTATCTATCTCTAATCTACTCTCATGATTCCATATACCTATTCACTCCATAAAATTGATAATACAGCCGATTTTGGCTTTGATCCGAATGATTACAGTCGTTTTAAATTTGGTGATGATTTAGTTGCCCGTTCTTTTGGCAAGGCACTGGCAGATGGCTTTATTAAATACTATTTGGTAGAAAATCGGATTGCCGATCAGATAGTCGTTATTTCAAGTCCATATAGTTTTATCCCAACGGCAACTTTTGCCATGAAAAATTATTTTGTTTCGCAGTTGAACCGCTGGCTGGTTGAAAACGGAGGGCTTACCGTACAGGAAGCTAAAGTACACCGCACCATTACCTACAAAGAAGATTATGGTGAGTTGAGTGCAGAAGAACGGATGAATTTAATAGGAAATGATTCCTTTCATATCGATAAAGACTTTTTAGAGGGGAAAACCTTATTGTTTTTAGATGATATCAAAATTACTGGAAGTCATGAACGAATGATTATCAAAATGGCAAAAGCATATGGCTTAAACAATGAAATTCATATGCTTTATTTCGCTGAACTGATTAATCATCAGATCCATCCAAACATAGAGAATGTTTTAAATTACCATCAGGTTAAATCCATCTTCGATCTGGAAAAAATTATCAATAACGGTTATTTTTGTTTCAATACCAGAATTGTTAAATATATTCTGAATACGGAACACAATAGCTTTTCGATATTTTTAGAACGGATGGATCATGATTTTATTCATCAGCTTTATGATTTAGCATTAGGCAACAGCTACCATTTAATGGAGGCTTATACAGATAATTTACAACTTATTAAAAGTTACATCAAAGACAATACTTATAAATTAATATAACATGGCTATCAACTTGCAAAAGGGGCAAAGAGAAAATATCGATGCACCAAAATTTACAATAGGTTTAGGTTGGGATACCAACAATTCATCTACAGGCTCTGCCTTCGATTTAGATGCTTCAATTTTTATTTTAAGCGATCAGAAGAAATTAATCTCTGACGAGAATTTTGTTTTTTATAATAATCTCGTTTCACCAGATGGCGCAGTAGAACATACAGGCGATAATTTAACCGGAGATGGCGATGGTGATGATGAGCAGATTAAAGTTGACTTAACCAAAATAGACCCAAGGGTTAGCGAAGTTTGTGTGGTAGTAACCATCCATGATGCTGAAAACAGGAGACAAAACTTTGGTCAGGTGAGAAACTCATTTGTACGTATTTTTGATGCGGTTACCAATGAAGTCATTTTAAAATATGAACTGGAAGAAGATTTCTCTATTGAAACGGCTGTAGAATTCGGAAGAATTTACAAACGTGAAGGCAAGTGGAAATTTGAAGCCGTAGGAATGGGTATGAAAGGCGGTTTACAGGATTATTTAAACAAATATCAATAAAATTATGGCAATCAATCTTCAAAAAGGACAACGCATTAGCCTCGAAAAAAGCAACGGAAGTAAATTACAAAATGTTTGTGTAGGCATTAACTGGGGTGCAATTGAAAAGAAAGGTCTATTTGGTTTCGGATCATCAAAGGAAGAGGTGGATTTAGATGCCAGCTGCGCCCTGTATAATGAAAACAAGCAACTGTTGGAAGTGGTCTATTTTGGTAACCTAAAATCAAAAAATGGATCTGTAAAGCACAGTGGTGATGATTTAACTGGTGATATGGGCGGAGATGATGGACTGGATAATGAAATTATCACACTGGATTTTTCTCAGTTAGATGCCAATGTTGCTTATGTGGCATTTGTATTAAATAGCTTTAGAGGTCATGATTTCGGAACCATTCCTTTTGCTTCCATCCGGATTTACGAAGGAACAACCAAGCAGGTAACTGAAGTTTTTGCGAAATACGATATTGCCAACGGCTCAAACTTTGCTGGCCATGTATCCATGGTAATGGGTGTTTTCTACAAGAAAAATAACGAATGGAAATTCAATGCCATTGGCGAACCAACAAAAGACAAAAAACTGGAAGATACGGTGAAAACGGTGACTCAAAATTATTTATAAGCCTGGCTTAACAAATATAAAACTATGGAAACCAACCCTAACGTTACTCAGGATTTAACACCAGTAAAACTGGATAAAGATGGAAATGTAGATCTGGAGAGAATAACACCTCAGGAAACAGAAAAATATGCAGCACTTGGCAAGTCGCTGGAGCCATCCGATGTCAATTCTATTTTAAATTATGGAAGTGATGCCCAAAACTCTATGGAGAAATACAGTAATGATTTTTTATCATCTGTAAGAACCTATAATAGTGGAGAAGTTGGGGGCTTAATTAACGAACTGCTTACCGAACTGAATTATATCGATGTTTCTGAACTAGAGCAAAGTGGCTTTAAAAGTTTTATTTCGAAGATTCCTTTCTTAAAATCATTGGTGGTAGATGTTAAAAAACTATTTCAAAAGTATGATGTGGTGGTGAATAACATCGATAAGATCACCAACAAAATCAAGGCGGGCCGATTAAACTCTATTAAGGATAACAGTTCCCTCCAAACCATGTTTGATAGCAATGTGGGTTATATCCACCAAATGGAAGAACTGATTATTGCCGGACAGTTAAAGTACAATGAGTTATCTTTAAAACTCGCTGAAATGGAAGGCAGGCCAGCAGATTACCAGGATTATGAAATTGCCGATTTAAGGGATTTTATCAGCCGTTTGGATAAGAGACTGGCCGACATGAAGATTGTGCGTTTCATCATGCTACAATCGCTGGCTCAAATTCGTGTGGTGCAGAACAACAATACTTCCATTGCAGAAAAAGCACAGTCTATTGTTTCTACCACTATTCCGGTTTGGAAAAACCAGTTAACCCTCGCTGTGGCACTACAAAGGCAAAAAGCCAATGTAGAAATGCAGAAGAAAGTTTCTGATACCACCAATACCATTCTACAGAAGAATGCAGAAATGCTGAAACAAAACAGTATCGATGTGGCTAAAGAGAATGAAAAAACTGTGGTATCTTTGGAAACCTTAAAAATAACCACAGCATCCTTAATCAGTACCCTGAATGAGGTAAAACAAATTCATGAAGCGGGTGCACAAAGCAGAAGAGCGCTTGATGGAGAGTTGAAGACTTTAGAAGCAGAGCTGAAAAAGAACGTTACGAGGGTGAGTTAAATTAAAGCATGGATGATTACCGTTTAAATATTTTAAAAAAATCGAGCACCGAAATCAACCGTTTACAGTTGCTTTCGGTGTTTTTTGATGAAGAGATTATTTATAAAATTTATTTACGGAGCCAGGTTATTCACCAGTTATTTGCCAATAATGAAGAACTTGAAATTGATAAACTTGATCTTTTCCATGTTCAGTTTACGGAAAGTGTGATTGCACTGTTGCGAAAAATAAAAAAAAGCAATGAAAAAAATGTGAGTCTGATTTATGATGAAATTGATCTTAATGAAGAACTCATCAGTAGAATTTCTGGTTCGGTGGTTAATCAGGAAAACTACCGTCTTGATCAGCAAAAGCAATCCTTAAAAATTAATCAGTCGTTAAGGCGATTATTCGCTGTTTTATCTGATCTCAGTACTGATTTTCCTTTTTCGAAAAACATAAATGTATTCAGCTCAAAATATGCCAATGATTTTTATTTTGATGTAACGCCTGATCAGTTTTCCCAATTGATTGATTTGAGTGCGAAGCAAGTGTACTCCAACATCAATGCCATTATTGAGAAAAAGTTGATGGGCTTATTGTGCAAGCATGATTTTCGTACGGCTTTTTCATTCGGTTTAAAATCTGGTGAATTGGTGATCGAAGTATATCGCTTTTTAGATACTGAAAGATATTTCTTATTTTTCCCTGGTAGAAACCTCTTTTTATTTTGTGATTTGGCTCTTCTAAACGGGATAGAGAAAGATAATAACTTATCAGAGAAGGAACGTATCATTCAGGAACTGGAATATAAAAATGATAAACTTAAAAGTAATGCGGCCGTATTGAAGGTAGCGATTCCGGCAGAGATCAATGCATTGCTGGAAGATAGTTACTTGAAAATTTCAGATATCAATTTCTTAAATCACCTCAACAATTTCGATGTGCAATCGAATATCTTAAAGGCCATGTTAAAAACGGAGTTGTTTTAGGTTTGGTTGAAGAGTCCTCTCGAAGATTCGTCCTCCTGAACTTGTTTCAGGATCTTTTTAGAAAGGTGCTGAACTAAATTTACTCCGTAGCTTTCCGCTGCGCTACAGGTCAGCATGACGAGTGGGTTGAGGTTTCCCCTCAAAAAGATCGTCATCCGATAGCTATCGTATGCGAAGCAAATTCTTCATTTGCTGAAGCAATCTCCCTCATAGATTTCGCAAAGTAGATTGCTTCGTACCTCGCAATGACGATACTACTTGAAGGACTCATCACTGGTTGGCTTATCATCTCGTTAATATAGCCAACTTATGTTTAAACAAATCAATTGTTCTGCCCCAAGCCAACTTAGCTGCTGCTTCATTATACCTGGTTGGTGAAGTATTGTTATTAAAAGCATGATTCACACCATCGTAGATATAGATTTTATAATCCTTATTGTTTTCTTTTAAGGCTTTTTCATAAGCTGGAATACCTGCATTAATCCGTTCATCCAAGCCACCATAATGCAACATTAAACTTGCTTTGATTTTAGGTACATCGGAAGCATTGGCTTTTGCACCGTAGTAGGCTACGGCAGCTTGTAATTTTGGATCGTTCACAGCCAGTTTATTTGCCATTCCACCACCCCAGCAAAAACCAATACACCCCACTTTGCCATTGGCATCTTTTCTATTGCGGAGATATTCAAGCCCTCTTAAGTAGTTTTGCAGGTTCTTTTCCGGATCTAGTTTCCCGATCAACTCACGGCCTTTGTCTTCATCCGTTGGCGTGCCACCTAAAGGCGAAAGGGCATCAATACCTAAAGCAATAAAGCCTTCGGCTGCAACTCTTTTGGTTACATCAATAATGTGTGGATTTAAGCCCCTGTTTTCATGGATAACCAATACACAGCCTAGTTTTCTGTCTGTTTTAGGTTTTGCCAAAACCGCATTCATATTTCCCTCTACTCCTGCATAATTAACATTTTCTACCATAATTTCATCACTCGTAAAGGCAGCAGCAGCGTAATTATTCTCCAGTAAAGGTAAAATGGTCATGGCCATGGCTGTTCCACCTGCTAATAAAGCCAGTTTCTTCATAAAATCTTTCCGGCTTAGACCACTATGGGTGTATTCATCGTAAAGCGTGATTATTTTCTGATCCATCTGACGTATTTTTAGGTTTAATACAAGATAAGCATGTTGCCTTAAATTTTCTTTCCGTTAGCTAAAAGTTACAATACATGGTTTCCCATCTGCGTATTAAATCAATTCGGTGCTTTGTAAATTTGGGCGTCAGAAAAGGATTTGAAAAGTCATCAAAATGATCATAATAAAACTTAAGGAAAAATAGATGGAAGCAGATGCCAAGATAGGGGATGGCTTCAATTTCATCTGGAGTTAGTTTCCTAAATGTTTGGTAAGCATTTAGAAAGATATTGAAGTCTGCTGCTGCCTGTTCTTTGGTAATGACTTTATTTAGCTGATGAAAAAAGAAGTGATTCAAAAACGACATCAAATCGTTAATCAGATAACCTTGGCCAGCAAAGTCGAAATCAAAGAAGGTGATTTTTCCTTCCTCATCAAAATGGAAATTTTTCGGTAATAAATCATAATGGCAATAGCCTGTTGAGAATGATTGGGTATCAAATGACTCAAATTTTTGTATCACCCGGCTGGAGATTTCCTCAAGGTATTGAAATTCCTCAGGCATTTCTTTTAAATGAGGTTTAAGCGTATCCAACGGGTCCAGTAGTGTCGTTTGAAAATTAAACACCGGCCTAGAATCGTCCAGGGTTACTGATGACATAGTGATGTGCATTTTTGCGACATCAAAACCCAATGTTTGCAGTTGTATTTCATTGAGGTCATGAATGACTTTACCTGGTGCATAGGTAAACAATACACCATTTCTTGACCCTTCCATTGCATTAAAATGTTGAATCTGATGGTTATTCTGGTCTGTTATTGGATAAGATACCGAATGCCCCGCTGCTTTTAGTGCATTCAATAATGAAACTTCGGCCTTGATTTCATCGAGCTTACGGTGTGCATTGCGATAGATTTTAAAGATGTACTTGCCCTCTGTGTTCTCTAAAATATAGGTGTCGCTTACATTTCTGATCAGCAGCCTACAGGTGGTATCAGCAGGTAATCCATAGGCATGAATGAGGTGCGCCTGTAGAGCGGCTGAAGAGAGGGTGGAATATTGTGCCGGAAAAATAGGTGCGTTCATGAGATCGGGAATTTTGAGTTAAAGATAAAGGTTTAAAAAATATAGTCATTATTAAAGACTACCTTATCGCCTTAAGGCATTCTGCTTTCTGAAGTTAGATCTATTCTGTTGGAAAAAATATTTGATTGCCTTATTGATAGTTACATTGAGGATAAGGTTGGCATTACAAAAGATTTTTTAAGCCTTGCGCTGGCGGCAAATTTAAAAGATAACTTGCTGAAATTATTTAAGGATCAGCAGCTTCTAAGTGCCGGAATAGGTAATAACCTCTTGGTTAGCCAGGATAAATTAATCAGAAGTGATGTGATTTATTGGCTTGATCGCGCTCATAACAATCCGTATGAAAATGACTTTTTTGATCTGATGGATAAATTTGTCCTTTATCTCAATCAAACTTGTTATACGGGTATTACGGGCTATGAATTTCACTACACCCTTTACGAACCGGGTACGTTTTATGCAAAACATATTGATCAGTTTCAAAATAACGGCAGCAGACAGTATTCTATGATCATGTATTTAAATGCCGATTGGAAAACTGAAGATGGTGGAGAACTTTGCATCTATCAGGATGAAACACTGCAAAACATCTCTCCTGATAGCGGAAAGAGTGTGTTTTTCAGAAGTTCTGATTTGCTTCATGAGGTTTTGGTTACCCATAAACGGCGGATGAGCATTACTGGCTGGCTGAAGATTAACTTGTCCTGAAAGCCTTAGGCGTACACTGTAGCTGACGCTTAAAAAAGATATTGAAATTTGCCGGGTATTCGAAGCCTAGGCAGTAAGCAATTTCTGAAATATTCCATTCGGTGTGCTTTAAAAGTGCAATGGCTTCGGTGGTTATTCTTTTCGCTATATGCTCTGAGGTGGTTTTACCTGTCACTTCTTTCACGGTATGGTTCAGGTGGTTCACATGAACAGATAAACGCATGGCAAAATCATGTGCTGTTTTAAGTTCAAGCACGTGTTCGGTAGAGCCAATTGGGAACTGCCTTTCCAGTAACTCCATGAATAAAGAAGTTAACCTTACTGAAGCATTATTTTGCTTGAAGATGCTGCCTTGTGGCTTTATTTTTAAGGCTTCATGC
>Ga0116227_10016635_pt1 | contig 10508 bp, 4 predicted proteins | sample S1TSphgellanicum_FD_89693 | JGI IMG/M metagenome (GOLD analysis project Ga0116227, IMG submission 89693) | Host-associated microbial communities from peat moss isolated from Minnesota, USA - S1T2_Fb - Sphagnum magellanicum MG | ecosystem: Host-associated > Plants > Peat moss > Unclassified...
GGTTTGTGGGTGGGGGGGGGGGGGGGGGGGGGGGGGGGGGGGGGGGGGGGGGGGGGGGGGGAACACAACCCAATATGTAAAACAATAATCATATAATTTGTTGTGGACCTTGTGGATTAAGGGTCCATTCTTGTTGAAAGGAAAGTGACCTTTAATCAAAGACATTAACAAATTAAAAATTATTTGAAACATGATAATACATGAACTAGGTTTTGCAAGATCTCAAACATTTTTTTGTATTCAATTTATAAACTTTAGGCAACCAAAATGGGGAAAAAAATTGTACCAATTCAGGTAATGATTTTTAAATTTTTCATCAATTATAAGTTGAATAACACAAGGGAACATAGGTTTAGTTATCAATTCCCAAAATTGTTGAGTCCCAAGAAAGGAGCATTAGCAATCATTTTAGTTGTTAAAAGGGGCAATTTGATAATTGGACTAGCAAATTTAAAGAATTGTGGACCGCATTGTAGCATGTTTCAAATTTGAATAATGTTACATTAATTAATGAAATCATTGTGTTCAACTTTAATGTGAAGGTCCATGAACAAGAATTACACAAGGTTTTCATGTAATTTGGGATACATAATGTGAAGTTTCATATCAAGAAAAGGTAGTTTTCTTAAGACCATTCAATTGAATTTTTTAAAAGTTATTATTTGGAGGAAGGGGGGTAATTGGGGCATGATTTACTTCAGTTTTTAAAGGCCAAGTTAGAGGCATTCCATGTCACATCCAATTGATGTGAACAAGGTGTAAACATTTTTCTTGTCAAACATGATGATAACATCATAAAATTCCTTGACCCTACAATTGCCAATGGATTTGGAGGATATTTGGGGTGATATACGGAGGAACAAACTTTGAAAGAATTGAATCCCAACACATTTGTTTGTTAACTACCAATGCCATAGTTGTGGCACCTGTTCCACAAGTCATCTTTTGAATGTGGAAAGATATGGTATTGGGATGCAAATGATGTGAGTTTAAGATTAAGTGTTTGTCCAACATGCATGGATTTCTTTGGTTCATTCTTGACCCTTAGCTAGTTAACATAATATTGAAAAGAATTTGTGCATTTTATAATCCAAAGGCCTATTGTCAGAAGTGTGAATTTTGTGTGGGAGTTAATAAGACTTAGCAAGAGTGCAAACTTGAGCATTGCCTACTTAGATGGATGACACTACTACTTCACTTCACAAGCATGTAAGTTAACAATTACCATGACCCACAAGGATACAAAGTGATGAGATGATGCAAGAGATGATTGCCATAAAAGTGGTTGTATTGTCAAGGATTAAGACCTTGAAGGAGTGTGATATCTTGGATAGGAAATTGGACTTGAATCAGAGAATTGACTTGCATGTTTGGTAGACTAAAAAAAACCCCCTTGATCTTAACAACTACATTGCAGACAATTGCAAGGAAAAGACAATAGCAAAGCAAGTTGTTGTTTGGAGTTTTTGTGGGTCTCACACATATTACTACAAAATGTGAGTGTAGTTCATCAGTCCCAATTCACTAGAATAATGAATTCACTATTTTTCAACTAGTCCTTGTTTATTAAAATCAATGAATTCATTCAAAAATCTAGTGAAATCACTTGGCATACAAGCACACATTTTGTTATAATATATAATATGTACATGACACCAAAGGTGGTGTTTGTATGGATCCTATTACATTTTCCTGCAAAAAACATCATCAAGTTAATATGCAAGATGAAATGCAAATGAGAATATCAAGGATGGACCATGGTGTTATGGATTCTTGATTTGGTTTTGAAGTAAGAATTCTTTCTTTATTTGAATGTGGGAGATCCTGCCTACTTGCTTTTGTTTCATTTTCTCTGAGTATTGTGCCCATCATGCTTCATGCAACAAAGAAAAATAGCATAAGATCAAAGAAAACCCTAAACACTAAACAAATAGACCATGGGATAAACCTCCATTTTTTAACCTCTAGTTTTCAAATCTCTCACGCCATCCATGCAGGTTTTGCATCTAGTTCTTGCACCCTCCTTGAGTTTCATAACTATTGCTTCTAAAATCCATCCAAGTTCTCTTCAGCTTAAATCCATTCTGCGCATCTTGTGCAGATTAAGGTCTAGGCCGGTGGATAATATCATTTTTGTGACCACATTATATCACATAGTCTTCTGTTGTTTGTCTTATATACTCGTAATAGAGACCAAAATCTCTGTTGAGTTGATGATTGTTTTTGAAAAATTGTTGAATCTGCCACTCCAGACCTTAATGTCATGTAATGAGCAGGGGCTGGACCATTAATGCATAGTATGAAACTGGCATTAGAAATGGTGGTTTTATCAACACATTTGTTCTAGACAGATTGCAGTAGTACTCGTTTCTACGAATCAAGTGAAGTCTAGTAGAGCTCAAAATTCTGCCTCTTTTTGCCTCTTTCACATCTCTTGTGAACATGTGCAGAACATTCAGATCTGACTAGTTTTTCCTCTCTTGAGTTGTTACATGATGACTCTCTATTCTCATGATTCTTATGTGCATATTGTAACATTGTGAAGACCAGAATGCAAAAGTCTAATCTGGCTTTTCTATTAGAGTTATCTGTAAAGTCACATGATTAGGGGACAAGAACGGTCAGTTTCGGCATAATAGGGCATCAAACGCCTAACTGGGAATGAAAATCTTACGAAACGAACTAACTCAGACCCAAACTAGTTTTTCCACCAATTTTGGTAAAAATCTGAGTTTCATCCTGTCTATCATTTTTCCTGCGCTCCTCCACAGCTGCTACATATGTTTTCACTGCTCCTTCCTGTACAACTACTATAATTACTCTCAAACCTTGTGTATTTAATGCTGAGTTCCAGCATTTCATACTGAGATTTAATAAAATTTTATCACTTTGCGGATACCACTAAAACAGGGGGTAAAAGAGAGGGTGAAGACAGGGTGACTTTCCGGATAGTTCTATAATCTATGATTTCAGACCTACCCATGTGCTTTCAATGGATTAAACGGCCAAATTCTACCTGTTCTTTATGTATAGATAATACGTTGTTAAGAAGTTTCTCTCCGTTCTCTAAACTCCCTCATGCTCACCCCTATGGATTTGCAAAGCCGGCCTCAACTTGTCTAATCCAACCATTACTATGAACTCTTCTAGTTCATTATGTTGCGAGCCTATTACCATATCTATGATTGACAATTAGCACTTCCTTGCAGAATATTTATTTCTTTAAAAAGAAATAAATCTCAAGTTGAGAGTTCAATTCTCAACAATTTCAACAAATATTAATAAAATTCCTTCATTGTAGAGGCTTCATTATCAAGAAGCAGGCCCATTGAAGGGCCCAGATGTTGTGTTGGGTTTTAAGGTCTGGGTCCAATTTTTACAAGGCTATGGTATTTTCTAGATATAATCAAACATAATAATATCTATGACTAGAGCATAAATCATATATCATAGTATCTTTTTCAGGTTTGGCAATAATTTATTTATTTATTTTCGGAAATGTTGAATTAAATAAATAAATAAATAAATGCCTGAAATGTCAAAATTAAAGGAAATTACCAGGGAAGGAAAAATAAAAAAAGTGGTGGAAACCCAAGTGCTTCTTGCTTCAAGCCAATCCACCATAGCAGAGTAGGCATCCAATAATTGAAAACATTTCTCTATCCTACAATTTGGTGAAACATTATGTTTTCCTTTTTTTTGCAAAAAAAAATAGTAAAAAAATGTTTTAAAATGTGTCATTAGGTTAGAGGTTAGAAGCTACCTATATTTATAGCCAAAAATTTATAAAATTATTTTATAATTTGTTGAAGTGGATTTATTAAAATAAAATAATTATTCGACACCTTGATGCTGAGCCTGAAAAGGTACTTTGATAAACTAGTGTGGCTTGTGCCAATGTCTCAAGTGGTTTATCAGCACTCAACTAATTTCTCCTTCCAAAACCAGTTTTTGTAATTTAGTTAAATTTTCAATGAACAAAATTACTCAAAATTTAATATCTCTTGCATCTAAGGTCTAAAAAGTATGAAATTGCCTCCATTAAACCCTTATTCATTTGAAGATTTTCAAACAATATGAAGAACATTGCCCAATTCTTCTCAAATTTTTTTGAATTTTTAAAATAATAATATTGTTCAATATTCAATAATTCTTGCACCACAAGTCGAAACATTATGAAATCACCCAAATGCACCCCTTACTAATCGAGCATCATCGAGGACTTTTCAATGGTATCAAGTGTGCAAAGGGGGTGAGGGGTGCCAATCATATGGGAGACAAAAGGGGACTTTTAAAGAGTCATCTTGTGAAAGCCCATTTCGCAACATTATCTATGAACTCACTTTTGTGATAACTCTTTTGGGGACATTTTTTTTTGTCATGCGTTATTGTATCAACGTTTACACCTATCATTGTTCACACAAAATAATATAATTAAAAAAAAATAGTACATCATAATTAACCGATGTTAGTTTAACTATCCAATTAAATTATATTTAATTAAATATTAAATTGGGTAGCTAAATAACATTCGTAACATATCGACACCATCATTCTCAAAAACAAACTCTAAATGAGATGCATTGGCATCTACATGTGATTGCTATAAGGCTTATCAAAGCATAATAATGGTGGTGATCATTGTTTTCCTCCTTGGCATATACAATTCGACATTTGTTGAGGAAGACCCATTGGAAATTGGAGGTTGTCATTGGTGTTTCTCCTTTCAAATGATGCCAAACTTGCTCAAATTTTACATACTAATTACATATTGGACATTGGTTGAGGAAGACCTATTGGAAATTGGAGGTTGTCATGGGTGTTTCTCCTTTCACATGATGCCAAACTTGCTCAAATTTGACGTACTAATTACATAGAGGATATATTGATTTTCCCTCCAAAATGGTGCCATATAGGTTTAGCCTTGATTTGCCACTTTTTTGTTCTTGGACACTCATCTAAAGCCCATGGGTCGAATTTTTGGCTCTCATTCAATCCAATAGGATTGCTCTATTTCCTCGGACCTTGGATCCTCATGTAACGTGACCTTAAGAGAGAGAATAATATCTATCAATCTTAAACTCGTATTTGCTGATGTGGCATTTTTTTACTCGCTCCAAACACGGCGGCTATAGCTAATATCTATCAATCTTCAACTCGTATTTGCTGATGTGGCATTTTTTTACTGGCTCCAAACAGGGCGGCTATAGCCGGGAGCGCATCATCATGCATGGTTCTTCTTCTTATTCATCTCATTATTCAATTAGGCAGGTTACACTAGTACCTTAGTAGCTTCCATGATAATAATCTTATTTGTAAAAATGTTGAAAATTTCCAAAAAAATTATATATATATATTGTTAGTTAAAAAAGAACACAATTTTTGTGAAGAAAATTCAAGAAAATTCCATTTTAGACATGGAATTTTCAAAATTACTGGACATATATGTATGTGTTGAAGCTACCCTTGTGGTACCATGTAGTAGCTCAAAATATGTAACAAGGTTCTTTTCAGGTTTAGGGTTTAGGGTTACCCTAAACCAAGCTCAAGGTAACAAATAACCTAATAACTATGCTGATTTAGCCATTTAATTAGTTAATTATTTTTTTAATTTGTCAAAAAATTTGAAAAAGAAATGCATACCTTACCTGCAATGCCAAAAATCAAAATGAAACTCTCTCAAGAACAAGAGCTTCATTATTTAATAATAATATAATTTTAAATAAATAAATAAATAAATAAATATTTTTACATAACATGCTAAACATAACATATAACAATGCAATAAAATAAAATAAAATTAGTAGGCACTTGGGCTGCTGAACGAGATTAGGCCACTACTACAATAGTCCGTAAGGGGATGAGAACCATAACATCAGCGGCACCTCTTGTGTGTGTATAAGTGACACAATGTATGAGAGCACATGGTAGCCGTCACAAGTTAAATTATTCCCGACACACATAACATGTGCCCAAACATGACTTCACCTACAAAAAAAACATTCAGGTTCAGCAAAGTACATTATTGTCGGAATCAACCAACCATCGGGTGGTTATATATGGTACATAAAGGAGAAAAAAAACCCCCCACATACGAACTTTTGGGGGAGCTTTAGAGGCATGTGATACACATACCCTTACTTAACCTCCCCTAGTTAGGTATCCCTCGCCTCCTCACCAAGAGACAAAATCAAGCAATTTGCACTAGTAACCAAAGTGTTTTCTATGCCCGTACTCTTCAAAGTGACACCCACCAAGGCCTAATGGGCTCACCTTGGCTATAAAGCCCTTGGAACAACAAGGTCAAAAGTTTCCAAATGGGGAAATTGGGGGCATAAAATGCCTCCATATGTGACTAATGGCTGTTTGGTGTAATTAGAGATGAAAAAAATTAGGGTTTTGGAAGGTTTCATATGAGTAATATTATTGGAGTATGGATAATTATTTGATTGGATAGTTTGGTGTAGATGCATTGTCAAATGTGTGTTAACATCATGATTTGGTGTTGCTTTAATTTTGTTGTCATAAGTGCAAATCTGTAAAATTAATACACAAATTGAATCATAAACGCTTCACAACCAAATGCCTAAAAGACATGTCTAAATTTAAAGCTCACAACAAAGATGTAAAAGTTTACGAACTGAAGATCTAAAATGTTTTGTTGGGTTAGGATTTAGGGTTAAGTGTTTTGTTATTTCATTTTGATAGGAGTTAAATTGATGGTTTGATCTTGTGATGATTGAAGTTGGAGGCAAAGACTACCAAGTAGCCATACAAAATTGTATGAAAAATCACAAGTTTGCTTGTTACAATTACATTCTTTATTATTTGAATTTGATGCATTTAAATGCAATTGCCACATTGGATTACAAAGCAATAACTTGTTGTTCAACTTCATACTGAAATGTTTTAGATTTGAACTAAAATGCTTTGTGTGGGTATTCAATTATTGTAGGTTGAATTGCAACAAGAGTAATGCCTACAAATACACATGTACATACATGATCAAATGTCAATTCTTGACCTTGATTTAGATTTAGAATGAATCACTTAACTTGGGATTCTTTGAACATTGGGATGTCATTTTTGAAAAACAATTTGTCATTGTTTTTGGAGTGTGCCATGTCGCTACTCTTTGACAAGGCATATGTTTTATACTTATCATTTAATAGAAAACTTAAAGAACATTTCTTACATTGATGAAAATTTTACTTATTTTGAAGCATAAAAAAAAAACCTTTAGTTTATAACTTCAAATTAGCAAAGTTATGATTGTTTGACCATATCAAAGCTCAAAAGCATGAAATATATGGCTTTAGTGTGGTTTTCTAGTTTTTGTGGACAATTGATGGTACATTTGTGCCAATGCTCAAGATGAGAGACCCTTTTTTCAAACCCAGAGAAATGGACCATCAATCGATGCCAATTTTCATCCAATGGGTTTAGGGTCATCCAAAATTTTCAATTGAAGCATGGCACCTAGAGTGGTTCATTAGCGCAAAAGTCACTAAAGTGGCCCCATGAGTTTTGAACCAAGGCGGGTATCATAGATATGTCCCATTAATACTTTTAAGGCCGGGCCCATATACATTGAAGGGGACGGCATCCCATCTTGCCAAATTTAATGCGCAATGGGAAAGACTAGGAAGGAGTGAACAAACTGTAAACGAGTGTTGGGCAGCTCATTAGAAACCGGACCAGACCACCGGCGGTTATCAGGGCGGTGCTTAGGATTCATTCATTCATAACAGTGGTTCTCAAAAAAAAAAGGAAGACCCGATTCTGGCCTGTATTCACGGTTCTCAATTTGTTTGAGAAATCAAATAACCGGCCATGAAAACCATCAATTGGGTCAGGGCGGTTATTAGGGCGGTTCTTAGGATTCATTCACTCATAACAGTGCTCCCCCAATTTTATGTGTTCCCACGTTCCCATGGAAATATTTCTTTTCTACGAAATGAGAAAAAGTGAGGCAATAAAAAGGAAAAGTTGTTCACCCAAAGGGAGGTCCCTGTACTACTCGTGCATTCTCTTGAGATTCGGGAACACCTTTAGGCTCATGCCTTCAAGTGCGCCTCCTTCAGGAAAACGCACTCATCGTACAAAAACATCCCTTACGACGTAAACCTTTGGTCATTTCGAATATCACTCTTCATGCCCTCAAGTGCCCTTCCCTCAAGAGAACGCACTCATCATATGGGAACTTCCTCCCCTACAACGTAAAACCATTGGTCATTTTGAATATCATCATCTTCCATGCCCTTGAGTGCCCTTCCCTCAAGAGAACACACTCATCGTATGGGAACTTCCTCCCCTACAACAATGTAAACCTTTGGTCATTTCAAATATCACTCTTCGAGTCTTCAAGTGCCCCTCCCTCAAGAGAACACACTCATCGTATGGGAACTTCCTCCCCTACAATGTAAACCTTTGGTCATTTCAAATATCACCCTTCATGCCCTCGGGTGCCCCTCCCTCAAGAGAACGCACTCAAGAGAACGCACTAGTCGTATGAGAATCTCCCTTACAACGTAAACCTTTGGTCATTTTGATTATCACGTTTCATGCCCTTGAATGTCCGCCCGTCAAGGGAGTGCTCTCGTTGTAGGGGAATCTCTCCTACAATGTAAACTTTTGGTCATTTTGAATACCTATCATCCTAGAAGAGTATTCTTTTTCAACCCAATGATGCAAGCTCTTTTATGTCCTCATTATGTGATGCGTACAAAGTCTTGGGAATGAATGTTTTCATGGCATCTTCTGGTGTGAAAAAGTTGCGAGTACTCGTGTCGAAAGTATGATCTAATCGTGATGCTATTGCAATCGTATTGGTGACAACATTTGCATGTGAAATGTTTCACATGCCAAAATGTGGAAAGTTCGGAGAATACACACACACACAACACACACACACAAGTTAAAATGCAGGTCAGCATTTTGGGTTACCGTGGTGGTGGTACAAAACTTCACGCGGTGGTTAGAGGCTGTTTTTTTAGTAATTTAATTTAATCAATTCTTTTTTTTTTCAATTTTGTGGTTTTTCAATTTTGGTGATTTTTTTTTCCCCATTTAAAAAAATTAGTCAAATTTACATTAAAAATAAGGAAAATTTCCAAAAATTTCACAAAACTTATGTCGTTGAGTGCTCAAAATTCATCACAAATAAACCTCAATGGTGCAAAGTAATATACCTACTTTAGTTGAGACACACACTAAAGGAAAATGGAGAGGATGGGTTTCAATGTATCCGATCAAGGTGTAGTAGAATGTCATCAAAGTTTTGAAATAAATCTTGGTAAAGTGAAATACAATTTGAGATGAAAACTCACAAAATCACCCTTTAAAGAAAGAAAAGAAACCCCATTTGAATATCAATTCAAACCAGCAAAAAGAAAAAAAAAGAAAAAAAAAAGAAAAAAAAAAAAAGGCTTGTAGTAGCTAAAGGATGCATCAAAGCAAAAGCAATTTATTTATTTTCAACAATTAATTAAATCCAAATTTTTTATTAAATCCAACAACAAAAGGTGCAAAAATAACTCGTAGCTAAAGATCCAAAAGAAAACAAAGCACACAATTTATATTTGAGCCGACCACAAAACAAAACAAACCCGTACACCCAAAGAGATCCAAAGTTGGTTAACTTCAAGTTTCCATTTCTTTTTGTATGTTTTTGTAGAATCCTTTTTTAAAGAAATTAATTAACTAATTAATTAATTAATTAAAAATAATAATAAATATTGTAAAGAAGGCCACACATGGAACTTTCCTTCATCATCATCACATCACATTTATTGTACAATTTGTTTTGTTTTTTTGCTTTCAGCACAACACAAGTGACATCATCACCATGTGTGTTTGCACTACCAACTCTTCTTTTTGCCTATTTCAATAGTTTTTTAGAATAGTTTTAGGAATAGTTAGGTCGCCTTAGAGATGATATAAGCTCACATCATCCTCTATTTTATTTTATTTTAAAAAATTACATTCTTTTTGGCACACTATAATAATGTTTTTGTTGCTTTAAAGTCTCTCAATGGGATCACACAAGTTTAGATCTTATCCAGGGTTTTTTTTCTTTCTTCCATCACTTTTGTAATATTAGAAAAATTGGCAAAATTTTCCAACAAAATAGTAAAATTAGTCAAAAAATTTACACGTAAACTAAAAAATTTCACAAATTTTCACCTTTTTTTTGTTGAAAAAAATGGGGAAAAAAACACTCGAATCCAGTGTTTTAAATTTTTTTTGCCACTTGAGGCTGCAAATCATAGGAAGTTGGTTTTTTTTCTTTTGGGTGAGAAAAAGGGGCCAAAGTCGCCATATTTTGAGGGAAAAAAAAGGTTTGAAATCAAATCTAGCATGTCGCCAAAATATTTGGTTGGGGGGGGGGGGGGGGGGGGGAAATCCAAAAAAATTTTCCCTTCCCCCTCTCCCCCTACAACAAATTTTGCAAACACCTCTTTGGGGGCACCCCACCCCCCCCCCCCCCACCCCCCACAAAATCTTAC
>Ga0116227_10016636_pt1 | contig 10507 bp, 7 predicted proteins | sample S1TSphgellanicum_FD_89693 | JGI IMG/M metagenome (GOLD analysis project Ga0116227, IMG submission 89693) | Host-associated microbial communities from peat moss isolated from Minnesota, USA - S1T2_Fb - Sphagnum magellanicum MG | ecosystem: Host-associated > Plants > Peat moss > Unclassified...
TAATATTTCGTATGGTATTAAGTACATGATTACATACCACACTTTTGTACAAAGGTCTTGATAATGTATTTGCGCTTCCCAATCTTCAAACTCCTTCCTTCAAGTTCTCCCAAGTTGTATTTGCTCCATTTCAAAAGTTTGCTTTGATGTCTTCTCAAAACAAACTTCTATCACAGCAACTTTGCAAAGCTACTCCACACACATATGACCTTGGATCGATCTAAAATTCTAAAGAAACATGAAAAACTATGTCTACTACCTTCTTTTAAAATTTCAGCTCATTTAACTTCATAAAATGAAAAATCTTGCTACTTCTTTGAAATCACCTCAAATTGGGACTTAAACACAAAATGACTTACAACTCGCTCTCAGAAACTCCAAAATCCTTGAGATTTTGGGAGACGCATAAAATATATGTCTTCTATATCTGCTCAAAATTTCAACTCTATTGATGATGACCACAAAGAGATATCACTTTCAAAAGAAATTGACTTCAAAACTGAGACTGAAATTTTTGATGCTTGGATTTCTCTCAATATAGATCCAAATGACATGAAATTTCTCTCACATACATATTCCCTTATGATCTATAAGATCCCAAAGCTGCAGATCTAAAAATGCTCAAACAAAGGAAATATGACCAAAAAACCAGATTTGGCATAAAGTCTTCAAAAGCTCATAACTCTCACAAAACATATCCTTTTCTTTTGAAAATTTAAAACTATAAGCGTCTTATAGTATTCTATAATCCCTCCAAGTTTCACTCCAAGATCTTTTCACAATAGGTTTAGATTTAAAGATCTGACTTTCACAACTTTGATATGTTGATCTCCTTTCACCTCTTTTCTTTTCTTTTCTTTCTCTTCACAATATTTCCTTTCCTATTTCTCTTTTGCACTTGACAAACTCCTATGATATTACTAAAGACTCTCAAGATCTAGTTCTAGAAACTTTCTAGCTCTAGATTTCTTTCTACTTTCTCATTCAACAACTTAAGCTCTAATACCATGTTAACAAATAGGAGATCTACTCAAGTGCAAACATAAACCTTTATTAAAAAGAAACTACAACATGATGCTCACAACACAAAACACAACATCAAGAACTCTCCAAGGTTCTTGTCACATGAAATACACAAACTTGTGTAATGAAGAAAAGAGAACTAAATCATCAACACCAAGGTATTTAACTAAAAGACCAAACCACAAATAACCAAACTAAAATAAGTAATGAAAGTAATTCAACCTTGTGAAAGTAACCTAGTTACTTTCCTACTCTGGTAATTAATGAAACCTAACTAGTTGAGCTTGAATTCTCAACAATGGTAAAATGTTTTTGCCCTTATACACATGTAAGTAAAAACCCAATAATTTAACTGCAAAATGAAAGTTGTACTAATAAACTTAAAAGCAAACATTGGAATAAATGTAAGCATTCATCCTCATTACGGATGAATGATTTTTTTCATTCATTTAATGTATGGATGAAAAGAATTGCATTTGCATGTTTTTAATAAATAAAACTTTCATTAGAATTGTGGATGAATGTTTTATTTTATCATTAAATTTTTATGGATTATTATTTTTTCATAATACATTTTAATTAATTAGAGTTTCATGAAACATAGTCTAATAATATTTTATATAACATTTATTGAATAATATTTTGTAAATTCCATTACATATGTATTTCAAGGCTATGGTTTAAAGTGTCATTATTTTCAAAACGTTTTAACTATAGTACTATTATTATGCTAACATCCACCCCATGGTCATTATTGTTTATATATATATACAATTTGGGCAAATTGACCCACCCAGTGTCATTGACAACAATAGGTTTTTTCCTCCCCTTCTTTTAAAGGTACCACAACTTACCTATCTATAAATGTCATTGGCAACAATGTGTTTTTCTTTTTTTAAATTTTTTTGTCACTTGGGTGCCATGACTTTCTTCAAATTTAACCAATGTTATTGACAACAATGTGTTCTAAATGTTTTAAATATCTTTAAACTATGTAATCAATGGTGATAATGGGTTTTTGAAATAAACAAAAATTCAGTTTTAGGCACTTTAACTAGCTTTTTCAAACAACCTAAATGACAATGGGGTTTTTTTAGTAATTATTTATTTTCAAGGCACCCTAATTTTCCACAAAATAAATATATAATGTTATTGACAACAATTGGATGGGGGGCGGGGGGCGGGGGGGGGGGGGGGGACATTCATTCCATGAAAATTTTTTTTTAATTGCTTAACATTGTTTATGATTTCTTAAACAAAATTTTGAAATCATTTCAGTCCCATCATCATATTTTCTCCTACTATCACAATTTCATTATCCATCATTATTAACTAACATTCAAATTTGAAATATTAAAACTTGGACAACAAATGAGGATGGATATAATTTTTTTAAATTTATTTATTTTCCAATCATGGATGAATTTCATCCAATTATTTATTTATTTGATCCAAATCATAAATGAAATTCATCCATGCAAAATGACATTCATCCATTTGAAATCATTCATCTATGGACATATTCATCCATGTAAGTGGATTAAATCACATTAAGCTTTACATTCCAAGTTCAAAACTCCAAGCTCAAGCTTTACATTCATGCACAAGCCATCCTTTTATTTGGTCCAACTAAAAAAACTTCAAACTTACAAAATACCTATTGTTTGTTCAATTTTTTATTCATGGTTTTGAAAATTTATTTTGTGAAGTTAACAAATATTATTTAGTGACAATTTTGATACAAACTCATAGCATCAAGAAGAATTGTGCTTTTGGGATTAAAGATTATACTCTATGAAACCTTTATATTAACAAATTCCATTCAACATTGTTTATGAAGTTTGAATTCCAAAATCTCTTACTTTCCAAATAATAGTCATTTTAATATGTTAATATGGAAGTGTGAAAAGTATTGAATTTATTAAGTTGACAATATTAACCAAAAGTTGATTATTGACCTTCCAAGCACAACCATGTGTGCAATTTTTTTTAAAGAAACATTTTCCTTTTTCTTATCATTGAAGATTTAACAAAAATATATGGAAATTTCACATATGCACATGATCATTAGTTTTGTTTAATATGTTAAATTTTATTTCACATATGTTTAAAAGTAAATTGAATATGTTTTCCTTCACATTATTGTGCACAATGAAGAGGATTAATTGTATTGTAAGGAAAGAAGGAGAAACCTATTGTCTTTATAATTCAATTCAAAACAATTCTTTGTTATTAGCAATTTTGATTTAATTTTGATTTGAAATGGTTTATTATCACAATCCAAGTCAACTAGTTCTTGGCCTTCAACATGCACCACCACACATGTAAGGGCTCCATGAATTCCAACATCATATCTACCTTTAATTGCTTCCAACATCTTTATTCGAGCCTTCCATCACGTTTACATGTCCAACATTAAATTTTTTTTCTTACTAACATCTTGGGTGTCCCCATTGCCTTTTCTACATGTTTAACATTCCTAGTTCACCTCTTGTTGTGCTTGTCACCTAGTTTTTCATTTTTTTTGTTAACATTCCTTATCACCTTCTCCCCATGTTCATGGCAATATCCTTTGTCTAGTTCATAACTTGAACAAAGTTAGGATGTCGAGCAAAGCATTTCAACCTAAAATTCAAAAATGACATAAAATATAATATGATGCAATAATTTTAATTATTTTTACATTTAATTAAAAAAATAGACTTATCAGTGATTTTTCTCCCCATCATCAATCCTTGTAACCCCATCATTCTTGGCTTTTCCATTGCCATTCTTAATATCATGCATACCCTCTCCCCAATTATGGGTCAACATCTTTGGCATCATATCAACATCTTATATTACCAAGTTCTCACTCATGTTCATTGTATTATCTTTTGTTGTCCTTTCAACATCCCCAACACAATTTGACATCATCACTTGGCCCTCCATGTCTATTGAGACCCAATTCATGTTTATTTCCTTCTCCTCATAACAACCTCAACATTTTCATCAATCCTTTTAATTATGTGTTTAACATATGTGACGCCCCTCTCATCATGCAAATTACCCATTTTTTAAATTTATTTTTGTTAATATCCCTTGTCACCCCTCCATGCATTCTTGAAATCCTTCAAGCATCCTTTAATATAAATCAAATCTTCTTTTAAATAAGATTTGGTCAAATTTGGCATTTGTGTTTATTAAAATGTTTGGAATAATTTGTTTAGAATTTACATGTAAAGGCATCTTTTCATTAAACATATGTAATGATTTTTTTTTTCATAACAACTTTCCATTGTAACAACTTTCCATTTAATTGTGATCATAATCATCGCACAACTCTAGAAGTCATTAATTATGGGTTTAAGGTTTTATATGTGGGTTTAGGGTTTTATATGTGTTAAAAACCCTCATATATAACTGACATGACGTTTCACACATGCAATTTATTTGCTTGAAACAACAAATGTTGATAGATGGTCATCAAGTCCATTGGCCACCAAGTACCATAAGCGTAATTATCTATAGCTTTGATGATAATGACACTAATGGATCACAATTGCTTAAAAAATAATAATTATCCAACTTGCAAGGTACATATCAATAATTCCATTTTCAATTCATGCTTTTGAATATTTGTTTGTGGAGTTGTTAAAATTTCTTTGTAAAATGTTGACATTAGAATATTGTGTTTTTGGATTCATAGAAGTTAATTGAAATCCACAAAACTTAAACCTTAACAAACTAGATGAACAACATTATTCAAATTTGAATTTTTTAAGTCTTCTACTTTTTGTTCTTCAATCATTTTACTATGTTGATATTGACATGTGAAGATGGTATGAAATTTGTTAAATTAAAGATAATCAAGAAGATGTGTTTTTCAACTCTTAATTCAATTTTTCCTAGTGGATTTGTGTTGCCAAACCATAAATTCTAAATAAATAAGAAAAAAGAACCACACTAAACCAACAATGATCTTCTTGTTGGTATCAAACCCAATAATTACCCTCTTGTTGCAACTTTGTTCTCTATTCACCTTTTGAGTTTTTTTTTGGGTTTTTAAAGTAAACATGTGATATTTTTTCAAAAGAGTTAACACATGTAGATTTACTTTTTGATTAAGTTCCTACTTTTTATTGGCCATACAATGCTAGTACCTAGAAAATCTTCAATCTTCAACTATGTGTAAATAAGTGGATTTGGATTTGACTTTGAATTTTTTCAAAGAACTACAAATTGGAATTTTAGGAACGTGAAGAACAAGCTTTAAAGCTAATTAGACCAAAGGTGATCAAAAAACAAATTGTGCAAAATTTTACGTCTAAACAACAATTTATTATTATTATCATAAGATTCCTTTTAAATGCCTTTTAATTTGCCACATTGTAAGGAGAAAAACATGAAAGTCACCATATTTAAAGATTGGATTCTTGGAAGTCACCAAAACATACCTTGATTCTAGAAAATGTCTATTGTCCTTTATGACCTAATTTGGCTCTTTCATCTTATGGATGGTTGCAACTATGGCATGTCACAAAATTGGAGGGGGGAAAAAACCTTGAAGGTGATTAGGAGGTTTTATTATAACAATTTTAAAAATGGAACTAGGACCAAAGGTTCTTTTCAAAATTCAAAAGCCTAAATTGGACAACCTTGTGTAACTCACCTACCATGTGAAAGTACAATTTCAAGGAATATCCAATTTATTGCCTTGATGCTCAACCTAATTAATATGTGAAAGTTTCACATATACACATAATCATCAATTTTACCTTTATGTTAATGTCAAACATATTTTAAATCAAATCAAAAATATGTTTTCACCACAAAATAAGAATCATGGTGGTAGGAGAAAAAAGTAATAATGAAATCCATGTGGGCACAATTCATTTTATAATAAATAATTTAAGGTACAATGATAGGATAAAAGGCACTAAAAAGAAGAGGGCATTCAAATGGAGATGAACTAATGAAAATATTGAAAATCTAAACACAAGTGAATTGTTGTATCAAACCTTGATTAAATCAATTAGGTGGCCTATAAATTCATAATCATTCTTAAGAACAAGATTCATATGCATGTATTACAAACATAAAAATAATCACACACCTTGAATCATTGAATTCTTAATATCATAAACATTTAATGACATATTTCAAACTAAATTGAACTATAACCAAACATTTTATTTGGATTATAATTTATGACAAGTTCAATATTTAATTATATCATTTACATATTATCCACTCAATAATTGTGTTTCAAAATTTGGCTATCAACCTTTCAATCATGTCCACAACATAATCAATAATGTTCATCATTTTGAATAAAGACAATAGCACAAAAAATGAAAAAACATTGAATTTTAACCATAATATTAAAGTTGCACTCCTAATGGAAAAATTCATAATCAGTTTAAAGAATAAGTTTCATTAGAATTGCATATATATACTACAAATTAAAAATTAAAGTATTTCATTTTGAGTTGTTGAATGCCTATGATATAAAATGTGAATGACATACTTCCAACTATATTCCAATTATATTTTCATAATGAATTTAAGGCATTGAATTTACATTTAAATAAAGTTTAATTTTTACTTCCTCTAATGATTAATTTAGTTGCACCCTATATGTTTTTTCCACATTGTTTGGAAAAAATGGGAATGACTTCCTTGGAGTATAACCATATAATCCAAGACTAATTAGGGCACTTAATTCATACCAAGCATGTCAAAAATAATTTTTAAAATAGCTAAATATGCCATTAAATGTGTATTAATTTGATTTTTATTAAGTTCTTTTCAAGAAAACATTTGGTAATACTAGTAAAGGAGGTTTAAAATGATAGTTTTGAAGGAACAATAATTTCATTTAAGAGATTTGTTTTCAATTTTCAGATTTTAATTATCATTCTAGCTTAAATAATACATTGTGTTCATATTTAATAAAATATTTTACCTATATATGTTCTTATTTGCCAAATTACTTAAGGTGTTTGGATGAAGTTAAAATTAATAATCAATTTCATTTCAACATGGATGATTTAACATTCCAATTATTTCATTATATGTTTTATTCAATAAAAAAAAATCAAACTTGTTCATCTTTGGACACATCATGTATTCATGGTACAATTGCCAAAAAAATGGATTATTAGTATTTAGAACAAAACTCACCAATAAATGCTCAAATGCTCAACCAACATTTACAACATATTTCAACACATTTAATAATTAGAAGGTGAAATAGTTGCCAAAAACCTTACCTAACATAACTTACCCATTGTGTTCCATTTTGACTTGAAGATTTTCTTAAAACCCCATTTGTGGTTTAGACTTTGCATTCTACCAATGACAATCAAATAATGAAAAAATGAGTTGATCTTTTGTAGAAATTATATTCCATTCGAATTTAAAAAATGAATGGCATTGCATGCAACTTAAATTGAATCAAATTTGAATTGAATATAAATTTAATTGATGTCATAGTTTAAATTCAATTCAAATTTAGTTGGAACTAAATTAAATTTAACTTCAATTAAATTTATATTCAACTCAAATTTAATTCAATCCAATCAACTGAAAAGAGTTGGTTTTGAATTGAATTCAACCAAATTATAAAATGCAATTAATATCAAAAGGCACATGTTAAGGTGTAAGCATAATAAAGTATGCATCAAATTTATCTTGTCAAAGTTGAATGCAAGTAAATTGAAAGTAGTTACAAAACCCATCATAAAAGATTATATTGAATGTTTGTACATAAATTATCAAAGACAAGATATGTCCTCACTATTATGTAGTAAATTTCAAATTTTGCACTAGTATAAAAGTAGGTTGAAAGTAGGTTTTTCAAAATACAAGTAACTTTTGCAATTATTTTTTAAGTGTGAACTTTTGCAAAATACAAGTAATGTAGATTTTAACAAATTAAAAAAAAAAAATTGACTTAGATTTCAAGAATATGAAATTGTCTTGATATCCCAATCAAATACATACATATTCAATTGAATATTTTGTGTAAAGTACCAACAAACCCAAATTTTTCAAGTTTTTTTGGGATTTTACTTTTGATTTACATTTAATTAAGTTGAATTATTTTTTAAAATTTGCATGTAGTTAATATAAGTCCATGTCTTTTTTTTTCATACTTTCACACATTTTGATGTTACTTTCATGTTCCTCTATGCATGATACATGATAAAATTGAAGACAATCACTTTTTATCTATACTTTACCATGCTTCTAGGGTGAAAGCATGTTAACTTGTGCAAAGTACTATCCCAAATGATAGTTTATTATATTGTCCCTAATAAAGTACTTGATGCCAAGAGGATATAAAAAAATTTAAATGATAAAAATCAAAGTGGATGAACCCAACCACTTAATCCTATGAGTGTTTTAAATTTAGATATGATCACATTTTACTTTGTATTAACAAATGTCCCAATGTACAATTAACACATCACATGGTGTTAGTACTACTAAAAATTTATGTTAAATGAAAAAAGTAAAATTCATGAATTGAAACATCCCAACGTATCCAAAACCTTATAAAATGTGCTTGTGAAATATCATATTAATTTGAAATAATTTGGCAAAAATCAAGTGTTATTGAAATTGTCCATTGAAAGGTGTACATCAAAATTAACATTTGAAATGTTTAACTTGATGAAATGTTCTTACAACTATCCTTGAGGGAATCATGTTGTTCAATTTTTGAAATTCTTGAATCCATTACTTGAAATGCATATTGTCAATTCATAAACATAATGGGGTAATTTATTCAAAAATTTGGTGCCTTGACACTCAAACCAAATTTGCCCAAATTTTGGGAGGCACCAAATCATGACCTTGAAAATGACGTACATAAATTTAACTTCAAGTGGATTCATTGAATTAAGATGCATAATACATTGGACAATTTAACATCCTAATAAATTTCAATATGAACTTGCTTAAGAGGCACACATTCATCTATATATGTCAATGTAGTTTTCCTTGTAGGTCCATGTCACATGCTTTTAACATCCTAGCCAAATAAAATATCCAAGTCATTCATCAATAAACCTATTAACCAAAAAAACATTTCCTCTCAATGGGGACCTTTGAACTACATAGAGTATGTTCAAAAAATATACACATTAACATGCTTTCACCTTTCACTTGCTAATTTGCCTCTTCATATACATATAGGTGGGTTGGTGAAATGAGTGAGATTACAATTAGGCTTGAAATTTCACATGGAATGTTAAATTCATAATCATAAGTTAACGAACATCCTATTGGACCTTATGTACACCACTCACCTATACTAGCCTTGATTATTGTTGTCATTAGAATTAAATAATTTCACATGGTAAATTATTTGACTTTAAAAAAAGATTTCCCCTTGATATGTAGTCTCTTAAAAGGGATTAGAATTAAACATTATTCATGAACATAAAATTATTTGAATTGATGTTGATAAAACAACTAGCGTTGTCAACCTTTCATCTCAATAGGGTGTTCTAGGATGAAACATGATTGACCTACTAGACATCTTAAATTTGGATTTTTTGGTAAACGAATTGGATCATATTTGAGGTGTCATAGTTTAAGGAGTGTCCTAATCTAACTTGAATGTAGTTGGGAAAACATTGAAACAATGAGGATGATGACAAAAACAAATATCATGTTGGGTGTTGGAGATGATATAGTCAACAATAGGAATGAAGGATGATGGGGATGGCAAGGGTAACCAAATGGACAATGCAAGCAAAATTATTTATTTATCTTTTCTTTAATGGTTTGACAAGGGATGAACAATAGGGATAACAATGTGGATGATGGGGGTGTTGAGGAAGGCAACAAGTGGCAATAGGAAGAGTGATGCAAGCAAAATTTATTTATTTATTTATTTTCGTTTTGTTAGTTTGAAACAATGAATGAGCAATGGGGATGATGAGGTGGACAATAGGGGCACTTTAAAAGGATAGTAATTGGGCCTTTTGAAGTCAAGGGTGGGGGGGGTTTGGGTGGATGTTTGGGGTACTATGAAGGATGGCTAGGGTGATTAGGTGAACATGTGTGCTAAAGGAAAAAATGGAAAACTAATGTTTTCATCTTTTCATCATTATTCCTTTCACAAAGTTCCATTTTCATTGCTTTCAATACTTAACATATTTGTTCCCCATTTTTTCTTGTCATTTTGATGTTTAAGTTTAGATGAAACCTTCATTAGGTGAAATTTTTTAATTTAGGTAAAATTTTAAATAACCAAAAACATTTTAAAAAATAATTGAAAGGATATGGGGGATGTGCCAAGATCCAAAAGGGAAGGATGTCCCTCTTCATAACACTAAACATAACATAACATCATGAATATTGATAGATCATAATTGACATTTATTAATTTGAGTCATGTCATCAAGGTTTGGGGGGGGGGGGGGGCCACCCCCATTAAAAGAAAGGAAGAAGTTTCAAATTTTTTTAATTCACAAAAAAAAGAAAAACA
>Ga0116227_10016638_pt1 | contig 10507 bp, 8 predicted proteins | sample S1TSphgellanicum_FD_89693 | JGI IMG/M metagenome (GOLD analysis project Ga0116227, IMG submission 89693) | Host-associated microbial communities from peat moss isolated from Minnesota, USA - S1T2_Fb - Sphagnum magellanicum MG | ecosystem: Host-associated > Plants > Peat moss > Unclassified...
TAATTTTTATTTAAATAAAAAAATCTATTTTTTTTTTTTTTTTTTTTTTTTTTTTTTTTTTTTTTTTTTGCTTCTTGCATGCAACTTGTTTACAGCTAGTTGTGTCTTGAGTGTGGCCTCAATTCTCATTAAGCTCACCCTTGAGGGCTTTACACATAATAAAATTAGCACTTTTTTAAAATTAAAAAAATTCCCATGATACATGTTGGATATTGCAAAAAAAAATGATAACGAGCTTTTCAAAAATGTAATGCCGTGAAATCAAGCAATTGTGTTTTTGAAAAGCTTGCCATTGTATTACTCTAGGTAAGACTATGTGCAAAACACTAAAAAAATAAAATGGTGTGGGTTTTTATGAAGGGAATTCATTGGCAAAAGAAAAAGCCAAGCTCACCCCCAAGACAAGAGATTGGCTCTCAAGGGATGGGTGGCAAGCAAGTGGAGACTACAAAACCATTTTTAATAATTTATTATAAGTGAAGGTACTATTGCTTCCTTTTGAAGGTAGGTGTGATTGAAACATGTTTGTGGGTTTGTTAATTTGTAAGGTCATCCATCTCAATCTATTTCTCCTACCAAGTTGTGTGTTTTAACTCTTAACTTGGGGGAGGGGAGGTCACATGGAATCCAATATTTGTCACGAGAGTTAAGTCCCATTTTATGTGTAGTATATCAAGAAAAAAAAAGTCCAATTATCATCTAAATCTTGATGTTCTCGCACCTATGTCCTCATGCTATTATCCTTTGTTATGGAGGGTAGGTCTTGATCTGATGTTTGGAAAGGGATCAAAGACAAAACTTACTATCATGCACTATTACATCCTTTTAGTTTTCAAAAATTGCAAACAACTTAAAGCACTAGGAGAAAATTCCTAAGAAAAAAAATACTTCACAAGTGAATCTTATGGGAAATGTGTCATAAATTAAAGAACATGATTCGTGTAAAATTTTCATATGTATTTTGGCATGAGCCAACTAGCAACCAATTTTAGTTGCCCTTGATCTCAAGACTTGAAAAAACTTTCAAACTCTGAACTCTAAATAAAAATGTGATTAAATTACCTGCAAATATGTTTGCCAAAAATTAATTGGAGGAAGCATATATGGTTATATGGGTGAGTTGGTGCGAGTAGTTTTGAATAATCTGAAAATTATTGTATTCAACATTTTTGAAAGAAATTGTAAATAATGATTGTTGTCATCTAATTGATGTTATTGGCATTATAGGGGGCAAACTAAATAGTACATTGAGTTCAATGCAATTATAGTACAATATAGTACAATGCTTAGTAGGAAAAATAATTCATACTTTCTTTTTATTTTACTTGCACAATGATTAATGGTTGAAATAGTTTTTTCTTACATTATTTTCAAAGGAAGAAAACTAATGCAATGGTTAAGTTCCCTCACAACCTAAAAGTCCTAAGTTCAAATCTTTTTTTGAATTTTTTTTCATCCATGAAAAAAATGAATGAAAATAAATTGTCCTTGAGCAATTTTTTAAAGTTAGTTATTTAAGAACAATATTTTAAAAAAAAATCATGTTTGCAAAAAAAAGATGTAAGTTGCCCTAGGAAACAATCATGTTCTAAAGGGAGAAATGGATTTAAGTTAATCATCAGGGAACGACTATATTCTCAAGGGAGCAAAGGCTGAAGTTGTTCCACAAGGTAACTTAAGCTCCTTCTCTGGGCACATGATTGTTCCTTAGGGCAATTTAAGCCCCTTACTCCCCAAAGCAACATGGTTATTTCCTAAAGGTAATCATGTGCTTAAAGGAACAAGGGATTAACTTCCTTAAGAATTTCCCCAAAAAACAATTTTCATGAGTAAGAGTTCCTTCAAGAAAAAGACAACTTGTTTAGGGAACAATGAACTTTCCTCCAAGAAGGGCTCAAGTTTTTTTGGGAAGGGAAGTTGTCTCTGAACATTGCCAAAGATAATTTCAAAAATAATTATCTCATTTCCAAGCCTAATTATTTCATTTCTTTCCTAATAACTATCTCCATCTTATAACTATTTTTTTTAAATCCACCAACATGAATATAAAAAAACAAATTCATGTATTTTTTCATGTTCGTGAAATCTATAATAATTTAAAATCACCATATTCAGATAATATGTTTCAACAGGTCGCCAAATTATAGCAAGTTTCTCAAATGTTTGTAGTTTCCTCTCTGACAATGTAGCCAAATTTGGCTAAACCCTTTTGTGGATGATTGCTAGTGTGGCTCCAATCAATTATCAAGATTAGAGGTCAGAGAGGAGAGTAGAAATATTTTGGAATCCTGCCTAGTTTTGGCTACCTACCAGAACTCATTGTTTAAATCTGGCAAACTTTTAACTTTTTTCTTTCAAAATATGGCAATTTTGGTGTATTTTTTTCCAAATAAACCCTTTGAGCAAAATTCCCAGTAGAATTGATATATTTTAATTTTTTTCAGTAAAGTGCAAAAACTCGCCCCCAAAAAAAATATATATATATTCATTGGGGAATTCAAAAAATTTCCCCAATTTAGGGGGTTTTGAACTAGGTAACCAACACATGTGAGCTGGTTACCAGACTAAATCATCCCTCATGAGAATCTCTTTTCATCCACACAGAAGGTGATTATCAAACTTTCATCCAAGCTGCAAAGGGTTACAGAAGCATTGGGCGAATGAGACCTCAAGGTGGTTACCTTGTGATAACTAGTAACTCACTAGTGAAATGGAGGTCAAAGGTTATGGGTTATAACTTATGACCTAACAGCCAATCAGAATGTCAAGATGCTCCCAAGGGACGGTTATGTTCCCAATTGTTCCCAATAAAGTTCCCAATTGATGATATCAATCTTTTCCCAAAGCATATATGTTCTTTTAATATTCATCCTCTTTGCTTGATCACATGTTTTTTACATTGTTCCCATAGTTCCTTTCACCTTGTTCCTAGTAGATTCTTTTTTAAACCCATACTAATGTGAACCCTGTGCATAATGCACAGGTGTGTTTGGTTGATGTTTTTGGTTTTTTAAAAAAGCTTTTCTTTTCAAACAACTGGCCATGGCCCGGGCGTCGGACCCGGGTGCCGTTCTCGAAAGACGGGTTGATTGCCTCTAGGGCCTTGTCTGGTCCGGTCTAGGTAGGGTGGTAGGTACTTAGGATGATCTTGTAATTTCAGCAGGCTCTGTGACTTAGACTAATAGATACCTACTACCTACCCTACAAATAACGACGCGATGAAATCACTGTCCATCCGGAGGTACCTATTACCTACCTTACAAATAATGACGCGATGAAATCACTGTCCATCCGGAGGTACCTATTACCTACCTTACAAATAACGACGCGATGAAATCACTGTCCATCCAGAGTCACTGTCACAAACAGACTTGCTGAATTAATATATAAAATTACTTTGCCCAAAGATCCTTTTAACCTACATACATGGGCCAAATGGAGAGAGGGTAAAACAAATTCTATGTCAAGAGTGTCATAAGTTTAGAAGCATGTTTTTTTCTTGTAATGGGCCAATCAATGAGGCCCCATCACAAGACAAGTGTGTTTCAGTTCAAAGTGGCCTTGGAGCTATGAAAACCATAGCCAAAATAGTCTTCAAAGAATAATCTAAAAGCACTAGACAAGGTATTTGTGTGAAACAACCATGACCCATCTATCTCTATGAAGGAAGGTAGTTTGTTTTGTTTTGTTTTGTAGTTATGAGTTCCACCAAACCGGGATGCTTCAGATTGTGTTCTTGGTGTCTTTGGAAAGCTCTTGACAAGGAGGAGGGGTGCATGGGCTTGGTTCCATACCATTGCGGTGCAAAAGTTCTTGAATATTGAATGATTTTTTCACTGAAACTTAAATTAAATCGTAGCTGAAAATTTCGGAGGAATTGGAATTTGCCTTTGGTGTTGTTAGAAAGATCTTGATGAGCAGGATTTTAACGGGATTAATTTGGTAAGATTTGGATTGAAAGTGTGGGAGATATTGATTTTTAAGTGATTTCTGCCACTGGAAATTCAAATAAATTCCAAAAAACCAGGTTTTGGAAGGAAAAATCAGTTGAGAAACGTGGTAACACTTGAAGGCTTACCATTCAATTCAATTCAAGCATGATTTCCTTTCATATTTGGCTGTTCAAAATATCAATACATACATTGCAAAACAATGTTCACAGCAATCTGTTGATAACACTTGTTAGAAAGTGGGGTTTCCTCCATCTGAGCAATCTAAAATGACAGCAAACAAAAAGATAGCTTCAATTAACAACAGTCTTTCTTGTTTCCTACTTGTTAGGAAGGGTTAAGATTGTCACCTGCTCAGCTGAATTGGCCTCCACTGGAGTCTTGTCTTCATGGAGTCTAACCAGTCTGGGAAATTGCAAGGAGATACCCTTCATTGGCAAACATTTGACATGAGGTGTCAGTATGCTGCATAAACTAGAAGAAATCTGTTGGCAGAGTGTTTTGGCAATGTCAAACTCTTCAATGTGGTTTGCAAACAGAAAAACTCAACACTACACACCGTAAGAGAACTCTGTAGAAATATTGATGTACCTTGCTGGAGTCAACCAAGCTGATTGCTGCTTGGTGAACAGCACTGATGCTCAAATCTGCTGCCTTCACTTCCCAAACCTGTCCAGATTTCCATATTCTTTTTAAGAAGGTGACCCTTTATTCTCTGAGCTACCACTCTTGGAAAAGAAAAAGACGAGTAAAGCAATAACAAAGTGCTATACCTCAACTTCATCAAACCACACATCAACAGCGATGGTCTCGCCATATCGATAGTAACTCTGTAGCACCACCCAATTACTGATTCAGAGACACACCAAGAGGAGACAGATTTGAGAATACCCAAAGATGAGATCATCAAGTTTAGACCCCAATTTCATGCACTGTTGAACAAACTAGCTCAGAAAAGACCATGTAATAACTAAGCTACCACTGAAGTGCTGCTGTGCCTAGATCCTCTTTTCAGGTCTTCTGCACAATTGTGATAGTGTGTAGATGGTAATATTACAAAAGTGGGGCTAGCAGGAAATGACCCATGGATTATTTTGTTAATCCTGGATTGAAATTCCTCTTCATGCAAGGCACACAATTCTCTTATGTGACTGGGCTACAGCAGTCCTGGAACATAGTATCATAAAACAAATGGTCATTCCCATGTAAAGCACCTTAGGCTGGTCAATAACACGACTCTGTAATGTGGTGGAGCATTCCTCCAGTACTGCCTCTGAGAAGCCCGTTCCTGAGAAGGTGGAAAAGGACAAACATGATTATGACTACACAACATTTGCTCAAGTCTTCAAAGAGCACCAAAGCATGGAACAGTCATCAATTGGTAGCTATTATGTAAGGGGTTTCACTAGATTTATGCAAAAAGTTACAACAAAAGCATCTGGCATATGCTCATCTGTCAGACAGGCTCATCTCAAAATCGAAGTGACAATGAAGACATTTCTATTCAGCAAACTTATCACACAGTAGCAGAACACTAGGCAAAAAGTTTCCAGTTTTGGATTCAGTGTGTTCCACCAATTTTGCAGATGCTCTGAAACTCCTCACGATCTTCATCATAGCATGCCAGCAAAAATGCCCCATATACCCCTGCTCCACACCACTCACCAACAACACTTCAGTCGCAGCAACAACATAATGGCATGCTCAGAGACAGGACTGAATCCAGGTATGATTACACAGACAACTATCAATGATTTTCTAGAGCAAAGTATCAAACAACAGGTATACAAGTTCTGAAGGAATTTTAGGACTGTGTCACTCACCCACACGTTTTCCATGGCCATAAAATGCTCCAATTGGCACAAGATTGAGGGAGTCCCCTGTCCTGTGGTGGAATTTGCTATAAGAAGGAAATTAAAGCTGCTTGAATTGAAAATCCCTGTATACTAGAACTGCTAGGCTGCAACAAAACACCTCAGATTACACAACAAAGAATTGCAGCTCACTGAAAAATGGAGGCTCCCAACCAACTTATTTGGAGCCCACATACATAGTGGTGTATTCAGTCATGCAATTTGAAAACGCAAGGATTGCAATCAACAGAAAGGTCAGACATTCATAGATCTTAGGAATGCAGGGGGGTTGGGGAAAAGTTATGATGTCATATAATCCTTTTTGAGCTTGAGCCAGTTGTTGGATCGCTTGGCAGGCTTGTATGTTGCATCCTTTGTCAATGTCTTCACTGTAAGTCCCTCGTAACTGTCCATCACTAGGCCCCCATTTCTATTCCAACAATTAAAACAAAGTTGGAAATGCTTTCCCAAAGCAGTTTGTTGTTTGATGTAGCCATTTTGCTTGAGTCTCATGGTATCGATGCCTGAGAAAATTCATCATTTCCTCACCTTCCACATGTTTCACATAGCAAGACGAATGAAAAAATGAAGATAGAAAAAAACCAATCAGCTAACATCCAGTCTAGAGATCAGAGATGAAGGAAAAAAAGGAAACAAACATGTGGCATGGTACCCTACCTTCTAGCTAAAGACTGAAAACAGAAGTGAGTAGGAGAGAGACCTGTGATCAATAGCATCTTCAAGGAATTTCTGAATTTCCTCCAGGTCATTTGAATTCTTGGCTGTTGCAAATCTGAACTCTCCATCCACCTCTAAGAAGGATGCATATAAGTGCTACACATCACCAGGGATATCAAGATGTCAAGATGGTGCAAACCCATCCAAAGTCATTGAAACAATACCAACTCCAAACTTACTCCAAAAAGAAAGAACACAGATTTGCAGGAGTACCAGGAAAGACCCTACAACTGAAGGCCAAGAAAATTATCCTCTCTTCGTATGTTGAGCTGTTCCTGTAGCAGCAGATGACCATTTAAATACAAAAGGTCAAATGTAAACAAGCAAACTTGAACCTTAATAGTGCTCAGTGATACTCCTTTTCTTGCCCTTGTGCTCAGGATCTGCATCCAAATTACAGGTTTTCAAATCAGCTCAACTCTTCCTCATTACCTTCAACATCTTTCTTCTCCTACCAACACTTGAGGCCTGTTGCATGAAATTGCCATGTCAAAACATCTACCACCATCTGAGGACAGAACCTGGAGACCCAATTTGTTTCCTGACAAGGGAACCCCATATTGTCCAAAAAATTGGCATGATCCTGGATGAGCATCTCTGATCACCTGATGTCTGTCTGTCTGTCTGTCTCTTTCAAAATCATTGACAAGATTCAGAAGAAACCAAATTTAGGATGGCATCCAAGAATCCAGAAACTATGCTGATGTGTTTCTGAGCACTCACCTGGAATGGCAAAATTTTGTTCTTTTCATGATCATAAGCTACCCCCTCACAATCCAAAACAAACTATGTCACACCTGGTTTCATGAATCTGCACCCAGCCACAAAATACAAGAATGAGGTCCACAGCAGATCTTGAAAAGGATTAGAACTCCTTTGATGAACACCATCAGACTATGGAGAGCTAATTTGCTATGGATTGAAGAATATCAGAAGCACATAAACTGCACATTGCATTGCTGAGATTAGGCCAAAATTACGGATTTTGGTTTTGCAAGGAGAGGTACGAAGTCCAAAAAAGGTCCTTCCAAATGCTCAGGGACTAAGCTCCTTGAATAGCACAGATCCAGTGGTCTGATTTAAGGCTCATAGAAGATGCAAGATGGCAAAACTTGGCTTCCGTTCATTCAGTTGAAGGTGACGACTAAAAGATCCATTACGCACCTAGGTGTTGCAGCTACAATATCAGGGAACTTCCCACTGTTGTGTTCTGCATTTCGGCTATAAATCTGTATAGTTCCATCTTCCATATAATGTATCTGCAATCTCTCCAAGAGATGTATCCACTGTCATCATACCAACTCTGACAAAAAAATTGAATGGGAATACAATCATGTTAGATATGGTTTGCTAGGAGTGACAGCTAACCCAACACCCCCTAATAACAAGAGGTCTAATAAAAGACTTCAATCACAAAAGAAACATGAATGGGGGAAAGATAAGGAGAACCTGAGCTCTCTCTCTCCATCATACTTGTATTCACATGTGAAGTCCATGTCCTGGAACTTGTTGAGAACCTCAGAGACTCCTGTGGTGGGCTTTGCGAGCATGGGTCCCACAGGGACACCCAGTTTGAAGCTACAGACTTCTGACAACTCACAAATTCCAAATTTCAACACTGCATCTATTATCTGTTCATAAATGGGGAGCACTGAATATGTGTGTTTCATAATTTCCTCTGCCTGCACCCCAGTCACATCATCACTTTCAAGGTATAAATACTCTCTGTCTGCCTGGAGCGTATCAGAGTTTCAGGCAAAAACCTGGCAGCAGGAAGGAAGGGGCCAGCAAAAAGAAAAACATCAAAGACAGCAAGCAATTCTGTAAGGAGACTATCCTTTTGGTTTCACCAGCACACAGATCAAACTCTGAAGTTACCATTCAATCTTTCCTTTCTATCCTGACATCCTTTTCCAATTCACCTTCGTATTAATGGGGTCCATTGTGCAAGAAGACTGGTGTTTCACAAGCAGGCATGACATTCACAACCCACTGTTGAACAACACATTGTGAATGCCCCTGAAACATCAGATTTTTGTACATTTTCAGTCTACATCTGCTTCATGGGTTTCTTGAGGTTCAAAATTCTTGATGCATGAAAGTGTGTTGGTGGACACCAATGTTGACATTCTTGTGTTGTGCAGTTGTTGCTGCTGCTGAAATGCTCAAGGTTTGCAGAAGGGAAGAAGGGTCTCAAGGTCTCAATCCCTTTTGTAGAGGTTACTTATCGAGGCCCAGGACTTATGTGATTCTGTGATCCAGCAATAAACATGGATATCTACATATGCCACAACATGAGGCATCTGATTGTTTATTCTCTCATTCCTTGATCAAGCAAGAAATTTTTTTGGGGTCTTTTCTGTATCTTGCATGTGCATAGTAGGTTTTTTTTTTGGTTTTCAATTTTGTGATGTAGCCACATTGGCAACCTACTATGTTGGTAGTATGTTCGTATGTATTTTGGTACACCAAGCATGTGGCGCACCTGCAAGCAGTGACCAAATGATGTGAAACCCAACACATGACATTTCCAGCAGTACTTGGAGTTTTAAGTTTGCACAATTTTTGTAAGACTGTCAAGCTCATCCCTAGTGTGATGTGAACAAGAAAAGTTTCTGCATTTGAGATGGCTGCCGGTAGTCCAAATTGGGAGTGGATTGTAAATTACAACTATTGCATGAGTTTGCATTGGTGCCAATCTTGCTCGAGCATGTGGATGAAATCCCTTTTCTTTGAGGCAAGTTCTGGCCCAACTTGATGTTTCATTATCCACATGAGCTGGTTGTTACATCATAAGAGAGCAGATACAGATGGCATCAGAAAAGTGTGATTTCTTACCTCTGACCTTGAGTGATCTGAAAAGACTCCTCAGCTGCCTCTAGAGCAATCTGGATTCTCTCTTGTTCTGTATATAGGAAAGGGGTAGCTATGCGGTGTTGTCTGGCATAATACACCTTAATGACAGCGTGAGTGAGCAAGCTCTCTCCCAAAGTTATTTGCACAATGAAACTCTCATTCTATGCTCATTCTCATTTATGTCCAAACATCTGAGCTTGTTTAATTGAATTGTTTTGCAGGCATGCTAGCTGCTAAACTGATGAAGTAGGAAATTGCAGCTGTTCTGGAAATGTTTGTGTTGAACATCCAAGAAATTCATCACTCCAGACCACCTGAGAGCAGCTAAAAACATCAGGAAAATCATGTAAAACTTCAACTCGAGTTTCCATTCCTTGATTACTGGCTGCATAATTATTGTCTCTTCTGGGTACCTAGTTTATCAGCAGAGTTCTTCATTTGAGCGATCCCATTCCTGCAGCTCATAACTTGCGCTGAACTTTTGTAAGAGTACTGATGCTGACCCTTTTTCCATTATGCAAGTTCTGCACAATATAGAAATCACATATTATCAGAAGTGGTTTTACAGATCTCCATTGTGCTGATGCAACAAAGCTCACCACTGAGAGCCAAAATTTGGGCTGTGCTTAAAGTTCGGGTTCATGTTTTGGGGGTTTCAGGTTTTCTTGTTTGACAGTTTTCTAAACCCTAAACTTTGAACTGCCCACAACAACTACATTGCTTTAGGTATCAATTTGAACAAGGAAAATTTTCATTGCAATATCAGAGGTACCTCATGTTGTTCACAAGTCATGAACTCCTTTTTAATGGAATTAGGAAATTCAATACAGATTCAGTTTATCCCAAATGTATGTGTCATAGGCATTCCAAGCACGGGCATCCTGCTTGGAAATGTCACAATGATTTTCCTTAAACGGAGATATTTTAGCACAGATTTCTGGAATTACTTGCTTTGATGCTATGTATTTAATTATTCTGCACCAAAAGTGCACTTTGTGGTGGAACATTTAAATTATGTATTTTGTTCTTCCTGACAAATGGAGATTTCTCTGTCAGAATCATTGTGACAAAGATTCTGACAAAGATTTCTTTTTTTATGACATGTACAGA